>ENA-OQBD01001161-OQBD01001161.1-human-gut-metagenome-genome-assembly--contig:-NODE-1161-length-12490-cov-3.184259_pt1 | contig 12490 bp, 8 predicted proteins | sample MGYA00242742_ERZ504543 | MGnify/ENA primary metagenome ERZ504543 (study PRJEB26092, sample SAMD00036239) | human gut metagenome | host: Homo sapiens | study: EMG produced TPA metagenomics assembly of... | reverse complement strand
CTGGACACTCCAGAAGCGAAACAGGAGTATCTGCAGGAAATCGAGAACAATGTTTTATATAAAAGAGATATGAATATAACGGAAGATGATCATCTGGTTTTGCTGACCACCTGTACATCGGATATGACAAATGGAAGAAATATCCTGGTGGGACGCTTAACAGATCAGATATATCCGGAAAAAGAAAAAGCCAAAAACGTAGGTACGGGAATTGATGAACTGAAAAATGCAGTAGAAAAAGTGCCAGTTATTGTATGGTTTATCCTGATTGTCCTTGTACTGATTCTGATAGCAAGACAGATACAAAAGAAACGAAACAAAAAGAAAGAAGGAGAGGGAGAAGCATGAGAACAACACGTATGACCAAAATAGCCATGGTTATATTCCTGTTCATGATATTCTTTCTGGGTGTTCAAAGACCAGTACTGGCAGCTGAAAGAAACACAACAGTGAAAATACCAGTGGAACAGATATTTGAAGCGAACAATTCTGTAGATGCTGACAAAACAGGCTCTTATGTTTTAATAGCAGATCAGATACAAAATCCAATGCCGGAGGGAAGCAATAGAAGAACATTTACCTGGAATATGAGTGGTAATTCTTCTACAGAGCTGATTATGAATGTCGGACAGGCAGGAGAATATCATTACAAGCTGTACCAGGCAACAGAGAATAAAGAAAATTATACATATGATTCAAAAACCTATGATGTAACGATTGAAGGATTCTTTGATTCCAATAATGAACTGATGGCGGTAACAGTGGTCAAAAATGAAAATGGAGATAAAGTATCGAAGGTTTCATTCAAAAACTCGTATACCGGTCAAACTGGTAAAAATCAAAACCCGGTTCCATCTTCCCCAAGATCAAAGGATATTATTCATAATGGTTCGCCGGTAAAGACAGGTGATGATAGTCCGGTTGCAGGCTATTTGTTCTTATTCTTTGGCTCAGTTATCTGCCTTTGCGGATTACTCATGGAGAAGCAGAAGAACAGGAAGGAAGATGTGAAAAATGAGGCATAAGAATTGGAAAACATATTTGAAAATAGCATGTTCCTGGCTTCTAATCTTTTCTATTTGTTTTATGAATCTGGAAACCGTAAGTGCATCAGAAGATGAAACATCAGTGGTTACAGAGCAGGAAGAAACACAAGATACAGAAGCATTTACAAGTGAGACAGATGCACAACAGACAGAAACCGAGCAAACTTCGGAGCAATTTACATCAGAAACAGAAACTGAGGAACAGATTCCGGATAGCATAGAAGTGGAGAAGCTGGAGAAAGAAATACAGGAAGCAACTTCAAATGGTCAGGTACCGACCACAAAATTGGTGGAATATGTAGATGAATCCGGCAATGCGATTGAAGGAGCACCAGAGACCATTGAGCTTGGAAAAATATCAGATCATTCAGAGTTAAATATTTCTGACAAAGATTATGAATTTAAGAGTGCAAAAGTAAATGATGCAGACTGTTCCTTTATAGGAGTATATAAAGATACGGTTTATTGGAGTTCCGATAATATCAATGCCAATAAGTTTGCAGATGGACAAAAACTGACTATGACTTATGCATTGAAAGAAAAGGAAAAAGAGTCAGAAATATCGAAGACAGAAGACCTGGAGCAAGAAAAAGATACTACAGAAACTAAAGAATCTGAAACAGAAATATAAGAGAAGTCTTCAGAGCAGATTATTGACAATGAAAAATCTACAGAACAGGCAAGTGATGAGCAGCTTCCAGATACGATATCTGTACAGAGTTTGAATATCGCAATGCAGAGAAGTGTTGCGAATGGTGATGAACAGACGACAGATCGTGTAGAATATGTTGATGCGAACGGAAAAGCAATTGACGGTGCTCCGACTACGATTGAGCTTGGAAATATCGAAGACCACAAAGAACTTACGATTAGTGGTTCCGGGAAAAACTATGAATTCAAGAGTGCAAGAGTAAATGGGAAAGATTGTGTCTATATCGGAAAATATAATGACACTGTATATTACAGCACTGATGGCGTGATTGCCATCAAATTGGATGATGGTCAGAAACTTACAATGACTTATCAGGAATATTACAATATTAAAGTCAATGAAGAAATCCCGGAAGGTGGAGTTGCTGGTACGATTACGACAAAAGCAGGAACGGTAAAGGTAAATACTGCTGAAACGATACGTGTAAATGCTGGAGAAACGTGGAAGTTCACCGTGAAACCAGGAACAGCTAATAAAGTCAGATATAAAATTGGAAGCGTTACAGCAGCAGATGCGTCTACAAGTATTAAACGAGTATCTGGAGATGAATATGAAGCCAATTATGAAGCAAATTTTCAGAAAGACGATACAGTAACGGTTGCATATGATAAAACGGGTGTATATCGTGTAACGATTAACACCGAAGATAATAATGGATTTGAATATATCAATATTGAGCATAGTAAAAAGAATGGATGGGACTATTTACCAGAACAACATAAACTTGTATGGACATATACGGAAGATCAAGTGAAGTCCGATGGATCTGTTGATCTTCCAAAATTCCATATAAAAAGAGGATATAGATTGGTTCATATGGTATTAAATGGAGAAACGGTAGCAGCTGCAGATAGTAACAAAGAAGTTCCGGATGGTGTGGGATCGAATCAGGGTGTAAAAGGACATGCAGGTAAACTTATTGTAAATGCCCAAATAACTAATGAATATACTAAAAATATAGGTGACGAAACAGATTGTAGCTTTGAATACAGTTTCAATGTGCAATGTAAAGACGGAGGAGGGAGAGATTTTAATTTTAATTTAGCTCCGTATCAAACAGGGCATCAGGTTTTAACCGTACGTTTAAAAACAGACAACCGTCGAAGTGGTGAAGGTATCGATGTTGTCATGTGGGATCCTGATCAGAAGAAGTTGGTTCCAATGAGAGATAATGATACGGTAAATATGGATCCTGTGGGAGATGCATTAGCAGTATCTTTAAACAAAAGACAAGTGAGAATCTTTTTTGCAAAGCCAAAACCAGGATATCAATTTGCAGGAGTGGGTGTAGAAAGTGCACAGCCGTCAGGTGGAGTTAATACTGATGGCGGAAAATCTAAAGCTGCTGTAGGTGATCTGAATAATATGAATGCTACTTCTCTTGGAAAAAAAGGAGAATTTAAAGTTTATGATGAAATTTGGGAAGCAGCTAAAAATGCAGCAAGTAGTGCAGGGTATGAAAAATTTTTGGCATATGCAGGAGAGAAGACAACACATGATACCGATTGGGAATTGTATGCAGGCTATTTCATGTCTACGAAAGAAAGCGTCTATGTACATTACAATTCTGGTGCCGGCGAAGGTGTGCTTCCGGCAGATGCAGTTGTGAAAAATATTCCGTATAATGAGGAACTTGATACTAGAACAAACAAACCAATGCAGTCTTATGGAGAAAATCCAAACACCCATGAGGGGATAAGAGGTATGGGAAGCACCTTTCTAATAGGGGAGGAATGGCCAGAACCAACCTGTGAGGGATATGAATTTCTTGGCTGGAAGCTACGTCTGAAACCATTTTTTGGAACTGGAACTCCACAATATAGTGAAAAGTTATATCAGCATAATGAAGTCTTTAACATTTCTGAGGAAAATTATGAATTTGCCGCAAACCGTGACCTTCCAGTGTCTGTATGGGATAATGAGGTGGGATATCAGATTGTAGCCCAGTGGAAGAAAATTGATACGAAAAAGGTAGAAGTGAAGCATTGGCTTAAGGTACCGGATGGTACAGAAAAAGTTGGGAAAGACAACAGCAGGAACCATTTCCTTTGCAACAGAAAATGAGAGTGTTAAAGCGTACGCAAAACCAGAAGCAAACGGAACATTTCCAGGTTATGTTTTTGATACAGAAGATCCTCGGAACAAAAAATTAGAAAAAGAAGTAAAAATGATTCGTCTTCTGATACAATTACACTTAATCTGTATTATAAACCAACTGTTTTAAAGGTAAGCAAAACCGTAACCGGATACAATATGGAACCGGATAGATCGTATGAGTTTACAATAAAAGCCGTTCCACCATCAGGAACTGATGCAAGTACCGCTACTATAACGGATGGTCAGATTTTCATAAGAAAAGGAACTGATGATAAAGTACAGAATCTCACCTTTACAAATAATAAGGCTACGTTTAACCTGGCAAAAGATGAATTCGTAGACATTAGTTGTCTGCCAACAGGATGGACATATACAGTTACGGAAACTGATCCTGGAAAGAATTACAAGACAAGCTATAAATTGAATGATAGTGATGCAACTGATGGAAAAGCAGCAGAATTCAAAACTTCTACAACAGGAAATGGTGAGGTTACGTTTACAAATGCATCTACAGTGGCACCTCCGGAAACAGGAAGAACCATTCATGATAGCGAATGGATTTTATTGCTGATTGTTGTATTGATTATAAGTGCAGGTGGCATGACATTTCTTAGAAAAATGAAAAAGCGTTATTAGACAAACAGGAAGAATTATGCTTGAAATGTGTGAGTGAAAAGTATGATTCTTCCTTTTTCAATCAATGAGTTTATGTACGGGACAAAGAAAAAAGAGAGAGGTGAGCACTTATGCAGCTTACAAATACAACGGATTATGCAATCAGGATTGTCTGTTATTTGGCAATAAAAAAGCGCAGGGTTACAACGGCAAAATTAGCTTCTGAATTAAAGATTCCGGAGAGCTATATTCCCAAAATCACAAAGCAGTTAAAAAAAGAGAAGATTATTTCAGCTTCTGAAGGTATCAGTGGAGGATATGCCCTTGCCAAAAATTCAGAAAAGATTTCTTTATTTGATGTCATATCATGTATGGAATCAACAATGGCAATCAGTCGCTGTCTTGAAAAGGATGGATTTTGCTCCAGAAACTATACGGATTGCTGTAAAGTACATCAAGTCTTATTGGACTTACAGAACACTTACAATAACCGATTAGAAAATGTGAAAATCTCTGATATTATCAGACCTGGGAAAGATGAATATTTTGGACGATTTTATATCATTCTGAAAGTTGATTTAGCGGAAAACAGTTATGAATGTATCTATTCTCATAACAGGGGGATTTATGATGATGTAAAAACTGCAGGAACATATGATGATTTTCTGAAAGTATATTGTGAAAAATATGTATGTGAAAAGGATTGTGAAAAACTGCAGGAATTTTTGAAAAGCGATTCGTTGACAGAGCATTTGAAAAAGGGCTGTTCAGAAGAAGATATCGTTTATCAAAGAAGAAGCGAGAAAAACTCAGAGACTTATGTTTGGATGGAAGTAAAAAGATTTGTGGATGAAAATGAGAAAACTGCTGTTATTACATTCCATAATGCAAAAGTTATTCCTAACACAATTGTAAATATGGAACGGGAATTAAGACAAAAAGCACAGGATGAGACAAAACAGTATTGGGAAATGGTTTCGCTTCTGGCTGCAGTGTTGAATCACAATAATCTTATAGAAACAGAACATCAGGATGATCTCTGTTTTTATACAAAACAAGTGTATCTTCAACTACAGAAAAACTATCCGGAGTATGGGATTACAGAGGAAGAAATAGAAAATGTCTCTCATCTGTCTCCAATTCATGATATTGGAAAAATCCGTGTGCCGATAGAGATATTGAACAAAAACGGTAAATTAACAGCTGATGAGATGGGAATTGTAAAGCAGCATCCTCTTACAGGGGCAGAGATGACATTGCGGTTTCCACGAGGAGCTACGACAGAAAAACTTAATAAGTATAGCTATGAAATATGCAGATATCACCATGAAAGATATGATGGTTCTGGTTACCCGGATGGACTAAAAGGTGATGAAATACCACTTTGTGCTCAGGTAGTAGGCCTTGTGGATGCCTTAATGAATGCATTGGTCAGTGTACGCCCCTATAAAAGAAAATTAAAGCATGAAGAAGCCATAAGAATTGAATTGCCAACGGTGAATGTGGTGTATTTTCAAAAAAACTATTGCAGTGCTTTATAGCAGCGGCAATGCAGAAGGAATGGATAAAAAAGGCAGATAGTTGAGAAAAGGAAAATATGTTTTTAGGAGGAATTTGTGTGAAGAGGAAAAAGAGATGGCTAAGATGGATAGCCTGGACACTTTTATTGGTTTTGTGCATGAATAGCGCAGGAACGACAGTTTTGGCAGTTTCAGTGGAAGAAGAGAATATTCCAAATATAAATAGTACTCAAGAGGGTGAAATGCGCACAGAAGATTTTATTCCGGAGGAAAGTACATCATTGTCGGAAGAGACGTCGAAAGAAGAAAATACTTCGCCATCAGAAGAGACTCCTGGAGAGAAAATCACCCCGCCATTAGAAGAGACTCCTGGAGAGAAAATCACCCCGCCATTAGAAGAGATTCCGGAGGAAGAAATTACTTCATCCCAGGGAGAGCTTTCAGAAGAAGAAAAAGCCTTCGAGGAGCAGATTGCACAAGAGGAATCACCGAAACTTCAGGAGATTTCCGAAGGATTTGATATTGATTTCTATGTCATTATTGATGGAAACAAGGTAAAGCTTCAGCATAATGACATTACCGGCATTGCAACATGGAAAGACGGAAGAACTACCTACTATGGTGTTTCCATTGAGGACCTGCTCCTGATATATGAAGAATTTGGATTTGTGAAAAATGGTGAGAATCAGAATCCGGATGCAAATAATAAGTTTGTATCTGCATACCGGGGAAAAAGCGGGATAGAATACGGAAAAGTTTATACAGACACAGAATCCGGAAAGACATATGTTTCTTACAATTATGGACAGAATAAACAAGGGGAAGCGATAGATGTTTACTACCTTCCAAATGGAAAAGGCCTTGCATTAAATTTAAAAGATTCTGTAAAAAAGGACAACTCGTTTTATTCCGTAGAGGTAAAGGGAGAAGGGCAGGATCGGATTCGTTATGCATTAACAGGAACTGTAGTGGAAGAAGCTGTGGCTGATTTTAATCCCCAATTGTCGGACCAGACAGACCAGATCGAATGGACCTGTATGGGAACAGATGATAAGGTGATAGATGGTATACGGGAATCAGGGAACCAGACGAGGTTCACAATCGGAAAGATCACACAGTCTTATGTGATCCAGAGAGCGGATCAGACAGCCTTTGACATTCAGTTTTATATATATGCAGACAATGAGGTTCGAAAGCTGCCGGCTGATTCTCTGAAAAAGGTGTATAAATGGAACCGTCAGGGCAGATGCTATTTATCTGTCAGTGATCTTGCTGAGATTTATAGAGAGTTCGGCTTGAATGCAGAGGAAACACAGTCCGGAAATTATTTTCCATATACAGTCCGTGGTGAGAAGACATTAGCACAGGCGACAGTGGTAACTTATAAAGGACAGCAATATGTATCTTATAATCTGGACAAGCAGGAAGCAACTGTACCAACAGACGTTTATTATATGCCAAAAGGAGCATCTGATGGCGAAAAAAATTCCGGATAATAATTCAGACCAGATGAAGCAGAATAAGAACAGTTTCTATTCGGTTACAGTGATCAATCCGGATGGAAATCGAACTGTGAGTTACTATAAGAAAGATTCTGCGGTCACAATTTCCGTTGATCCAGGAGATACGAAGGAAAGCGACTGGCTTTGTGCCAGTGAGGATGAAAATAAAACAATCCATCCGGTAAAACAGGGCGATAAACTAACCTTTTCTATTGGGAAGATAGAGCAACCATATACGGTTGCATGCAACACTTTTGCACCAGCAACCTTGAATATTAAATTCTATACTTTTGTAGATAATGAGAGATATAATGTTCTAAACGAAGAAATTCCTGTTATAAAAGATACTACAACAAAGCCGGGAACAGTTTATTATTATATTTCTAATGATGAGTTAAAAAAGCATTTTGAAAAATTTCATTACGATGGTTCTATTCAAAATGGAGCAAAAGAGCGTTTTTATTATTCCAAGAGAGATTACGATACAATCCATAATGCAGGGATATACACGAAAGAAGGTCATGAATGTATTTATATAGGAGAATCCGGAGAGCCGATGGATGTGTATTACCTGCCAGACGGACAGAATAGTCCCATAATGAGTGCAAAGACCTTACTAGAACACGACGATGATAGATATAATGGTTTTTACAGTGTGACAGTACAGGATGACGATGGACAGGTTTACAGCCAAACAGCTTTGCGTGATCTTCCGGCAATTGATTTTGTTGCAAGAAAGTCAACACTTACAAGAACAGTTAGTACAAGGCCGCGTGTAGAAGAACAAACGCAGAATATAAACTGGGAATGCAGAAAGGAAGATGGTACTCTTTCAGCAGTTACATGGAGTAAAAATGAAGCAGAGCATACCATGAGCTTTACTATTCAGCCAGATGATGCAGTACGTCCATATGTGATTGTTCCTGATAATACAGAAAAACCGGCAGCAATAAAAGAAGCAAATATCAGTTTTTATGTATTTATCGATGGACATTATAAGCTGATAAAGAACCTCAATGCTGAGCAGCATTACATAATCAAAGCAAACAGTGGCCGAGCCAGTCGTTATTATTTGCGAGCTAAACCAGATGATACGATTTCTAAAATTTACAGTGAGTTTGGTTTCACTCCGAGCAAGCTGGAGCCCGGCGCAGATCAGAAAGAGAAGATTCTGTTTGGTTATGCGACAGACAGCCGTGTGTTTGTACAGCACCCTTATAAGGACAACGATGGTACATGGTATATTCCTGTCCTGAAAAACGGGAAAGATGTATCTGTCTATTATTTCTCACAGCCAAACCCACTGAATCCAGACAGAATCGAAAATTATTTTGATCGTTTGACAGGACTTTCTTCTCAGGTTGGGCTGGCAGGAAGACATTTCAGTGTAGAGGGAAGTTTTCATCTGATTGAAGTGTTGGATCCACTGAACCTGACCAAAAGAGAGGCGATTAAGAGACAGTATGTAGGCCATGGGGAAGCATATACTGTGGAAGTACCAAAGAGGGCAAGTTTAGAAGGTGAGTATTATGGCAAGGAGATTGTCTGGAGTTGTACATCTAATGACAGGGACGAAAATGAGGTTCTTCCGGAACCGTCCGGAGATGATAAGGTAAAATTTGAAATTCCGAATGTTAACTCATCTTATGAGGTGATCGCAGACAAACCGCTGGAGTCTGGGGCAGTCAGGGTTATCTATAATACAACTCGTTATATGAAGAAACTTCCTAAGGAAGCTAAGTTGACCCCTCAGGTTGAGAATAAGACAAGACATACAGATGATTATGAGAATGAAATAGAAGCTGGAAAACATAACGTTAAGTCACCATATCCTCTGGTTTATGATCATGAAGATAATGACAGCAAAGAGTTGGAACAGTATGAATTCGATCATTGGGATTACAGAAACAAAGACGGAAAGTGGCAGGAATGCGGTGCAGGGGATTCTATTTCTGATCTTATAAATAATAATGCAAGACAGCCAATCACCCTCTATGCAGCGTGGCGTAAGGTGAGTAACCAAAATCGAAAACAGGTACAGTTTTATATCTGTAAGTCAGCGATGCCGGAAGATGGTTCGGTAGCATTACCAACCACGAATGTAGACGATTATACAAGTGCGGTTGCCGTGGCAAACTGTAATGTGAAGGCAAGTATATTGCATGATGTTCCAGTTCTTGGAAATAAGAATCCATCTACGTGGGAACAGTATGCGGATGGAAATAAGAGAGTGCAAGAACTTTTGCAGGGAACTAAACCAGATGAGGGATATATTGGAAATGGAGACTATATCTACAAGATAGATAGAATTCCTTCCGATGAAGAGGTATTCCAGACAATTCGTGAAAGCGGACGTATGATTCGTATCGGAGACAGGGAGATTCCGCCATCGAAATTAGATACCGAATTCTTCACCATTTATTGGTATTCTTTCAAAAGTGAAATGTCCGATGGGTGGCATATTGACGGACGTATTGTAGCAAAAAATGGTTACCTGACAGTAAAGAAAGATTTTGTCGGAATGCCGGAAGCAATAGAGGAAGTCAAGAAAGATTATTATATCCAGGTAGATATGGATGAAAAGCTTTTAGATGGAAAACCTCAGCCACCTGCATTTCATGAGCATATGAAACTTGTGCTTCCTTCAGAAGATAGCCAGAAACCGGATGCAGAAGCTCCGCAAGCGGAGGATGCTCCAATAGAAGTTGTAGGTACATGGACAGATGATACACATACAAGCTGTACGTGGATCGTTAAGGCGGACTCATTCTGGAAATACACATTAAAAGAGTACAACTATAAGCCAAAAGATTCGAATGTGAAATTTTCAGGTTGGTACAATGTTCGCAATTCTCATGAACAAGGAGATAATGTAAATTCATGGGAAGCATATCCAGAAAGTGGAATTAAATTCACAGGACGTGGAATTGGACGCGGTGGTGAAACTCTTACTATTGAATTGGAGAATCGTTATCAGAAAGAGGGAATACTCACACTGAACAAATTTGATGAGTCTACCGGACAGGGAATGGAGAAGATCAATTTTGCTGTCAGTAAGAACGGTGTTGAGGAGGAAACGGTAACAACTGATAAATACGGAATCGCACAACTTCACATTCCGTTACAAGATGAAAACAAACAGAACAGAACAGCAACTGAGACGTATTTGTTGCGAGAGACAAACTTACCGACGGGATATGTAGACACAGGAGATATACAGATCACAGTTGAGATTGCCAATGGAGCATTCAAAATCACTGATGCAAAACTGGTGGATAGGGAGGCTAACGAAAATCAGGAGGCTGTTAAGGCACCAGTTGATGGTAAGATAGACGGAAAATCTGTTCTGCTTCAGCGAGGAGATACCAGCCTTAATATCCGAAATTTTGCTAAAACAGGCACTCTGCATATCAAAAAGACATGGGAAAATCCAAATGATGCACTGACGGAAAAACAGGTGAAAATCAGATTGTATCAGAATGGAATTTCTACAGGACAGGAATTCCTGCTGAATGAAGAGAACGGATGGGAACACACAGTCGACAATGTTCCACTATTCCAGGACAGAAATCCGGTGGAATATAAGGTGGAAGAAATTGAGATAGGAAAGACACATTATTCTTTGGAATACGGGGATGGTTTCCTATATTATGAAGTTATTTATCCAGAGATTCAGTATTTCGATTCAAATGGACAACAAATATTCCCGAAGGATGAGAATGAGTTCAAGGATGTTTCCAAGATGGAACTGGAAGTGCAGAATCTGCATTTCAATCTTGCTGAACGAAGTTTCTTAAAGACGGATGATCTTCCAAGAAACCGACTTGCTGGTGCAGGTTTTCTGTTCTACAAAGTACCGTATGATGATGTTACGAAAAAATATGCGGATGATACAGGATATACAGTAGATTATGACAATACACAGAGCAAGGACGATATCGTTCTGAAAAAGGATGGAAAAACGTGTACGACGTATCGTTCCTTAGAAACAGATGAAAATGGAATGCTTCAATTACCGGAGGACTTTGAGAACGGACGATACTGGATGGTAGAATCTGTTACTCCAAACAAAAAGGACAAAGCAGATAAAACCAAAACACAGTATCAGGATAACTTTAATTTATATATGGTCGATGTAGAATCCGATATTTTATTCCTATATGAGAAATCACCGATGACAAATACCTGGAGAGCTGTTTCGGACAGACATATCGTCAATCATCCGCAAAAAGGCGGGGTGACGGTTGAGATTACAAAGGAAGTCACTGGTCCACTTGGAAACCGCAAGAAGCCATTTGATATGGAAATTCTCTATTGGGAAGATGGTCAAAAGCTGCGTAGCAAGACAATTAGAACTTCTTTGAAACATGGAGATAAAGTTACATTAAAAAATGTAGATATATCTTCGGATATCATAATAACAGAAACTGTTGATACATCAAAATACGCTGTTTCGATTTCTAAAAAAGAAGAGAATGATAAGTATTCAAATCCAGTGCAGGCAACATCGAATGGAAATACAGCTGTCATGAAACAGCGGATTGAGGCTGCACGAGGAGACGTGATTGAGTTAAAAATCACAAACGAAAACACACAATTAATACCGGAAACAGGGGTTCGTCTGAGAACAAGCAGGCATGTATGGTTACTATTTGCCATAAGTATTATCATGATTCTGTTTTTCAGAAGAAGACGGAAAATAAGATAAACACTGCTATGGAACAAAACTTGCAAAAATACATCAGACATTTTACATGTTTGTTGCATTGGAATAAAAAAACTAAATCCACTATAATAATGGTATGATCCCCGTCAAGAGGACAATAAAAAATAATAAATTTTTGTATCGTCAGCCATGCTATGGCTGGCGATATTTTAGTTTGCGCGCCATGGGCGCGCTCTAACGGGTGAAAGTCCCGAACACGCCTAGGCGACAAGGAAGTGTATAGCTGAACAGCAAGGGTGTCTATCGTAAGGTAGAATCTGAAGGAAGCTGTA
>ENA-OQBD01001160-OQBD01001160.1-human-gut-metagenome-genome-assembly--contig:-NODE-1160-length-12501-cov-2.419428_pt1 | contig 12501 bp, 11 predicted proteins | sample MGYA00242742_ERZ504543 | MGnify/ENA primary metagenome ERZ504543 (study PRJEB26092, sample SAMD00036239) | human gut metagenome | host: Homo sapiens | study: EMG produced TPA metagenomics assembly of... | reverse complement strand
TCATCAAGGGAATCGGTAATTTTATCCGTGATTATTCTCTGGATGAATTTCCACAGTTCTGGAATGTACTCATAGGTGATATGAGCCTTGTGGGAACCAGACCGCCAACAGTGGACGAGTGGGAGAATACTTTGTGGCTTATCATCCTTGTGAAGTTATTCATCATGGTTTTTTATTCTCCGTCTTTTCTTCTTCCCACGGTTTCTGAATACTCCCGTGGTGGGTGACGACAAAGAAGGCTATGTTAGTAATGAACTTATCCACCGGAGCCTGGGTGACTAAATACGGAGACACAGAGCCACAGAGTTTATGTCCTTGCCTTTATAAATTCTCCGTGTCTCTGTGTTCTTACTCGACAACCCAATAACTCAATAACTCATAACTTATAACTCATAACTTGATTCTTATGCTTGGACACATTGACACTTCTCTGATTGACTGGTCGAGAGCCCAATTTGCCTTGACCGCCATCTATCACTGGATTTTTGTGCCGCTGACACTTGGACTGGCGGTAATTATGGGCATCATGGAAACGGTGTACTACCGTACGGGTGACAAGTTCTGGAAACATACTGCCAAGTTCTGGATGAAACTCTTCGGCATCAACTTTGCCATAGGTGTGGCAACGGGACTGATTCTGGAGTTTGAATTCGGTACGAACTGGAGTAATTACAGTTGGTTCGTGGGCGACATCTTCGGTGCGCCGCTTGCTATCGAAGGTATTCTGGCATTCTTTATGGAAGCCACGTTCATTGCTGTGATGTTCTTCGGTTGGGACAAGGTAAGCAAACGTTTCCACCTGGCTTCTACCTGGCTTACGGGACTTGGTGCTACTATCTCCGCCTGGTGGATTCTGGTGGCGAATGCCTGGATGCAGAATCCGGTAGGTATGGAGTTCAATCCCGATACAGCTCGTAACGAGATGGTTGACTTCTGGGCGGTAGCCACTTCGCCGATGGCAGTCAATAAGTTCTTCCACAGCGTGCTGTCCGGCTGGGTACTGGCTGCGGTGTTTGTGGTAGGTGTGAGTTGCTGGTATCTGTGGAAAAACCGTGAGAAGAAGTTTGCTTTGGCAAGCATAAAGATAGCTGCCTGGGTAGGACTGTGTGCCGCTGTGCTTTCCGCGTGGACGGGCGACGGTTCCGGTTATCAGGTGGCACAGAAACAACCCATGAAGCTCGCTGCCATGGAGGGTTACTATCAGGGGCAGGAAGGAGCCGGACTGGTGGCTTTCGGCATTCTCAATCCCGACAAGAAGACGGCCGATGACGGTAAGGATGCTTTCCTCTTCCGCATGGAGATTCCCAAGTTCCTTTCATTGCTTGCCGAGCGCGATTCAAAGGCTTTCGTACCGGGCATCAACGACCTGTTGAAAGGCGGCTATCCCTTGAAAGACGGTACAACCGCGCTCTCCGCTCAGGAGAAGATTGAAAAGGGAAAGACGGCTATCGGAGCTTTCTCCGCTTATCGTGCCGCCAAAGCTGCGGGCAACGATGCCGAGGCGCAGGTGGCTGCCAAAGTGTTGAAAGAGAATGTGGCGTATTTCGGTTACGGTTATATCAAGGATGTGAACGAACTGGTTCCCAACGTGCCGCTCACCTTCTATATGTTCCGTGTCATGGTGATACTGGGCGGGTACTTCATTCTCTTCTTCATCGTGGTTCTCGTTCTTGCCTACAAGAAGGATTTGTCGCAGATGCGCTGGATGCATTGGGTGGCAATGCTGACCATTCCGCTGGGCTATCTTGCCGGGCAGGCAGGTTGGGTGGTTGCCGAATGCGGACGTCAGCCGTGGGCCATTCAGGATATGTTGCCCACAAGTGCCGCCATTTCCAAACTGGATGTAGGCTCCGTGCAGACCACATTCTTCATTTTCCTTGTACTGTTCACCGTTATGCTGATTGCCGAAGTAGGCATTATGCTGAAAGCCATACGGAAAGGACCGGAAAAAGAACTTTCTCATCAATCATAACTTATAACTCATAACTCATTACATGAATACCTATATATTTCTTCAACATTATTGGTGGTTTATAGTATCCCTGTTGGGAGCCATCCTTGTATTCCTGCTGTTTGTGCAGGGCGGTAACTCGCTGATATTCTGTCTGGGCAAGACGGAAGAGCAGCGCAAGATGATAATAAACTCTACGGGGCGCAAGTGGGAGTTTACGTTTACTACGCTCGTAACGTTCGGCGGTGCGTTCTTTGCATCGTTCCCGTTGTTCTACAGTACGAGCTTCGGCGGTGCGTACTGGTTGTGGATGATTATCTTGTTTACTTTCGTGTTGCAGGCTGTAAGCTACGAGTTTCAGTCGAAAGCGGGCAATCTGTTGGGTAAGACGACGTATCGCGCTTTTCTGGTGATAAACGGAGTGGTAGGGCCGGTGCTGCTGGGCGGTGCGGTGGCAACGTTCTTCACGGGTTCGGAGTTCTATATCAACAAAGGTAATATTGCCGATACGGTGATGCCGGTTATCAGCAGTTTGGGCCAATGCGGGGCACGGGCTGGATGCGTTGCTCAATCCGTGGAATGTAGTGTTGGGACTGGCTGTGTTCTTCCTGGCGCGTATTCTCGGTGCGCTTTACTTCATTAACAATATCGGCGATGCGGATTTGGTGAAACGTTGCCGTCGTGCGCTGTGGGGCAATACGGGGCTGTTTCTGGTGTTTTTCCTTGCATTCGTTATCCGTACGCTGCTTGCCGAAGGCTATGCGGTGAATCCGGAAACCGGAGAGGTATTTATGGAACCCTATAAGTATCTGACAAACTTTATCGAAATGCCTGTGGTGCTGCTCGTATTCCTTATCGGTGTGCTTGCCGTGCTTTGGGGAATTGTCCGCACGGTGTGGAAACCGTCTTTCGACAAGGGTATATGGTTTGCAGGCGCAGGCACTGTGCTCACGGTATTGGCGCTGTTGCTGGTGGCTGGTTATAACAATACTGCCTATTATCCCTCTACCGCCGACCTGCAAAGCTCGCTTACGCTGGTAAACAGTTGTTCCAGCCAGTTTACGTTGCGGGTAATGGCCTACGTATCTGTCCTGGTTCCTTTTGTGCTTGCCTACATTTTCTACGCATGGCGCAGCATCGACAGGAAGAAGATAGATGCTGCAGAGATGCAGGATGAAAAAGGACACGCCTATTGATTTTATAACTCCGGGGATTTGCTCCCGGTTTCCCTGGAGTTTCTTTGAAAATGCCGGGGGATATAAGAGAAAACTCCTCACGTTTGGGTTGCAAACGTGAGGAGTTTTCTTTTTGTTCTTATGTTCTTATGTCCGAAAACCGGATTGTTATTTTCCCGCTTCCGCATTCTTAATCATCTGTTCGCTGGCATACATGAATATTACCACACGGCGATTTTCGCTCGCCGACAGGCTTTCGTCGTATTCATTGTAGCCCACACCTTCCACTTGCTTGAACTGAGAGGGAGATACGCCGCAATCCTGCAGATAATTCTCTACGGCATAGGCACGGTTCTTGGACACCTTCATGTTGGCTTCGTACGTACCGACCTTGTCCGTATGGCCTATGATGGCGATGTCCGTAGTTGTGTCTTCCTTCAGAATCTTGGCGAGGTCGCGCAAGGAAGCTTTCGCATCGTTGCTCAGCGTAGAGGAGTTGAAAGCAAACAGAATACCGGAGTCGAACGTCACCTTGACGGCATCCAGGTTATTGGCATCTTTCACCATTTCCACCTGTGCGCCTTCAATCTTGGCAGCTTCGGCAGCCTTTTTATCCATCTTATGACCGATAGCCACACCTGCGCCCGTACCTACCGCTGCGCCTACTGCCGCACCGATAGCAGCGCCTTTACCCTTGCCGAACAGTCCGCCGATAATAGCTCCTGCCGCAGCACCCGAGCCACCGCCGATAATGCCGCCTTTCGTCGTATTGTTCATTGTACCGCAACTACCCAGTAGTATGGCGCCGCTCAGCAGAAATGCTGTCATTTTCATCTTTTCATACCTTTTATTTTTTAATTGGTTCAAGTTTTACTAATGCAAATTTATGTATATAATACATTTGTTGGCATTAAAAGTTTACCATTGCAGGTTTTTTAGAGAATTTTCCTTTTAATAAAGAGAAAACGGCCGGACTTATACGTTACTTGTAATTCAGGAAGTTTTCCTGCACCAGCTTTCCTGCCTGCCACACGGCACGTATGTTCAGTTCCTTGTCCATGATGAGGATGTCGGCGTCCTTGTCCTTTTGCAGGGAACCTTTGCGGTCGTACACGCCCATGATGCGTGCCGGGGTTTCGGAAGCCATGCGCAGGGCGTCGCCCAACGGGATACCCGCCTTGACCATAGTACGCACCAGCACGTCCATGGTGGCGATACTGCCTGCCAATGAGGAGCGGTCGGCAAGCTTGCACACACCGTCTTCGACTGATGTAGCGCGGGTCGTTGATTTCCTTGCCTTCGGTGGCGGCGCAGGAGAGGGCGTCCGTTACAAGGCAGGTGTGCTCTACGCCTTTCAGCTTGTATGCCAGTTTCAGGATGGTGGACGGCAGGTGGATGCCGTCGGCAATGAGTTCGATGGTCATGCCGTCGGTCAGGTAAACGCTTTCCACAGTGCCTTCGTACTTGTACTCGCGGCGTTTGTGGAAGCCGGGCATGGCGTTGTAGAAGTGGGCGGCATGGGTAAATCCGGCTTCGTAGGCGGCACGGATGCCGTCGTATTCGGCTTCGGTATGCGATACGGCTGCCAGTATGCCTTTTTCGCGCAGGTAGCTCGCAAACTCCAGTGCTCCGGGCAGTTCGGGAGAGGCGTCCCAGCGGCGGATGCAACGGGTGCTTTCCACCAACTCGCGGTATTCCTGTCCGTCAATCTCCTTCACCTGGTCGGCAAACTGTTCGCCTGCCATTTTCTTGTTGAGGTAGGGACCTTCGATGTGCAATCCCAGTACGGGGCTGCCGGGCTCTGCCATAAGCTGCTCGCACACTTGGGCTGCCTGGTGCAGCTTTTCGAACGGAGATGAGGAAATGGTAGGGTAGAAACTCGTAGCGCCATGACCGAGGTGTGCATTGATGATGCTGCGAAACGCTTCTTCGGTACATTCGGTGAAGTCGTGGCCGCCACCGCCATGTGCGTGCATACACACGAAGCCGGGCACGATATACATGCCTTTGGCATCGATGAGGCGTGCGCCGATGAGGGCGAGGTCACAGTTGGTCACTTCGAGTATTTTTCCGTCGCGCATCAGGACGGAACCTTCATTCAGCCAGCCTTGCGGGGTGAATATGCGTCCGTTGATAATTTGAGTAAGCATTTTTAGATTTATGATTTAAGATTTATGAATTATAATCCCAGCGTTGTGATTTTGAATTTATCGAAGGCCAAAATTAAGCATTATAAATTAAAAATCCTATATGCGGGATTTTTTAATCATCTTCTTCTCCGTCTTCGGTGGCGGCGTTGTTTCTGCCGATATTTGCGTATCTTGCCGTATACCAGCCAGACGAACAATACCCCGAATACGGAGAATATCAGCAGTACGATGCCCGTGTTGAGGTTGTCGCCTTTCACACGGCTCCACATTTCGAGTACGAGTTCGGTGCGGTTGCCGAAGTCGCGTATCATGGCGCAGCGTTCCACCACTTTCCTGTCGGGATATTGCACGGGGTTTATTTGCAGGCTGTCCGCACCCACATCTTCACCGAAGAAATAGCTGAGGTCGGAACGTGTCGCGATGGCGGTGTCCCGTTTGGCTTCCATGATTTCGGGGGTGGCAACGGCGCTGACGTAGCCTATGGCGTCCATATTGCGCAGGGCGATGTCGGGCCGGCAGAGGTAGTTGATGAAGTAAGCGGCAGCTTTGGGATTGCCTGCATATTTGGGGATTACCCAGCCGTCGTACCAGATGTTGCTGCCTTCGCGCGGCACTTCGTAGGCAAGGTCCACGCCCACGGCACGGGCTTCTTCGATGGCCCATACGGCGTCGCCGCTCCAGGTGAGGTTAAGCCAGGTCTTGTTCTTGGTCATCATCTCCTTGCCGAAGTCGGCTTCCCAGCCTGCGATGTTGGGCTTCATGGCTTTCAGATACTTCTCGGCAAGGGCTATGGCTTCGGGAGAGTTATCGTTCATCAGTTGCTCCACGGTGACGGTGCTGTCGGCAAGCTGTCGGGCATGGGCGTAGATGATGGCGGTTCCGTAGGCATCGCGGTAACTGTCTTTCATCAGGATTTTGCCTTTGTTCCTGGGGTTCCAGAGGCAGTGCCAACTGCCGGCTTCGTCGGGGGTGATGAAGTTGCGGTTGTAGAGGATGCCGGCTGTGCCCCACATATAGGGTACGGCATAGTCGGTGGTGGTGCGTCCCGGCTGGCTGGTCTTGTTCAGTTCCCGGCGGATGTAGGGGGAGATGTTGGGCAGATAGTCCGGGGTCTTGCCGAAGTTGCGGTCGATGGGCAGGAGAAGGTCTTTCTTCAGCATCCGCTCGATGATGTACTCCGAGGGGCATACCACGTCGAAATCCTCGTGGCCGCGCTCTATCTTGGTGAGCATGATTTCGTTGATGTCGAACACCTGGTAGATGAGGCGGATGTCCTCGCCCGTCTGCTGCTTGTACCAGGCGGGAAATTCGGCCAGTACATCTTCGTCGATGTAGTCGGCCCAGTTGTAGACTTTCAGTACGTGGCTGCGCTCTTCGCCCGAATCCTTGCACGAGACGGCTGCGAGGACGAGGCAAAGGAGAAGGAATATGTCTGTTAATCTTTTCATTTTTTATTCAGCAGGTTTATCTTGACTATGCTTTCGTTTTTCGGCTTACGGGATGAATCTCTCCGTGCTGCGGGACGAATACTCTTATCTCGCGAGACGCAGGCGGACTTAATTCTTCCGTGCACGTTCCGCACGCTTGTTGATGACAATCAGCAGCACCAGCACCGTAATGAAAATAAGGGTGGACAGAGGACGCAGCTCCGGTGTCAGTCCGCCTTTGCGCGCATCGGCGTAGATGTAGGTGGAGAGCGTTTCCAGTCCTTCGTTTCCAATGGTGAATATGGTTACTGCGAAGTCGTCGATAGAGAGCGTAAAGGCAAGGATGAAGCCGCTGATCATGCCCGGAAGTATCTCCGGCAGAATTACCTTGCGCAATGCCTGAAAGGGAGTGGCGCCAAGGTCGAGGGCAGCTTCGTACACGTTCTGATTCATCTTCTTCAAGCGGGGCATTACGCTCAGCACTACGTAAGGGGTGCAGAATGTGATGTGCGCCAGTACCACGGTTGTGAATCCCTGCGAGATACCGCAACTGACGAACAGCAGGAACAGCGACACGCCCGTAATGATGTCCGCATTCATCATCGGAATGGCATTGGCGAAGTTCATTACCCGGCGCGTGCGTGTGCGCAGGTTGAAGATGCCGATGGCCGCGATGCTGCCCAACGCCGTACTGGCGGTGGCTGCTAACATGGCAATGGCAAAGGTGTTCCAGATGGCGCTCGTCAGCGAGTGGTGCATGCCGCCTGTGAAGAGGGAGCTGTACAGCTTGGTGGAGAATCCCGTCCAGTTGCCCAGCACTTTGGCTTCGGTGAAAGAGAATACCATGATGATAAGGATAGGCGAGTACAGCAGCGCAAGCAGCAGCCACAGATACCCTTTGGCAAGAATACGCGTCATCATATCACACCTCCGCTTTCATTGGATGCGCCGTCCTCTTCGTTTCGTAAAGAGGATGGTGACGCCTATCAGCAACAGCATGATGAGCGACAGGGCTGCACCGTAGTTCCACATTCCGTTGTATATGTTCTCCTGCACGGTTGTTCCGAAGAGTTTGATGTTGTTCATCGTCAGCAGTTCGGCTATGGCAAAGGTGCTTACCGTAGGCATGAACACCATTACGATGCCGCTCATGATGCCCGGCATGGAGAGGGGCAGGATTACTTTGCCGAACACCTGCAAGGGGTTGGCTCCGAGGTCTTGGGCGGCTTCTATGAGGCTGCGGTCCATTTTCTGCAGAGTGTTGTAGATGGGGTATATCATGAACGGCAGGAAGTTGTAGACCATGCCGAACACGAGTGCGCCTTCGCCCAAAGGCAGGTTCAGAAAGTCGAACAGCGCCACTGTGGCGAGTGTGCGTATCAGTATGTTCACCCACATGGGCAGGATGAACAGCACCACCATGGTCTGCGAAGTGTTGAACTGCTTCTGGCTGAGGATGTATGCCGCCGGATAACCCAGCAACAGGCAGGTCAGCGTGGTGATGAGAGCGATGCCGATGGAGTAGATGAAGGTGTTCATCGCCTCTGGGTGCATCATGAACTTGCGGAAGTTGGCAAAGGTGAAAGCTCCGTCGGCATCCGTAAAGGCGTACAGCACAATCAGCAGTAGCGGCACTATCGCAAATATCAGCAGGAACAGTGCGTAGGGCAGTGTCCAGTTGCGTCGCCGCAGGAAGAAATGGGATAACTTATCAAGCATTACTCTATTATATCTTATATCAAGCGCTACTCTATTTAATCAAGTATTGCTTTATTATATTAGGATTATGGACGGTAAGATGACGGGATGATATCTTATCGTTTTATCACTCTGATGTTTTCGGGCGCTATCCGTATGCCCACGCGGTCTCCGTCGTCCCAAACGTCGTTGGTGTCTACGAAAATGTCCTCATCCCAGTCGGTAAACACGGTGAGGTGATAATGGTTTCCTTTGTAGAGGATGAATTTCACTTCGCCCGTCAGTCGTCCGTCTTCTTCGTTATCCTCCAGGATGACGTTTTGGAAGTCCACTTCCACCGTTACGGGCGTTTCGGGACCGATGTCTTGCACCGGACTGCATTCGAAGCTGCAACCCAGGAATTCCACGTGCGTTTCGTCCAGGAGCTTGCCCTCGAAAGTGTTGCAGGTGCGTTCTTTCTTCATTACGTGGATGTCGAAAGGTTTTACCAGCAGACCCACTTCGCGGCCTGCCTCGAAGCAGTGGTAATCCTGTACCATCAGCTCATAACCCTCGCGGGTCTGTACCAGCATTTCGTAGTGCACGCCTTTGAAGATGGAGCTTGTTACGGTTCCCGTCAGTTGCGCCGCATCCGAGGGTTCGAAGATGTAGATGTCCTCCGGACGGATTACGACGTCCACCTGTGTACGGTCGCCGAAACCGGTATCCACGCAGTCGAACTCGTGTTCGCAGAAGCGGACGAGCCGGTCGTGCACCATGACACCGTTCAGTATGTTGCTCTCGCCGATGAAGTCGGCTACGAAAGAGTTGATAGGCTCGTTGTAGATGTCTGTCGGAGTGCCGATTTGCTGTATCCTGCCTTCGCTCATCACGACGATGGTGTCGCTCAGGGTGAGGGCTTCTTCCTGGTCGTGGGTGACGTATATGAAGGTGATGCCCAGCTTCTGGTGCATCTCTTTGAGTTCCATCTGCATGTCCTTGCGCATTTTCAGGTCGAGGGCGGCAAGGGGCTCGTCGAGGAGCAGCACTTCGGGTTCGTTGACGATGGCACGGGCTATGGCAACGCGCTGTTGCTGTCCGCCGGAAAGGGAGTCTACGTCGCGGTCTTCATAGTCGGTCATGCCCACCATGCGGAGCGCCTGCTTCACTTTCTTTTCGATAGTGGCGGAGGGGAGCTTCTTCAGCTTGAGGCCGAAAGCAATATTATTGAATACGTTGAGGTGAGGAAACAGGGCGTACTTCTGGAATACCGTATTCACCGGGCGGCGGTGGGGTGGTGTCTGCGTGATGTCTTTTCCTGCAATGGTAATCACTCCTTCCGAAGCTGTCTGGAAGCCCGCAATCAGACGCAGCAGTGTCGTCTTTCCGCAACCGGACGGTCCCAATATCGTTACAAACTCGCCCTTGCGGACAGACAAATTCACATCATTCAGTACGGCTTTGTCTCCGAAAAACCTTCGATACGTGCTCTACACCGATGGTGCAGTCGGACTTTTGCATAAGCGTTTCTTACTTTATCCAAACTAATTAAACAAATCTCTACCTGATATAGTCAGTCATAAAAAAAGTGGCGCAAAGGTACATATTTTCTTGAAAACTTTAGAGTTTGTTTAAAAATTGTTCAGCATTCTTTTGCGAGTTCTTTGGAGGCGGATGTTTCCTCTTTTGATTCGCCAGACACCCGCTTTGTTCTCATAAAACGCCTCCAAAGAACTCGCAAAAGAAATGGAAGGAAATACTTGGGAAAAGAAAAATCGAACAACCCAAAACAGGGTTATGAGTTATAAATTGCGGGTAATTGACCGATACTCGCAAATAAGTCCTAACTTTGCAGTCCGTAACATTAAAGTCTTCGTAAGAAATGGAAAAGAAAACAGTACTCATCACAGGTGCTTCTTCGGGTATAGGAGAGGGCTGTGCACGTAAGTTTGCCATGAATGGTTACCGCCTGATTCTCAACGGACGGAATGTAGAGAAACTGACTGCCGTAAAACGCGAACTGGAAAACGGAATATCGCGCGGATGTCTGTCTGCTGCCTTTCGACGTACGCGACCGCGGGGCTGCGAAAGCGGCTCTTGACTCGCTTCCCGAAGAATGGAAAGCGATAGATATCCTCATAAATAATGCCGGACTGGTAATCGGCGTAGACAAGGAACACGAAGGCAATCCGGACGAATGGGACATCGTGCTTGATACCAATATCAAAGCATTGCTTGCCATGACCCGTCTGGTGGTTCCCGGAATGGTGGAACGCGGACGCGGCCATGTCATCAATATGGGTTCCATTGCAGGCGATTATGCCTATCCGGGCGATAGTGTGTATTGTGCCAGCAAGGCTGCCGTAAAGGCGTTGTCAGACGGCTTGCGCATCGACCTTGTGGATACTCCCGTACGGGTGACCAACATCAAGCCCGGTTTGGTGGAGACGAATTTCTCCGTAGTGCGTTTCCGTGGCGACAAGGCGGCTGCCGATAATGTGTACAAGGGCATCCGTCCGCTTACAGGCGACGACATTGCCGAAGTGGTGTATTTCGCCGCTGCCGTACCCGAGCATATACAAGTGGCCGAGGTGCTGGTAATGCCTACCAATCAGGCTACGGGTACAATCGTCAGCCGGAAATAAGCACTTTTCCGTAACAACAGAATCTAAGAGAATAAGAGTAAACTCTGCCAATCATGACTAATAAGTACGAAGAACGCCTGGGCACGGAGCGTATGCTGCCTTTGGTTTTCAAGATGGCGCTGCCTGCGGTGGCAGCACAGTTTGTCAATCTGCTTTACAGCATTGTAGACCGTATTTACATCGGACACATACCGGGCATCGGAACCGATGCGCTGGCGGGAGTGGGAGTGACCATCTCGCTCGTTGTGCTGATTTCTTCTTTCTCCGCCATTGTGGGTGGTGGCGGTGCTCCGTTGGCTGCCATTGCCCTCGGACAGGGCAACCGTCGCCGTGCCGGAAAGATACTTGGCAATGGCTTTACTCTGTTGATTCTTTTCACTTTGCTCACTTCGTTCATAGCCTATACCTTTATGGAGCCTATCCTGCTTTTTACGGGTGCTTCGGAGCATACGCTGGGCTATGCGGAAGACTATCTTTCCATTTATCTGTTGGGGACGCTGTTTGTGGAAGTGTCTACCGGACTGAATGCTTTCATCAATGCACAGGGGCGCCCTGCGGTTGCCATGTGTTCGGTGTTGATAGGGGCTTTGTTGAATATTATTCTTGATCCTATATTCATATTCTGGTTGGATATGGGAGTGAAAGGCGCTGCGTTGGCTACGGTGCTGTCGCAGGCTTGCAGTGCGGTGTGGGTGCTGTCCTTCCTTTTCTCACGGCGCGCTTCCCTGCCTTTGGAAAGGCGGTATATGAAGCTGGAAAAGAGTATCGTGCTCTCCATGCTGGCACTCGGCGTATCGCCTTTTATCATGGCGAGTACGGAAAGCTTGGTGGGGTTTGTGCTCAACAGCAGTCTGAAAGAATTCGGAGATATCTATGTCAGTGCGCTTACCGTCCTGCAAACGTCTATGCAGTTTGCCAGCGTGCCGCTGACGGGGTTTGCGCAGGGGTTTGTTCCGGTGGCAAGCTATAACTACGGGCATGGCGACAAGCAGCGTGTGAAGGAGTGCTTCCGGATTGCGCTGATTACAATGTTTTCTTTCAATCTCGTCCTGATGCTGTTTATGATTTGCTTCCCTGCGATTGTGGCATCCGCCTTTACGAGCGATGCAAGGCTGATAGAAACTGTTCGCTGGACGATGCCTGTATTCTTGGGTGGTATGACGATTTTCGGTTTACAGCGTGCCTGTCAGAATATGTTCGTGGCGTTGGGGCAGGCCAGAATATCCATTTTCATAGCATTGCTGCGTAAGGTAATCCTGCTGATACCGTTGGCGTTGATACTGCCGCATTTTATGGGAGTAGCAGGTGTATATGCGGCAGAAGCCATATCCGATGCTACGGCTGCCATTTGCTGTACGCTGCTGTTTTTCTGGCAGTTCCCTAAAATACTGAGGAGAATAAAAAGTAAAAGCCTGTCTGAATAAGGTACGTTCTTATTATGGCATTCCGTCTCTTTTCGCTTTGTTGAGGATGGTT
>ENA-OQBD01001157-OQBD01001157.1-human-gut-metagenome-genome-assembly--contig:-NODE-1157-length-12502-cov-4.608242_pt1 | contig 12502 bp, 8 predicted proteins | sample MGYA00242742_ERZ504543 | MGnify/ENA primary metagenome ERZ504543 (study PRJEB26092, sample SAMD00036239) | human gut metagenome | host: Homo sapiens | study: EMG produced TPA metagenomics assembly of... | reverse complement strand
GGACTGGTCGTGGCTGGCGCGCTGCTGGCCGGGTGCGGCGAATCCGAGGCCACGCCGATGGACGATGCGTACGCCGGCAACTCGGGCGAGACCGAGAAGTCGCAGGAAGAGCAGTCGCAATCCCAGTCGAACGGCTCCGATAGCTCCGACGGCTCCGATTCCAGCTCGTCGCACAACGACCCGTCCACCACCACGTCCGACAAGAAGGACACCGGCAACTACAAGGACGGCAACTACTCGATCAACGGCCAGTACGGCCCGGTAGGCGAGGATTCCATCGACGTCCATCTGACCATCAGGACGGCAACGTCGAGACCGTCAATATCATTGGGCACCCGTTCACCACGATTTCCAAGAACCATCAGGACGACTTCGCCAAAGCCATTAACGGCGTGGTGGACGGTAAACCTCTGAAGGGCCTCAAAGTGGACAAGGTCGCCGGCGCCAGTTGGACCTCCGACGCCTTCAACAAAGCCCTCGAAGTCGCCCGCCAGGAGGCTTCGATTCAGGAGTAAGACCGCTACTTCAGCAATGCTGGCCACAGCAGATCGGCCATGCGCGAGGCCCAGGCGGTGTCGTCGTCCATTGCTTTGCCCTCGATGGCCTCATACGCCACCAAAGATCCGATAATCGTGGACAACAGCAACTTCTCGTCAACGTCCTCGCGAAACACGCCCTGCGCGACTCCCTGCTTGAGGAACGCCCCCACATGCTCCAGCCACGGGGTCACCACCTGGTCGACGATGTGCTGGAAGAACTCGGCCTCGCTGGACAACACAATGCCCACGCGCTTGACGTCGATGTCGTTGTCGCGCACCCAATCGACCAATCGCTGCAATAGTTGCGTGAAATGCTCACGCGTGGGGCTGGGCACTGGGTCGGGATCCGGGATGGCCAGATACATCGCGCTGATCTCGTGCAGCAGCTCGTCGGCATTATGATATCGGCGGTAAATCGTGGTTTTGGCCACACCGGAGCGCCGGGCCACCTCCTCGATGGTCACGCCGCTGATGCCGCGGTCCACCGCAATCTGCAGCGTGGCTCGCATGAGCTTGCGATCCGTCGCCTCGCGCGTGCGCTCACCGCGCGGTGTCGCCGTCGTATCTGTCATCTCCGTCATCTCTTCTCTTCGAAATATGCTCCCGTACGCTCCCGCTGGCGAGAGCTGGCTGGCAAAGCCAGACTGAGGGTGGTAAGTCCATGCCGTTTGTAGGCAACTCCCGGATAATACCTACTAGCTCAGCACTTTAGTGCTCTCGACTTGGGCTACATACCACTGGTTGAACCGCACCAGTGGCTTCCTGAGCAACAGCCCAAGCAACAGTAGCGGCGGCACGAATGCCAGCAGCATTCCGGCGGCCCGCCAGTAATCCATGTCGTAGATGCCGGCGATGGCCGCACGCATCATCGTCACCGCATGGGTGAGCGGCAAGAGCGGACTGACTTTGGCGATGAAGTCGGGCAACATCTGCACCGGGTAGGCAGCGTTCGCACCCGAAATCTGCACGATGAGCATAAGCACGCCGATTGCCTTACCCACATTGCCGAAACTCACCACCATCGTATAGGTGAAGAACGAGAACACCAGCGAGGCCAGCCATCCAGACAACATAAACAGCAGCGGATGCACGGCCTGCACGCGCAGGAACAGCAGATCGCCACCGAGCGACACCGTGGATTGCAGCAGCGCAATCAGCGCGAACACCCCGTAATGCCCAAGGAAGAGCCGATGCGGCCGCGGATCGCCCAATGCTTTGCGCGTCCGGCGAGACACGGTGGTTTTCAGCGTCACCACCATCAGCAGCGCGCCCACCCACAGCGGCAGCAGCGTGTAGAACGGTGCCATCGACGAACCGAAATTCGCCACCGGGAATACGGCCTTGCGCCTGAGCTGCACCGGTGCGGCCAACGTACTGGCCAGCGTTTCGGGATCATTGCCCAGCACCTCTTTGACCATGCCCATATCGCCACTGTTTAGTGCGTCGCTCAGTGTGCTGTTGAACGAAGCCAGTTCGGCGCCGGCGGAACGCAGTTTGCCGGACACCTTGTCCAAGGTAGTGCGAGCGTCGCTGAGCATATCGCTGGCGTCGTCGGAAGTCCCTTTCAGGTCGCCGAGCGTGGAGTCCAACTGGGTGGCGCCGGAACTCAGTATGCCGGAGGCGTCAGCGACGGTGGACGACAGGGAGTCGATTTGCGGTTTCACCGTGGCCGAGAAATCTGACTTGATATTGGCAATACTGTTCTGCGCTTGATCAGCCAGATTCTTGACCTGCGCATGCTGATCCTGCGCGTCCTGATTGCCTTGGCGAATATCGGTCGCCGCCGTATTCAGCGCTTGCCGCAGCCTGTTTTGTCGTGCGATTGAACGGTCAATCGCCGTGATGATGGATGAGTCGTTGCCCAGTATGCCGGCCAACGTGTTGCGAATTTCAGTGTATTTCTCCGTCTGCTTGCCAATGGCCGTGGCTTGACGGTCCAATTCGTCGGCGGCCGTGGTGGCACCATCATTCGCGTCGGAATACAGCTTGTCTATGGAATCGGACACCGCGCCGAAACTGGAGGCGCTCGCGTCCAGTGAGCTGCTCATCGCGTCAGCGGTGGTGCCCAGGGCTCCGACCACGTCGGTGACTCCCTGCTTGGCGCTGGCGAGATCCTTGCCTCCTTGTTTGGCGGCAGAGGAAACCTGCGTGATCAGCGAGTTCGAGGTGTCGAGCAAGGCGCCGGCCGTATCGGTCAATGCGCTGTATGTGCCAAGCAAATCCGCCGTATCGTCAAGCCGTGTGGCGAAATCGGCGATATTGGCGTTGAAGGTATTCAGTTGCTCCTCGGCCTCGGGCTTGGACAGCTGATCGGCCAGCGAAGACGCGATTTCCAGCCCGGCCGAAGTGATGGTCTTAGCGAACGTGGTGTTGATTTCCGCCGCAACCTCATCCGTGCCCTCGTTGAGCAGATTCGGTGCCAGCGCGTTCTTCTTCTCGTTGCGGTAATAGGTCAGTTCGGCATGCTGCACGTCGTCGGAGAAGAAGGTCATCATGTCTTTGCTGAACGACTTCGGAATTACGATGGCCGCGTAGTATTTGCCGGATCGTGCGCCCTCGACGGCATCGGCTTTGGACGTGATCGTCCAATCGAGCTGACTGTTGGCGCGCAGCGCGTTCACCACCTGATCGCCGACCGTGACTTTCACCGGGATCAGGTCGGAACGATACCCCTCATCCACATTCGCCACCGCGAATTTCAGGTTCTTCATATTCGAGAACGGGTCCCAGCATGCGGCCACGTTGAACCAGGTGAACAGGCCGGGAATCATCACCAAGCCGATCACGATGATGATGGAGACCACGTTGCTGGTCAGGCGTTTGATGTCGCCGGTAAACAGTTTCCACATGGTGTTCATCGTGCGTGCCTGCCTTCCTTGGTCGGCGGAATAGTGGGGATGATTGCGGTAACGGCGGCGCTCGGGTCCGCTTCTTCGTGGCGTTCGGCGGAGGTGTCGCGACGCTTGGCCTTATGCCCGTACAGCATGGCGCGGATCGACTCGTCGGAGAGGCTGCCGAGCTCGGTTTGGCGGCGGATGGAATCGCGCATGAATTCCACGACCATCAGGAAGCCCATGATGATGAGCACCCATGCCAGCCATGTGCCCATGACTACGATTTTCTCGCTGGTGGTCAGCGCAAACACGATAATGAGCGCGGCCGGCACCACGAATCCGGCGATAAGCGCACCCAGCAGCAGCCGGGGATAACGGTAGGCGAATTTGGCGGCCCGACGTTCGATGGCATGACGGTATTCGTCGTGGCCGGCCAGTGCTGCAATGGCCTGAGTGACACGGTATTCGCTGCCGGGCAGATGCACCGGCTCGCCGATAATCATGTCGCTTTCCTTGATTTCCCGCGCGAACAGGCGGTTGAGATTGGCCAGTTTCGGCCGGGCGCCGAGGCCAAGCGCAAAGGCCAGAACCACGAAAACCAGCAATTTGCCGATATAGGCGAACCAGAGGCCGTCGTAGAAGCCGCCGATGGTTTCACGCATCGCGTCAATCGAATAGGTGAACGGCAGCAGCGGGTAGATGGCGCGGAAGAACGCGGGCATCATTTCAATCGGGTACAGGCCGGAGGCGCCCGGCACCTGCAGAATGACCAGCGCCACGCATACGCCTTTGCCCACGTGCATGAACGTGGTGGAGAGGGCGAAAATCACCGACATATACACCAGTGAGGTGATGACGCAGGTGAGCAGAAACACTGGGGCGCTCGCGCATTGAATGCCGATGACAAGATTGCCGATGGCCGTGACCAGGCCTTGGACGGCAGCCAGCGTGGCCAGTAGCAGGAAGCGACCGAGATAGCCTTGGGTTGGTGTGAGATCGTCGATGCCCTCATCATCGGTTTCGAGTTTGGGAATGACCACGAGCACGAACGCGCCCACCCACAAAGACAGGGTGGTGAACAGCGGTGCCATGCCGGAACCATAGGAGGCGACCGGATAGACGGCCTGTTCGCTGATAACAGTGGGGGAGAGCATGAAGTCGGCGATTGTGGCGGCATCCAGTTTGCCGTCGGTGCCGATCAGGGAACTGAGTGAACTGGAGATGCTCAGGGCTTTGATGTCGGTGACCAGCGTATCGAGCTTGGTTTGTACGCCGGCCAGCGCCTTATCGGTGTCGCGCAGCGCGGTCACCGTGGTGGAGGCTGCTTTGTCGAGTTGGTCGAGGGTATGCTTCGACTGATCGATGAGTGAGCCTTGCGACGTGATGCCGGTCGACAGAGTGCTGGCGGTCGAGCTGAGGGCGTTGAGACCGGTGTTGAGCTGAGGAATGGCGCCGGAGGTGATGGTGCCGCGAGCGGTATTGGCCTCGCGCACCGTGGTTTGGGTGGCGGTATTGAGATGCTGCGCCAATCCGGCGGTGTCTGTGGAGGCATTGCCGATAGTGGTGTTCAGGCTATCGAGGTTGCCCAGTGCGCCGGCAAGCTCGCTATTGCGGCTTTCCAGTGTGGCAATGGCGGATTGCAGCGGTTCTCGATTGGCGTTCGGCAGCCCTTTGAGTTGGTCGATGATGTCGGCGTTCGCTTGGTTGATGTCTTCCGCCGTATTGATCAGTCCGCCTACCTGCTGATTGGCGGCGCTGATGGTTCCGGTTACCGTGCCCACGCTTTGGTTGGCCTGTGCTGCGGCTTGGCTCAGCAGGCTTGAGCCTTGGTCAAGCGCTTCGGACGTGGAGGTGACGAAGCCGTTCAGACTGGTCTGGGTAGTGCCGATCAGGGTGGAGACGCCGGCCAGACCTTCTGCAGTGTCGATGCCAAGTGTGCGCGCGTCGTCCAGCGCCTGACGTGCGGTGCGTGTCTGCTCTGGGGTGTCGGTGAGTTTGGTGGTGAGCTTGGCGATGGTGCTGCGTGTGTGCTGCACATCGTCGGAGGCCTTGGCAAGGGCCGTGAGGGCCTTGGCTTTGGTGGTGTCTTCGGTACTGATGGCTTTGCCGTCAACCGTATTGATGACTTCGGTAAGTACTTCGGATACGGTGGAGACGAATGTGGAATTGACCGTGCGGTCCACAGTGGACGCGCCGACGTCGGTGACTTTGGGGGCGATGGCGCTGGCTTTTTCGTTGACGTAATACTCCAGAGTGGGCCGACTCTTGCCGCCGGTCACCACGCCGGCGAGATCGTCGGAAAAGTCTTTGGGAATGATGATGGCTGCGTATGCCTTGCCGGATTCCACTTGGTCCATGGCCTCGGCTTCGGTGACGAAGGTCCAGCCGAGCTGGTCGTTGCTTCTCATCTGCTTGACGATTTGATCGCCGAGGTTTTGCTTGCCGATGAGCGCGTTGTCGGTGCCGTCGTCATTGTTGGCGATGGCGACGGTGATGCCTTTGGTATTGCCGTACGGGTCCCAGAAGCCGACGATGTTGTACCACGAATACAGTGGCGGGATGAACACCATGCCGAACAGGATCACCCATGCGGCCGGCACCTTGAACAGGCGCAGGAAGTCGCGTCTGAGGACCTTGAAGATATTGCCCACTGATACCTCCGGAGCTTGGTGTTGCTTGGTTGCTACGTTTTCCGTAGCGATACGTTAATCGTAGCGCTACGTTTGTAGTAGCGTAATACGGCTGCCGGAGATTAATGGGGTGATTGATGATGTTTTTGGCGGAATAACGCTGCTGCCCAGCGGCTTATCGTGTGTCGCTGGGCAGAGCGAAAGGCGTTCTGGAACTTATTGACAAGATTTCTGGATGGTTTTTGGACGTTTCCTGAACGCGATGGATAGGCTCGGTGCTCGGCAATGTAGACAGACATGTACCGACCGCCCATCAAGTTCAGCAAAACCGCAATCGGGTGATAGGGTGAGGGGACGCTATGTGGGGAGGAAACCATGGTTGAATTCAAGGACGATGGCACGGCCACTACCCCCGGCAAGCCGCGGGAGAACCGTGACGCCGAGTCCGCAGTCGTGGCCGATCTGGTGGCCGTCGAACTGGACGACGCCGGCTTGAACCTGAACACCAAGCGATTACCGATTCTGGCGCGCATCTATGGCGCGGTCGTGCTGCTGGACGGACTCGCCACATTGCCGATTATGGTGATTTCCATCCTCTATGCCGTGCGCGAGATTCTGGATGGTCATGTGCACGTCGATGCGATGAGCCTGACCTTCATCCTGTCCGCGATTCATGCGGTGGTGCTGGTAGTCAGTGCCGCATGCCTGATTGTGCTCGGCGTGATGCTGCTGCGCAATCATCGCCGGTATGCCGCGCGCTGGACCTACGTGCTGATGCCGTTGACATTGGCCGACGGCATGCTGTCGCTGGCCCTGACCGGCCTTGGCTTCAACCTGCTGCTGCCGCTGATTCAGATGATTATTCTCGTCGTGATTTCGGTGACCGCCGATCCCTCCCTGAGCGAGGAACGCCGTCTGCAGCGCGCGCTCAGGCGTATGGACGATCGCGATGATTATGAATCGGCTGTGGCGGCCGGCATGCTAGGCCGCGACCAGTCCGGCAAGGGCTATATTGCGCTGGACTTTTTCAATATCTTCTGGCTGTTTACCATCGCTTCGGTGGGTGGCCTGATTGTGGAGACGATCTACCATATGGCGCTGTATAACGGTGAACTTCAGGACCGCGCTGGTTTGCTGTGGGGCCCGTTCTCGCCGATTTACGGCTGTGGTGCGGTATTGGTAACCGTGTGCCTGAATCGCCTGTGGAAGGCGAATCCGTTCTTGATTTTCTGCGCTTCGGCGGTGATCGGCGGCGCGTTCGAATATTGCACCAGCTGGTTCATGGAAGCGGCGTTTGGTATTACCGCGTGGGATTACACCGGCCGTTGGCTGTCCATCGACGGACGTACTTCGGGCCAATTCATGTTCTTCTGGGGACTGATTGGTGTGGTGTGGATCAAGTGGCTGTTACCGCGACTGCTGGCTCTGATTAATCGCATTCCATGGAAAGTGCGGTATTCGCTGACTGCGGTATGCACGGTGCTGATGGTGATCGACATTGCCTTCACGCTGATGGCCTTGGATTGCTGGTATGGGCGCATGGCCGGCCAGCCGCAGGATTCACCGGTCGCGATGTGGTTCAGCGAACGCTACAGCGACGCTTACATGGCCAATCGCTTCCAGACCATGCATATCGACCCTTCCAAGGCCGGGCGTATGTGAATGGCCGGCAAGTAATTACGCTTCGCGGGCAGAAGGTGCGTAGAACCTAAGACAGCCCTCGCGTGTGGGTGGTAAGCGGGATACACTTTCAAGCGTTGAAGGAATGATTCCCTCCGCTGATGCGCTGTTTTGTGACGCGCGTGATGACGATGGGACAATCAAACGAAAGGCAAGGCACATGGCCGAAGCTACAGCAAACATTGGTGTGATTGGACTGGCCACGATGGGCTCCAATCTGGCGCGTAATCTGGCGCACCATGGCAACACGGTGGCGTTGTTCAACCGCCACTACTCGCGTACCGAGAAGCTCATGAACGAGCATGGCACCGAAGGCAACTTCGTGCCGGCCGAAACGCTCGAGGAATTCGCCGCGTCCCTGAAGCGTCCGCGTACCGCCATCATCATGGTCAAGGCCGGTGCTCCGACCGACGCGACCATCGCGCAGCTGGAAGAGGTGTTCGAACCGGGCGACATCATCGTCGACGGTGGCAACTCCTTCTTCAAGGACACCATCAAGCGTGAGAAGGAAGTACGTGCCAAGGGCTTCCACTTCGTGGGTTGCGGCGTGTCCGGTGGTGAGGAAGGCGCGCTCAACGGCCCGTCTCTGATGCCCGGTGGCACTGCGGAATCCTGGAAGACCTTGGGCCCGATTCTTCAGTCCATCGCCGCCAAGGTGAACGGCGAACCGTGCGTGACCCACATCGGCACCGATGGTGCCGGCCACTTTGTCAAGATGGTGCACAACGGCATCGAGTATGCCGATATGCAGGTGATTGGTGAGGCGTATGACATTCTGCGCCGTGGACTCGGCATGGATGCCGAGGAGATTGGCGACGTGTTCGCTGAATGGAACAAGGGCGACCTTGACTCCTACCTGATCGAGATCACCGCTGAGATTCTGCACCACAAGGATGCCGAGACCGGCAAGCCGTTCGTGGACGTGGTCGTGGATCATGCCGGCATGAAGGGTACTGGTACGTGGACCGTGCAGACTGGTCTGGAATGTGGTTCTCCTGTGGCTGCCATCGGTGAAGCCGTGTTCGCTCGTGCACTGTCTTCGCACGGTGAGCTGCGTGAAGACGCTCAGAAGGAAGGTCTGGCTGGACCGAACAAGACCATCGATCTGGCCGGAGAAGACAAGGCCGCGTTCGTCGAGGACGTGCGCAAGGCTCTGTTCGCTTCCAAGGTCGTGGCCTATGCTCAGGGCCTGAACGAGATTCAGGACGGTGCCAAGGAATACGGCTGGGATATCAACCTGTCCGAAGTGGCCCGCATTTGGCGTGGCGGCTGCATTATTCGCGCCCAGTTCCTGCTCGACCGCATCACCGAGGCCTTCAGGGGCGATAACCCGCCGGCTTCCCTGCTGTTCGATCCGTACTTCGAGAAGATCATCGGCGAATCGCAGGATGCATGGCGTCGCGTGATCGTTCGCGCGGTGGAGGCCGGCATCCCGACCCCGGTGTTCTCCAGCTCCCTGGCGTACTACGATGGTCTGCGCTCCAAGCGCCTGCCCACCGCTCTGACCCAGTCCCAGCGTGACTTCTTCGGTGCCCACACCTACGGTCGCGTAGACAAGCCCGGCGTGTTCCACACGCTGTGGGCTGAAGAAGGCAAGCCTGAAATCGAGGCGTAGCCTCGTGATTTCAGGTTTAGGACAGCCCTGTGGGCTGTCCGGCCTTCTTCAGGCTCGGCGATAGCCGAGCTGAGAAAACAGCAAGCCTGAAATCGAGGCGTAGCCTCGTGATTTCAGGTTTAGGACAGCCCTGTGGGCTGTCCGGCCTTCTTCAGGCTCGGCGATAGCCGAGCTGAGAAAACAGCAAGTCCGAGATTGAGGCGTAGCCATAGACGAATTAAGCCCCCTCATCAGAGGGGGCTTAATTCACTCACAACTCGGTGACGGTTTCTTCGGTGGAGAACCAGATGAACTCGTCCACTCCGTTGGCGTAGGAGGACGGGTAATCCGGGTTGTTGGGCTGCTCGAAGACATGGGCCAGCGATTCGGCTTTGCCGGCACCGGCGGCGAAGAACCACGTATGGCGTGAACGCGCGATGAGCGGCGCGGTCAATGAAACACGCAGCGGCGGCATCTTGGGGGAGTGGTTCACACCCACGGTGAGCCTATCAGTAACCTTGACCTCATCATGACCAGGGAACAGCGACGCATAGTGACCGTCCGGTCCCATGCCGAGAATCATCAGATCGATTACCGGTTCCGGCCCCAATTCATTCACCAACTCGCGCTCATAGTCGCTCGCGACATCGTCCAGCAACGCATCATTCGCGGCATCGGCGGCGGCGCGAACGGAAGCATCATCGCTGTCGGCCTGATCCATCACATCGGCGATGTCATCGGCTGAACGGGTATCGGCCGCCATCTCATGAATATTCGACTCAGGCAGCTTGCCATCTGCCACCAGCTGGTCAAGCAGCAGGCGACGGGCCTCCAAAGCATTGCGATCGGTGTCGTAAGCCGGCACAAAACGTTCGTCGCTCCACCAGAAATGCACGCGCGACCAATCAATCGCGTCAGCCAGCGGATCGTTCAGCACCAAGCCCAGCGGCTGCGCGGCCGAACCGCCAGACAGCGCCACATCCACACGCGTGCGATGCGTGCCATCAGGCAATCGTTCGGCGAGCAAATCGAGTAGCGCCAAGACAAAACGTTGCGCGCCAGCCTGAATCATCAGATCTTTATTCGGATACACAATGAGTTTTCGAGTTGCCATGTATGGTCCTTGTATGGGGTATGTGTCGTACTTTGCAATGTGGATTGTGTTGTCAGTTGACAACACAATCCACATTGTGCGACATCGCATATGTCACTTTATTACTCCGCGGGCATGAGCTTCGGCATCGCATGAGGTAGGAAACGATGAGCAACGGCGTTGGCATGGCTCGGCCACAATTGCCGAACTCATTCCAACGCCGCTGTGGCAACGGGTTCTACCGACTTCAGTGACGAATCAGATCCCAGCCTTCGTTGATGACCTCGGCGTAGATCTCATCGGGATCGATGCGACGCAGTTCCTCGGTCAGGCAGTCCTCGATGGTGCGCATCGGCACGGACACTTCCTGCGGAGTCTGGCCGGGCAGCGAGATCAGCGCTTGGTCCTCATACGGGCGTTCCAGCGAGATCACACCGTCCTCACGGGTCAGGTACACGCCGGTCACGGCCTGCGCGTCGGGCACGAACTCAGTTTCGACTGGTACGCCAAGTTTCAGACGCAGCCATGCGCACAGCATTTCCATAGGCAGGAAGTCGGCCTTGCCGGTCACCTTCGCGGCGGTGATGGGCAGGTGCGGCGGCTGATCGAGCATCGAGGCGAGCATTGCGCGCCAGACGGTCAGTCGTGTCCAGGACAAGTCGATATCTTCCGGTGTCCAATTGCGGCGCAAACGCTCAATCGTGGCCTCCGGATTATTGGAGTGCAACGCGTCGGTGATGCGACTGCGGGCCATCGCACCCATCAGATCCTTGGCCGGGTTCGACGGCGGTGTGGTCGGCCACCACGCCACTACAGGCGCATCCGGCACAAGCAGCGGGATAACCAGCGTATCCGGGTGGTTGATAAGGCCACCGCGCGGACGCAGATGATGATCTCACCGGCACCGGCGTCCGCGCCGAATCGCACTTGGGCGTTCAGGTTGGAATCGTTCGGATCGTTCGGGCCGTCGGTCAAATCGACGGCCGGATTATCGCGACTCGCGCTCACCTCGGCGGCCACTTCGGCCGCGTTCGGTTCGCCTTCGCCGGACTGATCGGCAGGATTGGTATCCGGTACTACGGCAATCACGCGGCACGGGTGCTCACGGCTGGCCGAGTTCGCGATTTCCAGCGCATGCTCTAGGTCCGCGTCCTCGGTGGCGATGAGCAGCGTCAGCACGCGGCCGGTCGCCGATTCGCCGCGCTCCTCGTGCAGCTGTTCGATTTTGTGCGCAATCTCGCGGGTGCGGGTGTTCGGCATATCGATGATCATGGCATCCTCCAGTGGCGGCCGTCGCGCGCCAGCATTTCGTCGGCCTGTGCCGGACCCCACGTACCGGCGCGGTAGGCCTGCGGCTGGCCAAGCGTGGACCAGAATTGTTCAATCGGATCGAGGATCTCCCAGCTGAGGTTCACCTCTTCGGTGGTCGGGAACAACGGCGGATCACCGAGCAGCACGTCCAGAATCAGTCGCTCATAGGCTTCCGGCGAGTTCTCGGTGAAGGAGCGGCCGTAGCTGAAGTCCATGTTCACGTCACGGACCTCCATGGTGGAGCCGCCCGGCACCTTGGCTCCGAAGCGCATGGTGACGCCCTCGTCGGGCTGCACGCGAATCACGATGGCGTTCTTGCCGAGTTCGCGCACGGCGGTCTGCTCGAACGGCAGATGCGGGGCGCGCTTGAACACCACGGCGATTTCGGTTACACGCTTGCCGAGGCGCTTGCCGCAACGCAGGTAGAACGGCACGCCAGCCCAGCGGCGGGTGTCGATATCGAGGCGGATGGCGGCGTACGTTTCAGTGGTGCTCTTGGGGTCGATGCCTTTTTGCCTCCAAGTAGCCGACCACTTCGTGCGAGCCCTGCCAGCCCTTGGCGTACTGGCCGCGCGCGGTGTTGGCGGCGAGGTCCTTGGGCAGGCGCACGGCGGAAACGCACCTTGGTCTTTTCGGCGGTCAGGTCCTTGGCGGTGAAGCTCACCGGCTCTCCATGGCGGTCAGAGCCATGAGCTGAAGCAGGTGGTTCTGGATGACGTCGCGTGCGGCGCCGATGCCGGTCGTAATAGCCGGCGCGGCCGCCGATGCCGATGTCCTCGGCCATCGTGATCTGCACGTGGCTCCACATAGTTGGCGTTCCA
>ENA-OQBD01001156-OQBD01001156.1-human-gut-metagenome-genome-assembly--contig:-NODE-1156-length-12505-cov-3.718129_pt1 | contig 12505 bp, 18 predicted proteins | sample MGYA00242742_ERZ504543 | MGnify/ENA primary metagenome ERZ504543 (study PRJEB26092, sample SAMD00036239) | human gut metagenome | host: Homo sapiens | study: EMG produced TPA metagenomics assembly of... | reverse complement strand
TCCTACTGTGTATACCGGATACTTTGATGTACCGGAGGAGCAGGAAATGGAAATTAAGCTGAATTACAACACGAGGGACTATGTGGCAGACGGCTTTGTGGCAGGGGAGAGCCTGCTCAACGAGCCATAACAGTGCCAACCAATTCAACCGTCGTTTCATCGCTCTGAGTAATGACGATATCGGTATACCCTTCATCCCATGATTCAGGGCTTAATACCAAGGTGTTCGCCCCTTTATACATACGTCTCATTACATAGTCATCATTATTAAGCTTCACTACTGCAATAGACCCATTCATAGGAGGTTTCGTCGGATCCACTAAGATATGGCATCCTTCTGGGTAGACCTTGCTCATGCAATTGCCTTCTACTTCAAGTAGATAGCCGTTTTGGTGGCGCTCCCACACCTCATAAGGAACAGGTATCTGCGCGTCGATAACGTCGGGCTCCTGGACATCGCCAGCGTGCACTCGACCAAGCAGTGGGAGGTAAGCACGCTTTGTCGGTATGCTTTGCGAGATGGCGTTGTCTGGGATGGTCGGATTGTCGCTAACTATCTCGGAAACCGAAACTCCAAAAACTCCAGCTATTCTTTGGATCATACCCATCCTGGGATTACTCCAGCCACGCTCCCATTGAGTAACAGTTGACCTTGCTACATCTAACTTTTCAGCCAGCTGCTCTTGTGTCATTTCGTGCTTTTCACGCAAATACTTTATGTTTGTCGAAACAGACATTCTGTCTCCTTAATGTCAATTTTTTATAACATTTTAGTTATTTTTAATTGACACAACAATGTTTGTTTAGTTAACATTACAAACACGGAAAGGAGGAATATGGAAACGCTCAAGAGCATGCGTGAAAAGCGAGGAGTTAGCCAAAAGGCAGTTGCTGAACACCTCGGTATATCTCGGCAAACATACTCCCGCTACGAAGAAGAGCAAGAAAAGATGACTATCGAACAGGCGAAGTGCGTTTGCGCTTTTCTTAACTGTGATATCGCCGAAATTTTTTTGCCTTCAAATGTCAACTAAACAAACATTCACCAGCTAACCATTAAGGAGGTGAGGCAATGATCCACCACTACCTGACTAAGTACTACGACGAAGATAAAGCCAAGTACGTCGCAGAATCCTGGATTCAGATCAACATACTCGGCTTTTGTTGGTGCATTTCAAGACGATCTATCGATGTCTCTAATTTGCATGTTTAGTTGGTTTTCTTCCACTTATTGCCAGCTTGAGACGTAGGTGGAAGCCGATCGCCTCTACCGATGGTAGCACTGTGGCCGTTCTTTACTTCACCACCACGAGGGCCAACTTCCTTGTAGTGACCAGCAGGCAAGTTATCGGTACCAGGCTTGTGTAAGTTCGCCATATGGATACCTCCTCTCTTTTGATCGTTAACAGGCATTACAAAGAGGGTTCAAGTCCGGAATCTGTCGCCCTCTTTCAAGCGCAATTATACACAATATGTTGTGTTCTAACAAAAAGTTTCAACAAGATGAGGTAGTTAAATGAGATACATGAAGAGCAGAATTAGGGAAATATGTCAGGAGCGCGGAACGACGCTATCCAAGCTGGCACTTAGGTGTGGAATCTCCTATGAGGCTCTACGTCGTTATGAAATCAAGGGGTTATATAAAGCCCAATTCGGATACATGGTCAGGATCGCAAAAGCACTCGATTGTCAACTAGAGGATCTATTCAGATAAGGAGGTAAGCCAATGAAACCCATCGAAGTAAAGAACGTCTTCAAGTTCGAGGAAGACGAAGACGGCAACGGCTACATTGAAACCGAGCAGTCGGTTATTAGCCGAATCCGCTACCAGTTCGGATTCTCGCACAGCAAGATTGTTCCACTTGAAGGGAGCTTTGCTTCGTTTGAAGCAATTGGAATAAAGCACAGCTATTACGACAGGATCAACTTCTCAGTAGCTGGCTATGGGTATGGAACTGATTTTAAGGACATTTGGCGCGACGAAGCCTATGACGATCCGAAGATCTATAACCGCAATCATCCAAAGGAGAGCTAATCATGGCCACAAACGAAAAGAACCCCAGCAACAGCCAGGGCTCAAACACCACAAAGAATTATACACCACTCGCCCCTGAGGGCTACACCTACCTCACCGTAGGAGAACTTGCTGATCGTATCCGAGTAAGCAAGAACAGCATAGTGCGTCGCTGCAGAGACGGCAGCTTCCCCGGCGCAATCAAATTAGGCCACCTTTGGCGCATCCCCGTTAAGGAGGAAGACTTATGCAACTAGAACAAGTAATGATAGCTGTCGCTATCCTTTGTATCGCTCTTATTGTGTTGCTTATATTCATGTGCAAAGCCTCCTACGATGAAGGTTATGCATCAGGCTACGAAGATGGCTTTATGAGCAGCACAGACGATGTAGACCTTGAGTATAAGCAGGGCTATGAAAATGGCTACTCTGATGCAATGCGAAAGGTAGCCTAAGATGCCCAGGATAGTAGCAATCGATCCAGGCACCACACATACTGGCATTGTCTACATGGACGAGCATAGGGTAATTGATGCAAAGACCATCTCCTACCCCAAGGCATGCGGAATCGATAACTATTTATTGGACGAGCGTTGCCAAAACATTTGGCGTCAGCTTGAGCAATTCCTAGTCATGCATGGCCAGGATGCGGTAGTGATTGAGGGCTACATCCCTTACGTAACAAACCGTGGAGCATCTAGGGCAACCTCTCATCAAACACCTTGGCTCGTTGGCTACCTTTTGAGCAGCCTTGAGAGCATAGACATCACGCCGACAATTCAAACAAGCAAGCAAGTACTTAACCCTCGTACTAAGGGCAACCTATCCAACCAGAAGGACTTGCTAGAGCAAGGACGTTTTGTCTACGAGGGCCAGAAGCTACTTACCAACGATCATTTGCGTTGTGCATTCCTGCATGGACTGTACTACCTGATTGGCACAGGTGAGGTCATTGCGTAAAGGAGCACGCCGTATAGATTGGAGCACCAAAGACCTTAAATATCTACGCGATAACGCAGGGATTATCCCTATGCGTCAAATATGCAAGCACCTAAAGAGGTCTAAGAATTCTGTCGACTGGATGGCTCGTCATATTGGTGTCTCATTGCGCTGCTACAAGCGCAAAATGTCCTGGTGCCCAGTCTGTGCAACGTGGCGCTCAACCTTGTCTGACAAGACAGGCATGTGCCGTGTGTGCTCTAAGAAGAAGATGCTCGAAGATGGTGAGATGCGCGTATCCCAAGAATTGGGAAAGCTCACGCTTGAGCAACGGGCCGAATACAACGACCAGGAAGTACATAGGCGTACAAGACGCATCCCGCTAAAGCCCATAAAGCTGAAAGTGGATCCTAAGAACCACTACAAGTACGCCAAAGAAGAAGAGCGCTACTTACGCGAGATCGAAGCCTGGGAGATCAAATGTCTGGATCTGCGCATCGACGCCAACAAAACACGCCTTAAGCGTATCCGCCAGAAGAGCGGGTCGAATCCCAGAAAAAAAATTCTAAATGAATCACGGTTTTTGATAAAAAAGCCTGTTCATAGCTTTGAGGAGGAAGTTATGAAAAGAAAAGAAGCCCGTCAGTTTCTCGACGAACTCTCAGTGGAAATAACGAGCCTTTCCATGAAATGCATCGCAAATGGCAAGGAAGTCGACTGTTTTGGAGTGAAGGTCGGCCTTTTTGCCGGACTTTGCTATGCAGAGGGTCTTTTAGAGGATGACGCCGTACGTCCTGATTCGTTGAGCGAGGAAGCGGCTCACCTGCTAGCTAATGCAGGGAGTGCGTATGCCGAGATTTTGGAGGACAAATGCAGCTCGAAGTAGTCAACATCGACGATGTTTACCCCAACGAAAACAACCCTCGAAAGAAGTTCGAGGACATACCCCAGCTAGCGGCAAGCTTCGACCTTAACCAGGAGCGCCCAGGAGAACCGTTCATACCGCCTATCTTGGTACGCGACGGTGGTATCTACCACATCGTGGACGGTGAGCGTCGCTACCGTGCCATGAGGTACCGCAAGGCCAGCAAGTTCACCGCGAACGTCTGCGACGACATGGACGAGGCAAACGCTCTGGTTGCCGCTATGGCAACTGACGACAAACAGCCGCTGACAGAAATCGAGAAGTCTCGTGGCGTTCAGCAGATGCTGCTCTTAGGTGTGGACCCGACATCGGTCGACAAGGCTACCAAAGGAAAAGGCCAAGCAAAGCGCATCAACCACGCCATGATTGTTGTTGACGATGCAGCAGAAGATATGACGATCGACCGCCTGCTCGCGATCGACGAGTTCGCAGACGACAAGGCCGCAGTCGAGGAGCTGACCAACTGCCAGGAGAAGGACTGGCAAAACATCGCCAAGCGCCTGCGCATGCAGAAGAAACGCAAGCTTGAGTACGCAGCCCTGCGCAAGGAGATAGAAAAACGCGGATGGACGCTTGTCGACCAGAAGCCAGAAGGATACACGTATCGCACCTATGTCGAGAAAGACCAAATCGATTTCGTTGCGGAGAACTACCAAAAGGCATTAGCTGACGGTGCCGTATTTATGCCTCATGACTACGATTTCGAGCGCAAAGCATACGCTGAAATGTTCGTACCTGCAACAGAAGACGAAGAAGACCCCGAGGAAGCTAAACGTCGACGCGAGAAAGACGAGATAATCGCCCAGCTTGACCTTGCTGAGAAAAAGCCGCTCCGAGTGGGTCTCGAACAGGATCAAGAGCAACGACCCTATCCCCAACCTGACGAAAACGATCACAAAAACATGCTCGAAGATTACCGAATCCTTGATGGTTTCGGATTCAAAGAAGACGAGCCCCTCTGCAGAATCGCCAAGGCCATAGGATACGACAACCTGCCTCATCTTTCCCGTATCTGGGCAACAGAGATATTGAACGGCACCTGCACAACACAGGGCCAATACGAGAACTTCCGCCGCTACTTCAACCCAGTTCTCGATTTCTTAAACGACGGCTACGACCCCTGCAACTGGGAGAAGGAACTCTACAACAAATGCGCCCAAGTGAAGGCGCCAGAAAACGAGGAGATGTAATGACTGACCAAGTAAAGATAACTAGCTTCGAAGCTGAGAACGTAAAGCGTGTAAAAGCAGTGGAGCTCAAGCCTACCGAAAACGGCCTTACTATCATCGGTGGTCGTAACGGCCAAGGCAAGACAAGCGTACTCGACGCTATCGCCTGGGCATTAGGCGGCAACCGCTTTAAGCCAAGCAATGCCAAGCGTGAAGGTTCTGCAACCGACCCACACCTGCGTGTAGAACTTTCAAACGGCATTGTGGTTGAGCGTAAGGGTGTCAACTCATCACTTAAGGTAACCGATCCTGAAGGTCATAAATCAGGCCAAAACCTACTCGATTCGTTTTTGGAGCAGCTAGCACTCAACCTTCCTAAATTTCTAAACGCTACTGATAAGGAAAAGGCTGAAACACTGCTGCAGATCCTAGGCATCGGAGATGAGCTAACCACATTAGAAGCCCAGGAGCAACAGCTCTACAACCAGCGCACCACAATGGGGCAGCTTGCTCGCCAGAAACGTGGTGCGGCAGAAGATATGATGTGCTATCCCGACGCACCATCAGAGCCTATCAGCGCCGCTGAGCTTATCAAGGAACAACAAGAAATCCTAGCACGTAACGGTGAGAACCAGCGCAAGCGTCAGCAGGCAGCCCAGCTTGACAGCAAGTGCAAGGATTTGGCAGCACAGCTCGCACGCTTCATGCAGCAAGCAGAGGACATCAACCAGAAGATCAATGAGGTTACCGTACAGCTTGAGCATGCTCGCGCAGACCTCAATACAGCGAACAAGACTGCATCGCAACTCCAAGATGAAAGCACGGCAGAGATCGAGGCAAAGCTACAGGAAATCGACGCTATCAACGCAAAGGTTCGCACTAATGCAGCACGTGAAAATGCCATGGTAGAAGCAGATGAGCTGGAAGCTAATTACAAGGAGCTTACCGAGCAGATCAACGATGTCCGCTCGAAGCGTATGGCACTGCTTGAAGGAGCAAATCTGCCCTTGCCAGGCCTTGGTGTCGAGAACGGGCTTCTCACCTATAACGGGCAGGTTTGGGACTGTATGAGCGGATCAGAACAGCTCCGTGTGGCAACCGCTATTGTCCGAGCGCTCAAGCCTAGCTGCGGTTTTGTTTTGGTGGACAAGTTAGAGCAGTTCGACCCACAAACCCTAGCCGAATTTGGAGCCTGGGCAGAAGGTGAGAACCTTCAGATCATCGGCACTCGCGTAGGAAGTGATGATTCCTGCCAAATTGTAATCGAGGATGGCTACAGCAAACCAGTTGATCCCACTCCTACGCTTTATCCAGCAGGAGACATCGCATCAGCACCTACGCTCGCGCCTGCTGTAGGAGGTCCATTCCCGAGCGTAAACCCCGCTGATCGTTTTAGCGAACTTACTGCCAACACCACCGCACCTGTTATCCCTAACAAGAAATGGAGCTTGTAATGCGTCATATCGAAACCAATATCGCCAATGAGCTTGACTTGCTTGCTCAAAGCCTCATTAAGAATAAGCAGCAATCGGCACAGCTCAAATCTGAAAAAGAAGAACTTGAAAATCGCGTCCGCGAACTCCTTAGTGAAGGTGAACGCTACCTAACTGATAGCGAAATCATCATCCAGATAACACAGCCAGTAATTAGGACATCGCTTGATAGCACGAAAGTAAAGCGGAGTTATCCAGAAATCTATGCCGAGTGTTGCAAAACAACCGTTGCTAAATCATCGGTAAAAGTAACTCCAGGGAAGTAGGTGAATGCTATGCAATTTGATATTTCACAAGGACCTATGTTGTCAGCTACTAAACTGGTTTTGTATGCCGTAGAGGGTATTGGCAAGTCTACCTTCGCTTCGCAATTTCCTAATCCTTTATTCATCGACACCGAAGGATCCACCAACACCATGAACGTAAGGCGCTTGCCTGCCCCTAACAGCTGGCAAATGCTCTTGCAAGAAGTCCAGTATGTGCGTGATACGTCTGGATTATGTGCAACGCTTGTTATTGACACGATCGACTGGGCGGAACGCCTATGTATTGACGAGGTATGTAAGACGCACCAGAAGAATGGTATTGAGGATTTTGGATATGGTGCTGGCTATACCTACGTCTATGAAGCCTTTAGCAAGCTGTTGAACCTTCTTAGCGATGTAGTAGAGAACCAAATCAATGTAGTACTAGTAGCTCACTCGATGATTCGAAAGTTCGAACAGCCCGACGAAGCTGCGCCATACGATCGCTACCAGTTAAAGCTCATCGACACACCCAAAAAATCTGTGGCAAACATGGTCAAAGAATGGGCCGATGCTGTAATTTTTGCCAATTATAAAACCGTAGTCGAAAAGACGGACAGCGGTAAGGCTAAAGCGCGTGGCAATAAGCGCGTAATGTATACACAGCACAACGCTTGCTGGGATGCCAAAAATCGCTGGGGATTGGCCGCAGAACTGCCTTTTGACTACAACGAGATTGCGCCCTATATCACACAAGCAACATGTGCAAATTCTGCACATGTTCAGCAAGTGGCACAACCAGAGCATCAACCCCATACAAATCAAGCTCCAACATCTGTGCCAGAACAAGCGCAATCACAACCAATGCCACAAGCGACATCTGCCGCACCATCTGATAGCGGCTTGCCAGACTTCTGGAACCCAGTATTGCAACTTATGCAGGCTGACGGTGTAACGGTGGACGAGGTCAAAGATTTTAGCGTCAAGGCGGGTAACTATACCGCTGATACTCCGCTTGAAAACTACGACCCAGACTATATAGCAGGATTCATCGTCCCTAACTGGGTGCAGATTTTAGAGCGAATCAAGGCAAACCGTATACCAGTCCCATTTAACTAGAAAGGAATCAAACAATGGCAGAAGTAGATTTGGGCCAAGACCTTGGCTGGGAAGGCTATGTAATTGATAACGGCGGGGATTTTGAACTATTAGAAGCTGGCTACTACCCTTTTCGCGTAAAGAAGCTTGAAAAAGAACGCTTCGAGGGATCTACCAAAATGGCATCCTGCTCGCGCGCCAAGCTTACCTTGGAAATTAATGCAGGCGATCATTTCGTAACCGTATTTGACCGCATTATGCTCAACACTAAGATGCAGTGGCGCGTTGCTCGTTTCTTCGAGTGCCTCGGCTTTACCAAGGACGATGAGGGTCGACATGCAAATGCACTGGAACGAAGTCGAGGACAAAGAAGGCTGGCTTAAACTGAAGGTGCGTGAGTACACCGACAAGAACGGCAACAAGCAGCAATCTAACGATGTTGACGAATACTGCTATCCACGTCAGGCCGAAAAAGCCTATGCCGACTGGTCAGCACGCTGCCAAGCTGTTCCCGTATCGGCACAGCCCGTCCAGCAACCTGAACCCGCAGTAACGCAACCAGCGCAGCCAACACAAACCTCTATGCCAGTACCTGCACAGCCCCAGCAGTTTACTAATCCAACAACTGGCGGATCTTGGAGCTTGTAATGGATTCCGTAACATTACGGCCATACCAAGAAGAAGCACGATTAGCAATTGAAAACGAGTGGAATGAGGGGCGTCGCAAGACGCTCCTTGTTTTACCAACAGGATGCGGTAAGACGATCGTGTTTTCTATGGTGGCCAAAGATTCAGTAGACAAGGGAGAGCGCGTACTTATCCTTGCACACCGTGGCGAATTACTCCAACAAGCAGCCGATAAGCTTGCCAATGCAACAGGATTGGGGTGTGCAGTAGAAAAAGCAGAGCAAACAAGTTTGGGCTCATGGTTTCGCGTAACAGTAGGCAGTGTGCAAACATTGATGCGTCCAAAGCGGTTAGGACAGTTCAATCCGAAGTACTTCGATACTATTATCGTGGACGAGGCACACCATGCTCTGTCGGATAGCTACCAGCAGGTATTAGGACACTTTCCCACCGCACAAGTATTAGGAGTAACAGCAACAGCCGACAGAGGAGACAAGCGAAACTTAGGCGAGTATTTTGATTCAATCGCCTATGAATACACCTTACCTCGCGCCATTCGTGAGGGCTACTTAGCCCCCATCAAGGCGCAGACTATACCCCTTAAACTCGACCTTACCAGCGTACATATTTCCAACGGAGACTTTGCACTGGGTGATATTGATACCGCTCTCGACCCATATCTGGAACAGATTGCCGACGAAATGCTTGCTGCAGGTTGCATGGAGCGCAAGACTGTGGTGTTTTTGCCACTTGTAGTTACTAGTCAGAAGTTCGCTCGCATCCTTAACGATAAGGGCTTTGCAGCACGTGAGGTAAACGGAGAAAGCAAAGACCGCACAGAGGTATTGAATTGGTTCGACCAAGCTGGTCTTGGATCTATCCTATGCAACTCGATGTTGCTTACAGAAGGCTGGGACTGCCCAAGCGTGGATTGCGTTGTGGTATTGCGCCCAACCAAAGTACGTAGTCTCTATTGTCAGATGGTGGGGCGTGGCACTCGCCTATCGCCCGAAACAGGCAAGACTGAATTGTTAGTGCTGGACTTCCTGTGGATGACTGAGAAACACGACTTATGTCATCCAGCACACTTAATAGCATCCGACAATGAAGTAGCACAAGCCATGACGAAGGCTATCGAAGATTCGCCTGGCATGGTGGATTTAGAGGAGGCCGAACACAAGGCGCAGCAAGACGTTGTAGCCCAACGCGAGGAATCCTTAGCCAAAGAACTGGCTGCAATGCGTAGCCGCAAACGAAAGCTCGTGGATCCTCTACAGTTTGAAATGTCTATTGCTGACGCTGATCTTGTTGGGTATATGCCCTCCTTCGATTGGGAAATGGCTCCTGCATCCGACAAGCAGCTAAGAGCACTTGAGAAGTTCGGCATCTACCCCGACGAAGTTGAGTGTGCTGGTAAGGCGTCACTGTTGCTCAACAAGCTGCACAAGCGACAACAAGAAGGCTACGCCACACCACGCCAAATTAGACAACTAGAAAGCCGAGGATTTCAACAGGTAGGACGCTGGTCTCATAAAGACGCCCATAAGCTTATAAGCATTATTGCCGCTAATGGTTGGCGCACGCCTACTAGGTACACACCTGAGACCTTCGTACCTGAAGGAGGGCTGCGCTAATGGGATACGATCTACAAAGCTGCCTGGATGCTATTGATCCAGGATCATGCGATTACGCCGAATGGGTACAGGTCGGCATGGCACTTAAGGTCGAAGGATACGATTGGCAGATTTGGGATGCGTGGAGCTCGCGTGATGCTCCACGCTACCATCCTGGAGAATGCGAACGTAAATGGGCGACATTTAGCGACAAAGGGCGCCAAAACGACGTCGGTGGCGGCACTGTCGTTGAAATGGCGCGAAAGAACGGCTGGGAGCCGCCAGAATACGATTTAGGTGAAGATCTAGGATGGGAAGGCTATGTTATCGATAACGAGCCCGAGATTAGCCCTCAGCTTTCCAAACGCACCGAAGAATACAGGCCAACCTACCAGATTATCGATCCTACATGGGTGGAAAACGCAGAACTCGAAGAGCCAGGAGAAAACTGGCAAGGCTGGCGTGATTTGGTGAAGTACTTAGAGACGCTTTTCTCGTCTGAGGAAGTGGTTGGCTATGTGGTTGATTCATGGGAGAAAGACGGGCGCTGGATCCCGCAAGGCAAGGGTCCACACACTGAAACTGCTGGGGACATCATCGCAAGAATCGAAAAGTACAAGGACGATCTAGCATCATCCCTTGGTTTTAACAACATTGAAGCTGGGGCATGGATTCGCTTTAACCCGTTAGATGGTGAAGGTGTGCGCAATGACAACGTAGCAGAGTTTCGATACGCGCTCGTGGAATCTGATGAAATGTCCCCATCACGCCAAATGGCTATTATGCGATCCTTGGAGCTACCAATAGCAGCCATGGTTCATTCTGGAAACAAAAGCATCCATGCCATCGTGCATGTTGATGCGCCGAATTACGACGAGTATCGAAAGCGCGTAGACTTTTTGTATCAGACCTGCCGCGACAATGGCCTTAAGCTCGATACACAGAATAAGAATCCAAGCCGCCTATCCCGCATGCCTGGTGTAACGCGGGCAGGACACAAGCAATGGCTCATTGCTACCAACTTAGGCCGCGAATCATGGGCAGATTGGCGCGAATGGCTGGATGAACAAAACGACGATTTACCAGAGCCTGAAAGCCTTGCAAGCGTTTGGGATGACTTACCAGAGCTTGCACCGCCCTTGATCGATGGCGTGCTACGTCAAGGACACAAAATGCTTATTGCAGGTCCTTCAAAGGCTGGCAAGTCGTTTGCTCTTATTGGTATGTGTGTATCGATTGCCGAAGGTTTGCCGTGGTTTGGCTGGGAGTGCGCACAAGGACGCGTGTTGTACGTAAATCTTGAGCTTGACCGTGCAAGTTGTTTGCACCGCTTTAAGGATGTGTACCAGGCAATGGGAGCATCACCAAACAACTTGGCAAATATTGACATTTGGAACCTACGCGGTAAGTCCAAGCCCATGGACGAGCTTGCACCATCACTTATTAGGCGTGCTCTTAAAACCAGACCAATTGCGGTAATCATCGACCCTATCTACAAGGTCATTACAGGCGATGAGAATTCAGCCGATCAGATGGCACAGTTCTGCAATAACTTCGACAAGGTAGCAGATAGCCTAGGTTGTGCGGTGATCTATTGTCATCATCATTCCAAAGGAAGCCAGGGACAGAAGCGATCCATGGACAGAGCATCGGGCTCTGGGGTTTTCGCCCGTGACCCTGACGCACTCCTGGACATGATCGAGCTGCACATAAGCGAGGACTTGGCAAAGCAACAAGAAGACGCCGCGGTGTGTGAGTGCTGCACTCAGTTTCTTGATTCGCATCACGAGATAGATGGCTGGCGTGAGGTAATACCGCTTGACGATCAAGTTATGGCCAACAAGATGATTGCAGACACCAAAGAGCTAGTTCGACCATTAGGACTTGAGCAACAGCTCCTGGATGCCGTGTACGCCGCCAGAGTCAAAGCAAAAGCCCGAAGCGCCTGGCGTGTGGAAGGTACGCTGCGAGAGTTCCCACGATTTGAACCCGTGAACTTATGGTTCGACTACCCCATGCACAGGCGCGATGAGATAGGAGTGCTTACTGATGCCTCACCAGAAGGTGAGATGCTCGAGCGCAATGCCTACCGAGAGCGTGGTCGAGAAGCTAAGGCAAAACGTGATAGCGCAAGGCAAGCGGAGAAACTTGCAGCGCTACGTGAAGGTATGGACGCATGTGATCGCGATGGAGTGGAGCGAACACTAGACAACGTGGTTGAGCGCATGCCTGAGGTCGGCGATAAGCAGGTTAGCAAGAGCACGGTAAGTAACTGGATTCGTCCAGGCAAATACGAATGGTGCACGATTAGATCTAAAACTCCTGAAGGGCAGAAAAAAGGGATCTTAGTACGACCCTGATTTAGAAAGCCGCCTTAGAGGAC
>ENA-OQBD01001155-OQBD01001155.1-human-gut-metagenome-genome-assembly--contig:-NODE-1155-length-12508-cov-4.480656_pt1 | contig 12508 bp, 9 predicted proteins | sample MGYA00242742_ERZ504543 | MGnify/ENA primary metagenome ERZ504543 (study PRJEB26092, sample SAMD00036239) | human gut metagenome | host: Homo sapiens | study: EMG produced TPA metagenomics assembly of... | reverse complement strand
GAACAGTGCGACCAATCCCAGCGAGCCGGCCCAGCCGGCGACGCTTATGCCGGTTTCCTCCGCCGTGCCGGAGCCGAGCGCGTTGTCGATCGCGGTGCAATACCACCAGCCGGGCAGGAACTTGGCTATGGTCACCATCACGCCGGGCATCATGTCAACCGGCAATGCGACGCCCGACGTGAACATGATGAGCAGGCCGAAGATATTGGCGAATCCGTTGGCAGCCGCCTCCGAAAACCCGAATTCGCTGAGCATGAATCCACAGGCGACGGTCATCAGCGCATATACGCAGGTTGCGCAGAACGTCATCAGCACTCCTTCGGCGCTCAATGTCAACGGATCAAGTCCTGCCGCGACCATCAGACCGACCGCCAGCACCAGATAACCGACGCATACGACGAGCGCGAATCCGCTGAGCGTCAGCAACCGCTGGAGTCCCATCGACGACATGCGTTGTGGGGATGCGGTGAGACGACGGCGAACTTCCCCGGTGGTGAATATGCCCAGAATCATTGACCCGCAGACGGTCATCGCCAAAAACAGCGGATACAGCGCGGTTTTCATGGTGTTGCCAAATCTGCTGGCCGCCATGTCCGAAGCACTTTCCGCGTCCGCGCTTGCCGTGTCGATCACAGCGACCTTATGGTTCGCGTCCATGTCACTCGCCGATGCGGCAGCCGCTTTCGATGCCTCGAACAGATCGCCGACGCTGGGTTTCTCAATCTGACCGGCCGGCAGCATATCAAGCATGTCCTGATTCGAGAATTCACCAAACCCGCCCATGCCATCTTCAGACGAATCACCCGCAGTGTCTCCAATGTCGATACCGGCCATAGCTGCGAGCGCCGCACTATCGACCGTCGTATGCGAGCCAATCAGTGCCGTACGCGTGAGTGAAAGGAACCCGATGACGTTCATCCGGGCCATCGAGCCTGCGCCGGACGTATAGCTGGTGACCGTGTCCACGCTTGGTGGATTCTCGCCTGTCGCCGCGGCATCAATGAAATCGTCGGCGAAACCATCGGGGATGATGACGATCAGATCCACCCAGTTCGAGGCGACGGCTTGTTGCAGAGTTTCACTAGCATCGTCAACGTTCACCAGTTCGCTGGAATCCGACAGGTATGTGCGCATCGATGACGCGATGCCGCCCCTGTCCGAGTCTCGATCGATGACGGCGACACGCATTTTGGCCGGCTCGAATGCCGCGGCTGCGGAATCGGATGTGCCAGACAGCATCGACCAGCTGATAGACAGCATCATGATGCCCACGAACACGAGGTAAATCAACAGGTAGGCCCTGTGCGAGAACAGTACACGCAATGTGGCTTTACAGGTGTTCATAGCGTTGCCTCCTCAGCATTGCGATGCCGGCCAAGAGGAATACCGCGCTCATCGCCAGCAAAATGGCACAAGTGGTGATGAACGGCTGGTAGCTGTCGTAGTACAAAATGTCGTAAAACAGGTTCGTCACCTGTTGCGCGGGGTTGATGGTGCCGAGGATGGGCGCGTTGCGTGCTATCCAGTCACTGATCTGCATGGCGAAGCCGCCGTACAGTCCGGTGAACAGCGACAATGTGCAGGCGATTCCGCTCGACAAACCGTATTTCGTGTCGTAGGAAAGCTTCGGTACCGCGCCGAGCAAAGTACCGGCTGAACTGGTCATGAATGCGGCGATGATTACCGCGACCACCATCACCGGTTCTCGCCCTCCAAACGAAATGTCGCAGATGAAGCGAATATAGGCCAATGCGATAAGCAATGCGACCGATGCGCACAACCAGCAGGCAAGGAAACCGGCAATAAGCTGTCTGGCATGGCTCAATGGCGCCACGGTGCGGCGAATGCCCAATGCGGACAGGTTGGCTTGTGCTGTGGAGACCGTGCTGATTGAGTACCCCATGGCAATCATGCAGGACATGGCCAGCAACGCGTAATAGTATCTGGCGATGGCATTGGGCTGGAAATGCGTGAGCGTTGTTTCGTGAGTCACATCGACGCTTTGCCCGATGCTATTCCAGAAGTTGCGGCTGAGCGCAGCCTGTGGATTGTCGGCGATGGTTTGTCGGGTGACGGCGTCGGTGCGGTTGTACAGGTCGATGGCGCTGCGCAATGCCGATAGGCTGATATCCAGTCCGACGCTTCCTGTGGTGTCATTGGCCGCGGTCACCGTTTCCCGACTGATGGTTATCGCCAAACGCCCGTTGCCGTCAGCAGCCAGGTAGCCGCGGACTGTGCCATCGGCGAGCAGCTGTTCGGCTTTCCGCACGGTGTCGGCTGCGGTGATGGTCAGCAATTGCTGATTGATATCGGCGTATGCCGTGCCGTCCAAAGACTCCGACGATGAGGCCGTCTCTCCAGACAAGGCATCCACAAACGTACGCGCTCCGTCCGCCTGCTGCCAGCGGCTATCTTCGACGACGGCCATTGGTATCGGTTTGAGCTCGTATCCCTCGGACAGTCCGCCGAAGAACCCGTTGAACATGGTTGCCAGCACGATCGGAAACACAATCATCCAGAACAGTGCCTGACGATTGCGCAGGTTCGCTTTCAATGCGACCAAAAATGTGGTCCACATGATGTCTCCTTACCTGCTCCCGCTGGCGGGAGCTGTCGGCGAAGCCGACTGAGGGTGGTTGTTGCAAGGCCACCCCCACTCGCTTCGCGGGAGCCCCGCCAGCGGGGGGGGTCAAGATGGTCAGTCTCTCAGCGCCTTGCCGGTGAGTTCGAGGAACACGTCGTTCAGTGTCGGCGGATGGCTGGTAAGGTGGCCGATGTTGGCGCCGGAGCGTTTGACAGCGTCGAGCACGTCGGTCAGGTTGTGCTCGCCCCGCCTGCATCGTATGTTCAGTTCCTTGCCACCATAGACGGCTTCGATGACGCACGGCAGCGCTCGGACATCAGCCAACGCGGCATCTGTCAGGTCGAGCGTTTCGATGGTGATGCGCTCGCCCGTGTCGATCATGTTCTTGAGTTCGTCGGCGGTGCCGAGCGCCAGATGACGGCCGTGATCCATGATGAGGATGCGGTCGCAGATCTGCTCGACCTCCTCCATGTAATGGCTCGTGTAGATCACCGTGGCACCTGACCGGTTGAGACGACGGATGCCTTCCAGGATGGAATTACGGCTCTGCGGGTCGACGGCCACGGTCGGCTCGTCGAAAAAGATCAAGTCAGGCTTGTGCGCGATGCCGCAGGCGATGTTGAGACGCCGCAGAAGGCCGCCGGAAAGCTTTCCGGGCCGGAATTTGCGGAAATCCTGCAATCCGACGAATTCGATCGCCTCCTCGACCAGCGGTGCGCGGTCGGCTTTGCCAGGCACGTACAGCGAACAGAAGTAGTCGATGTTTTCCGTGACGGTCAGTTCGTTGAATACGGCCACGTTCTGCGGCACGATGCCGATGCGCCGTTTCAGCGCGTATGAGGTCGGCGTCATCGGCTGGCCGAATACGCGGATCGTGCCCGAATCGTAGGTGAGCAGCGCGAGGATGCAGTTGATCGCCGTGGTCTTGCCGGAGCCGTTCGGCCCGAGCAGGCCGAAGATCTCGCCTTGCGTCACGTCGAGGTCGAAATAGTCGAGCGCCACCATGTCACCGTAGCGTTTGACCAGTTGACTGACATGCACGGCCGGCACTGCGTCGGGTGCCACATCGCGTCCGGGGGCTGTGTTGTCGGTTGCCATAGCCGCTCCTTTCTTTGATGATTACATCATCCCAAGAAAGTGTCGGCGATCGCCACCTGCAAACGTCACGACTTGGCCGCGCACCCGTGACATTTGTCATCATTTCGCGGCGCCACTTGCCCCCGCCAGCGGGGGCGGAGCACGCTATACCCGCTCGGTTGGGAAAGAGTGCCGCCAGATGAGTTTGCGCAGTTCCTCTATGCCGAGGATCACGAACGGGATGCAGCACAGGTATATGCAGTCGTCCCAGCCCAGGGGCGCGGTGTGGAACACGGTCTGCAATACCGGCACTTCGGTGATGAGCACGAGCAGCACGATCTCGGTCACGATGCCGAAGTTGATGGTCCGGTTGGAGAACAGACCCACCGTCAGGGAGCCGCCACGCGGATTATCCGCCACGATCGGCATGTTCGTGGAGTTCCTTCCACCGCTAGACTGGTATTGAAACGAATGACGATCCGGGAGGTGCCATGCGCGTGTTGGCCGAGGAGGGTGTTCTGCTCGCGTTGGGCACCGTGCTCGCCGTGATGACCGGGATCCGCACCGATGCCGTGTTCATCGCGGGGCTTCTGCTGGCCGTCTCCGTCACCGGACTGGTCGAATGGCTGCATGCCGATGAACGATGGCCGTGGTTGCCTTGCGTGGCGTATCTGATCGTCGCCGCGGCGGTGCCCGCATGGTGCTCGTTCATGCCGCTTGTCGCCTACGATATGGCGCGTCTGGCTGCCGCAGGGCGCCCCTCGCGGCTGGTGACGGCCGTGCGCTGGCTACGGGTGTTGCCGTTTGCGGCGCTGTGGTTCGTCCGCGTGTCACATGCCGGTGTCGCGGCCGGAGCCGCAGATGCCAACAGCCATATGCAGGCGCTGGCTCTTACGTTGACCGCGTTGCTCGGATTCGTCGCGGGACGGTCCCGCGAGGCTTCGGATGGGAATCGGCGTGCGCTGTTGCACGCTCAGGATATGGCCCGTGAAGCCTCCCGTTCCGTCCGCTCGCGCATCGCCGATATCGATGAGGAGCGCGCGCAGTCGGTCCGCATGGCGACGCTCGGCGAACGCACGCGTATCGCCCGCGAGATCCACGACAATGTGGGGCATCTGCTGACTCGTGCGATCATGCAGGCGCAGGCCGGCAGGGCCGTGGCCGAGGCGACCGATGACGAGGTCGCGGCCCGTGGATTCACCACGCTGGGCGAGACCTTGGACGATGCGATGACGATGGTGCGCCGCTCGGTACATGACCTTGAGGATGATGGCACCGATTTCGCCGCGCAGATCGAAGCCGCCGTCGCCTCATTCGACGGTATCTCCCCGGACTTTTCGGTGTCGTTGGCGAACGACGTCGGCACGGCTCCGGCCCCGGTGTCACGCTGCTTCGCGACGGTGATTCGCGAGGCGCTGGCAAACGTCGCGCATCATAGCGAGGCCCATGAGGCGAGCGTGACGCTGCTTGATTTTCCGACATTGTGGCAGTTGGTCGTCCAGGATCCAGGGCCCGCGATCCGCGCCCGTGATGCCCGTGGGCGGCGCCGGACGGACGGGGAGCCGCCTCGCGGCATGGGACTCACCGACATCGAATCGCGCGTGCGCTCAATCGACGGAACCGCCCTGTGCGGCCCGTATGATGGCGGATGGCGCGTGTTCGTGTCCGTGCCGAAGCAACGTTGGCATGCATCCCCGGGATCTTGCGCGAAAACAGACCAGCCGGCATTCATGAGGACGACTGCCGGCACATCAGGGAACAGGGGGGAAGCTATGAGAATCGCGATCGTGGACGACGACCCGATCGTCTGTCAGTCGCTGGAGACGATCCTGACCGCCACCGGCACCGCCGACGTGCTATGGAGCGCCAACGACGGCGGCGCGGCGATTCGCAGGTATTTCGAGTCGCCGGAGAATCATCCGGATATCCTGCTCATCGACATACAGATGCCCGGCATGAACGGGCTGGACGCCGCGCGGGAGATCCTGACGAAGGATCCGGCGGCACGTATCCTGTTCCTGACCACGTTCTCTGACCAGGCCTATATCGAGCAGGCGATGCGGCTTGGGACGAAAGGCTATCTCATCAAGCAGGATGTGGCGGCGATCGCGCCCGCCCTGCATGCGGTGATGGCCGGTCAGGTGGTGCTCGGTGCCGACGTGATCGGCAAACTCACCGGGCCGACGGCCGGTACTGGATACAAGGGGCCGGACGACGCCTCGGACACGGCCGGCGACGGCATCCCGCACGGCCGTCGTACGTCTGATGGCATCGATCAGCTGCTGAACGAACGGGAGCGTGACATCGCGGCGCTCGTCGCCGAGGGACTCGACAACCGCGACATCGCCGCCAAACTGTATCTGAGCGAGGGCACCGTGCGCAACCGCATCAGCGCGATGCTCGACAAGCTTGCTCTGACCAACCGCACCCAGCTCGCCATCGCGTGGCTCAACACCCACCGTTAGGCGGCATTCCCGTCCAACGCCGTGGCCGGGACGGGGAACCGCTCTCAGCTGTTCTCCATGACGATGTTGTCGACGACATCGGCGACATGCTCGCAATCGTCGGTGCACAGCTCCAGATGCACGTACACCTCGTGCCAGGCGAGGACCTGCAGCGGGTCGGTGCAGGTGGTGTGCAGGCGGCGCATCGCCTCTACGAACAGGCGGTCCGCGTCCTGCTCGATCTTGTTGATGAAGAACACCTGCTCGCGCAGGGTCTTCGACCGCTTGAACCGGGGCAGCTCGCCGATCAGCTCCGCCATCTTCCCGCATGAACGCTCGACCATATCGACCAGGTCCAGCGCATCGGGTCGGATCTCCAGCACGTTGTCGTAATACATGCGGTGCAGGGCGCCTTCGATGCGGTCGGTGACGTCATCGAGCACGCTGCTCAGCCGCGCGATGTCGTCCCGGTCGAACGGGGTGATGAATGCGGTGACCAGCTCGTCCATCATGCCGTGACGGACCTCGTCCGCCGCCTGTTCGATGCGATGCATCTCGTCGAATCGTTCCAGCAGACGATCCGGTTCGTAATGGTGCATGACTTCCGACAGCAGATGTGCCGCCTGGCATGCATAATCGGCGCTCTGCTTGAATCCGTCGAAATAGAACGAATCGTTTTTCCTCGCCATATGCTGATCCTTTCTTGAAACGATGACTGATGCCGTGTGCCGGAGCGGTGTCAGAACACCAGCATGAACAGTTTTGCCATGACGTAGCTGATGATGCCGCAGCCGGGGAACGTGAACACCCAGGTGAGCATCATGTCGCGCACGACGCCGAAGTTAATCGCGGACAGCCTGCGCACCGCTCCGACGCCCATGATGGCGCTGGTCTTGGTGTGCGTGGTGGAAACGGGGATGCCGAGCACGGTCATCACCAGCAGGCACAGCGCACTGGACAGGTCCGCGGAAAAGCCTTGGTATTTCTCCAGCCGGACCATGTCCTGCCCGACGGATTTGATGATGCGCTCCCCTCCCACGCTGGTGCCGACACCCATGATCGTGCTGCACAGGATCATCAGCCACACTGGGATGATCACGCCTGCGACACCGGTCTGCCCGCTGCAGAACGCCATGCCGAGGAACAGCACGCCGATGAATTTTCTGGCCATCCTGCGCGCCGTGCATGAAACTCATGGCCGCGGCCCCGACGATCTGCGCATACGTGAAGAATACGTTGGCGCGCCTGCGGTCAAGCCCCGCGCAGATCAGTGTCACCAGCTTGCACACGATCCAGCCGATGCCAAATCCGAGCAGGAGGCTGGCCGCGAGACCATACAGCACTTTGACCCACTCCCCCATGTTGATGCCGCCGATGCCATCCTGGATGGCGATGGCGGCGCCGGAAAGGCCGGCGATTAGGCTGTGGCTCTCGGACGTGGGGATGCCCAGCAGCGACGCGCCCACACTGTAGACAACGATGGAGAACAGCGCCGCGCACAACGCGATCAGCGCGGCGTTCGTGTCGCCGCCGAAATCGACCATGTTGCTGATGGTGGACGCCACCGAGGCGTTCAGCTGCGTCATGATGAACACACCGAAGAAATTGAGCACCGCGGCCATGATCACCGCCGGACGGATACGTAGGCATCTGGTGGTGACGCAGGTGGCGATGGCGTTGGGGGCGTCGGTCCAGCCGTTCACGAAAATGACACCGAGCGTCAGCAACGTGGTGATGGCCAGCGCCGGATTCGAACATACCTGTTGGATGAAATATGAGAATGATACATCCAAGAGAGTCATCACCTTCTTCTTCGAGGGACCGTCATGCGGTGGGTCGCATTCAGCGGACGTCTTGATTATATATGGAGATGACTACGTAGTGTGGATTTACCCGTCGTGTCATGACGACTTGTCGGTTTGTAGGCGATGACCATTCTCACGAGCGATATTGTCGCTTGGTGGAGCCTGACGAAAAAGGGCTCCCGGATTGCTCCGGAAGCCCTTTCAACTCAGATCCTGATAAGAATCAGGCGATCATCACTCGTTGTCGCCAGCGGTGGCGGCGGTGGCGGTGACGGCACCCTTCTTGTCGGTCTTGACGCCCGAGTACACCCAGTCGGTGTAGTCCGGGTGGTCGTAGCCCTTGTCGACCGCGAACTGGAACGCTTCCTGACGGAAGTCCTCCAGCTTCTGGATCTCGTCGGCGTACTTGTCGGCGTCGATCATGCGCAGGGCTTCGGCGGTCAGCTCGTAGCGATCCAGCTCGTTCACGCGAACCATGTCGTACGGGGTGGTGGTGGAGCCCTCCTCCTCGTAGCCATGGACGTTGAAGTTGTCGTGGTTCGGGCGATCGTAGATCAGGCCACGCACGTCGTGGGCGTAGGAGTGGTACGCGAACAGCACCGGCTTGTCGGCGGTGAAGATGTCGGCGAACTCCTCGTCGGTCAGCGCTTCGTCGTTCTCCTTGGCGGACTGCAGGGAGAGCAGATCAGCCACGTTGACGACCTTGAACTTGATGCCCAGGGCCTTCAACTTGTCGGAAGCGGCCATGATCTCCTGGGTCGGGACGTCGCCGGCGGCGGCGAGCACGACCTGAGCCTCATCGTTGGTCTTCGCGGTGGAAGCCCAATCCCAAGCGGCGGCACCCTTGGCGAGCTCGGCACGAGCCTCGTCCAGGGTCAGCCAGGTGGCGGCCGGCTGCTTGCCGGCGATGATGGCGTTGATCTTGTTGGTGGACTTGTAGCACTTCTCGGCGATGGCCAGCAGCATGTTCGCGTCGGTCGCGAAGTAGATGCCGATGACGTGATCGTTGTGGAAGCACTTGTTCAGCAGGACGGAGGTGACACCCGGATCCTGGTGCGAGAAACCGTTGTGATCCTGACGCCACACGTGCGAGGAGACCAGCAGGTTCATGGAGGCGATCGGCTTGCGCCACGGAATCTCGCGGACGGTAGCCTCAAGCCACTTGGCGTGCTGGTTCAGCATGGAGTCGATCACGTGCACAAAGGACTCGTAGGAGCTCCAGATGCCGTGACGGCCGGTCAGCAGGTAGGCCTCGAGGAAGCCTTCCATCTGGTGCTCGGACAGCTGCTCGACGACCTGGCCGGAGACGTGCATGTGCTCGTCAACCTCGTCGGAGATGTAGCCGGCGTCCCACTGCTTGTTGGTGACCTCGTAGGAAGCCTGCAGACGGTTGGAAGCGGTCTCATCCGGTCCGAAGATGCGGAAGTCGTGCATGTTGTTCTTGATGATGTCGCGGGTGTAGACGCCCAGACGACGGGTGGCCTCGAGCTGGCCCCAGCCGTGTCCGAACTCCTTGACTTCCTTGACCTCGTAGTCCTCGAGCGCCGGCAGCACGAGATCCTTGCGGATCACGCCACCGTTGGCGTTCGGGTTGGCGCCGATGCGCAGCTCGCCCTTCGGCATGAAGGCCAGGACGTCGTCCTTGACGGCGCCGTTGGCGTCGAACAGCTCTTCCGGCTTGTAGGACTCGAGCCAGTTCTTGAGGACCTCGAAGTGGGCCTCGGTGTCGCGGGCGGAAGCCAGCGGCACCTGGTGGGCGCGCCAGGAGCCCTCGGTCTTCTTGCCGTCGATGTACTTCGGGCAGGTCCAGCCCTTCGGGGTGCGGAAGATGATCATCGGGTAGAACGGACGGTGCATGTTGTCCGTGTTCGCCGCGGCCTTGATGTCGCAGATCTCGTCCCACACGGACTCGAACAGCTCGGCGAAGCGACGGTGGATGGACATGTGGTCCTCATCGTCGAAGCCGGCGACGAACTCGTAGGGCTCGTAGCCCATGCCGTGGAAGAACTCGTGGAGCTCTTCGTCGGAGATACGCGACAGGATGGTCGGGTTGGCGATCTTGTAGCCGTTGAGGTGCAGGATCGGCAGCACGATACCGTCGGTGCGCGGGTTGACGAGCTTGTTGGACTGCCAGCCGGTGGCCAGCGGGCCGGTCTCGGCCTCACCATCGCCGACGATGCAGGGAACGAACAGGCTCGGGTTGTCCATGATCGCGCCATAGGCGTGGGACAGGGCGTAACCCAGCTCGCCACCTTCGTGGATGGAGCCCGGGGTTTCCGGAGCGTAGTGGGACGGGATGCCGCCCGGGTAGGAGAACTGGCGGAAGAACTTCTGCAGGCCAGCCTCATCCTTGGTAATGTTGGGGTACGTCTCGGTGTAGGTGCCGTCCAGGTAGGACTGGGAGGTACCGGCGGGGCCACCGTGGCCCGGGCCCATGATGAACACGGTGTTCTGGCCGTGGTCAGCGATGAAGCGGTTGATGTGGCCGATGAGGAAGTTCAGGCCAGGGGTGGTGCCCCAGTGCCCCACCAGACGGTGCTTCACGTCTTCACGGGTGAAGGGTTCCTTCATCAGCGGGTTGCTACGCAGATAGATCTGGCCGATGGAAAGGTAGTTGGCAACGCGCCAGTACTTGTCCACGCCTTCAAGAGCTTCCTCGGAAACCGGAGCGTTCAGCTTCTTCCAAGGGGTGCCAATAACAGGACTCGTCATGTGTACTCCTGTACTCCTGCACAGTGATGTGCAATTGATCATTATCGTTCGGTCATGGGCTCTCGCGAAGCCTTGCGATTTCGCGGTTGCCCAATCCCAATCGTTCATCATGGTACGTTGAGAGCAAGACTTTTGGCAGCTTTTTTTGCATGTGTGTTCGAAAATGTTAGATTAATTGTATGAATTATGAGTGAATAACCGGTGCCCTCACAGGTTATATTACGGCGCCATCCAGTGAGAAACTTTTATTTTCCAACGATTTCAGCGATCCACCGGTACGCCGCGTGTTCATGCAGGCAACAGAACATGCGGCGTGTTGTTCATATTAACAGCGTTAATTGTTCGGTTTTGTGAAACGGTGCGTCGCTCCCGGACGACACCCGCCCATCGCACACGCCAATGTCGGCTCGAATCGCCACAATTGATGTGACATACTGTAAGAAGTCCACACACAATACCAATGGCCGCAATCAACGATATCGCCCATACCTATGTATCCGCTATCGCGCGCGGCCGCATGAAGGGAGTCCCATGGCTAACGGCCCGGTGCTTGTCGTCGATTTCGGCGCCCAATACGCGCAGCTCATCGCCCGTCGCGTGCGCGAGGCGAACGTGTATTCGGAGCTTGTCCCCCATTCCATGCCGGTAGACGAGATGCTCGCCAAGGACCCGCAGGCCATCATCCTGTCCGGCGGCCCCGCATCCGTATTCGAGCCCGGCGCCCCGCGCGTCGACCCCAAGCTGTTCGACGCCGGCGTGCCCGTGCTCGGCATCTGCTACGGCTTCCAGGCCATGGCGTACGCGCTCGGCGCCGACGTCGACAAGGCCGCGCTCGGCGAATACGGCAAGACCGACACGACCATCGACAAGACGGACGGGCTGCTCGCCGGCTCCCCGGCCGAGCAGGACACGTGGATGAGCCACGGCGTCGCCGTCAAGACCGCGCCCGCCGGCTCGAAGTGCTCGCCCACACCGAGGGCGCGCCCGTCGCCGCCATGCAGGACGAGTCCCGCAAGCTCTACGGCGTGCAGTGGCACCCCGAGGTCAAGCACACCCCCCTCGGCCAGAAGCTCATCGAGACGTTCCTCCACCAGTGCGCCGGCCTGCCCGACAACTGGGACGCCTCCTCCATCATCGAGGACCAGGTCGCCAAGATCCGCGAGAAGGTCGGCGACGCCGAAGTGATCTGCGGCCTGTCCGGCGGTGTCGACTCCGCAGTCGCCGCCGCCCTCGTCCACAAGGCCATCGGCGACCAGCTCACCTGCGTGTTCGTCGACCACGGCCTGCTGCGCAAAGGCGAGGTCGAGCAGGTCAAGCACGACTTCGTCGCCGCCACCGGCATCCGACTGATCACCGTCGACGCCGCCGACGACTTCCTCGAAGCGCTCAAGGGCGTCTCCGAACCCGAGCGCAAGCGCAAGATCATCGGCGAGAAGTTCATCCGCACCTTCGAGAAAGCCCAGCGTCAGGTCCTCGAAGAGGCCGGCGCCCGCGGCAAGGAAGTCAAGTTCCTCGTGCAGGGCACCCTCTACCCCGACGTCGTCGAATCCGGCGGCGGCGACGGCGCGGCCAACATCAAGTCCCACCACAACGTCGGCGGGCTCCCCAAGGACATCAAGTTCCAGCTCATCGAACCGCTGCGTACCCTCTTCAAGGACGAGGTGCGCGCCATCGGCACCGAGCTCGGCCTGCCCGACGAGATCGTCTGGCGCCAGCCCTTCCCGGCCCGGGTCTGGGCATCCGCATCATCGGCGAAATCACTTTGTCTTAAGTAATATGAGCAATTCGCATGTACAGACAGTTGCGGTACTCACACAGTATAATTCCCGTTCACTGAATGAACATTTAAGTTCTTCAAAATGGTGGGATTTTGGAAGAAAACAGGG
>ENA-OQBD01001154-OQBD01001154.1-human-gut-metagenome-genome-assembly--contig:-NODE-1154-length-12510-cov-3.818945_pt1 | contig 12510 bp, 14 predicted proteins | sample MGYA00242742_ERZ504543 | MGnify/ENA primary metagenome ERZ504543 (study PRJEB26092, sample SAMD00036239) | human gut metagenome | host: Homo sapiens | study: EMG produced TPA metagenomics assembly of... | reverse complement strand
AGTATCCGGCAGCAACAGCAATGTCTATGTCGGAAAAGATTTAAACAATGTGCTGATCCATGCAGAGGATGAGGCAAAGGCAATGGGAGATGAATATGTCTCTGTCGAGCATATTTTCCTTGCAATGCTCAAATATCCAAATCCGGCGATGAAAGCACTGATGAAAGAATATGGGCTGACAAGGGAACGGTTTTTGCAGGCATTGTCTACCGTCCGCGGCAATCAGCGTGTCACTTCCGATAACCCGGAAGCAACATATGATACACTGGAAAAGTACGGTTATGATATGGTGGAGCGTGCAAGACAGCAGAAGATGGACCCGGTGATCGGCCGTGATGAGGAGATCCGGAATGTGGTTCGGATTCTTTCCCGTAAGACCAAAAATAACCCGGTGCTGATCGGTGAACCCGGTGTAGGTAAGACTGCCGTTGTCGAGGGTCTGGCACAGCGTATCGTAAAAGGCGATGTACCGGAAGGCTTAAAAGACAAGAAGCTGTTTGCGCTGGATATGGGTGCCCTGGTTGCCGGTGCAAAGTATCGTGGCGAATTTGAGGAACGTTTGAAAGCAGTTCTTGACGATGTCAAAAATTCGGATGGACAGATCATTCTGTTTATCGATGAACTGCACACAATCGTCGGTGCCGGAAAAACCGATGGTGCCATGGATGCCGGACAGCTGTTAAAACCAATGCTTGCCAGAGGCGAACTGCACTGTGTCGGTGCCACAACCTTAAACGAATACCGGGAGTATATCGAAAAAGATGCTGCCCTGGAGCGGCGTTTCCAGCCGGTTATGGTAGATGAGCCAACGGTGGAAGATACCATTTCCATCCTGCGTGGCTTAAAGGAGCGCTACGAAGTATTCCACGGCGTTAAGATTACGGACTCTGCGCTTGTTACGGCAGCAGTTCTTTCCAACCGTTATATTACAGACCGGTTCCTGCCGGATAAAGCAATCGATCTGGTCGACGAGGCCTGTGCGATGATAAAGACCGAGCTGGATTCCATGCCGGCAGAACTTGATGAGATGAACCGGAAGATCATGCAGATGCAGATCGAGGAGACGGCATTAAAGAAAGAGACGGATCATCTGAGTCAGGAGCGTCTGGCAGATCTGCAGAAAGAACTTGCAGAATTGCGTGATGAGTTTAATACCAGAAAAGCGCAGTGGAGCACCGAAAAGGATGCAGTTGACAATGTCAGCAAGGTCAGAGAGCAGATTGAGAGCACAAAGAAGGAGATCGAGGCAGCACAGCGTGACGCAGATTATGAAAAAGCTGCGGAATTGCAGTACAGTAAACTGCCTGGATTACAGAAAGAACTGGAAATTGAGGAAGATAAACTCAAAGACCGTGATCTGTCTCTGGTACACGAAAATGTCACCGATGAAGAGATTGCAAAGATCATTTCCCGCTGGACGGGAATCCCGGTTGCGAAGTTAAGCGAAAGCGAGCGGAACAAGACACTGCACCTGGATGAGGAACTCCACAAACGTGTGGTAGGCCAGGACGATGGTGTTACAAAAGTGACCGAGGCGATTATCCGTTCCAAAGCAGGAATCAAAGATCCGACCAAACCAATTGGTTCGTTCCTGTTTTTGGGACCGACCGGTGTCGGCAAGACCGAACTTGCAAAAGCACTTGCTGCCAGCCTGTTTGACGATGAATCCAACATGGTGCGTCTTGATATGAGTGAATACATGGAGAAATACTCCGTCTCCCGTCTGATCGGAGCGCCTCCAGGATATGTCGGATACGATGAAGGCGGCCAGCTGACAGAAGCTGTGCGGAGAAAACCGTATTCTGTTGTCCTGTTTGATGAGGTGGAAAAGGCACATCCGGATGTCTTTAACGTACTGTTACAGGTACTTGATGACGGGCGGATCACAGATTCACAGGGACGTACCGTAGATTTCAAGAACACGATCATTATTATGACCAGTAACCTTGGATCGCAGTATCTGCTGGATGGCATTGATGCAGACGGCAACATTTCGCCGGAGGCAGAAAAAGAAGTCATGGAAGATCTGCAGGGACATTTCCGACCGGAATTTTTGAACCGTCTGGATGAGATTATTATGTTTAAGCCACTGTCAAAAGAAAATATTGGTGGCATCATCCGTCTGCTGATGGATGATCTGAACAAACGTCTTTCTGATCGTGAGATCAAGGTGGCATTGTCACCGGAAGCGGAGCACTTTGTGGTTGAACATGGTTACGATCCGGTTTATGGTGCAAGACCATTGAAGCGGTTCCTGCAAAAGCATGTAGAGACCCTCTCTGCAAAACTGATTCTCGAAGATCAGGTACGGCAGGGAGATACGATCCTCATTGACGTGAAGGATGGTGCACTTACAGCATCTGTACAAAAATAAAAGCAATATTTATGTAAAAAAATCTCAATAATAACTTGTCAAGCGTCAGGAAATCATGTATCCTTATAAGGATGAAATGAATTTCCTGACGCTTTTTCTTTCAAAATGAGATAAGCGGGAAATGAAAGAATAATAGAAATTACATAGAAATATCGCAAAGAACAAAGCGTAAAGAAGTTTGTGGAAAAATTCCTGCAAAGAATAAAAATGCAGGATACACACAAAAATTATTCAAAAAGATCTTGAATGATATTCATATGGGGATTGGATACGAATGGATTTATTTGAGTATATGAGACAACAGAATATGAAGGATGAGTCACCGCTTGCCTCACGGTTGCGTCCGACCACACTTGATGAGGTTGTCGGGCAGCAGCACATCGTCGGGAAAGACAAACTGCTGTACCGTGCGATCAAAGCGGATAAACTCAGCTCCATCATCTTTTACGGACCGCCCGGTACGGGAAAGACGACGCTGGCGAAAGTGATTGCCAATACCACAAGTGCAGAGTTCATGCAGATCAATGCGACTTCGGCGGGCAAGAAAGACATGGAGGAAGTGGTTGCCGCGGCAAAAAACAATCAGGGCATGTATGGAAAGAAAACGATCCTGTTTATCGATGAGATCCATCGTTTCAACAAGGGACAGCAGGACTATCTGCTTCCGTTTGTCGAGGACGGCACGATCATTCTGATCGGAGCCACAACGGAAAATCCGTATTTCGAAGTGAATCCTGCGCTTTTGTCGCGCTCCGTCATTTTTGAGTTAAAGAAACTTTCCACGGAGGATATCCGTACATTGCTGCTTCGGGCGGTCAATGATACGGAAAAGGGCATGGGTTCTTACCATGCACAGATGGATGATGATGCGCTGGAGTTTTTAGCTGACATGGCAAACGGAGATGCGCGTGCAGCGCTGACCGCCATTGAACTTGGAATTCTGACCACGGACCGGAGTGAGGATGGGATCATTCACATTACACTGGATGTGGCCAGTGAGTGCATTCAGAAGCGGGTCATCAACTACGATAAGACGGGAGATAATCACTATGATACGATCTCTGCTTTTATCAAGAGCATGCGTGGATCAGATCCGGATGCCGCGGTGTATTATCTGGCACGGATGCTTTATGCGGGGGAAGATGTGAAATTTATTGCCAGAAGAATCATGATTCTGGCATCTGAGGATATCGGGAATGCTGATCCGCAGGCATTGCAGGTTGCAGTAGCTGCGGCACAGGCGGTGGAGCGGCTCGGAATGCCGGAAGCACGGATTGTACTGGCACAGGCAGTTACTTATATGGCAAGTGCGCCAAAGAGTAATTCCGCGATCAATGCCATTGATAAGGCCATGCGTGTAGTGCAGGAGACAAAGACACCGCCGGTACCGGTGCATTTGCAGGATGCCCACTACAAATCGGCAGGAAAGCTTGGGCACGGAAAAGGTTACAAATATGCCCATGATTATAAAAACCACTACGTGAAGCAGCAGTATCTGCCGGACGGATTGACCGGTGAGGTTTTTTATGAGCCGTCGGAAAACGGATATGAGCAGCAGATTCGCGCCTATTATAAAAAATCAAAGAAAATCCAGAGGAATAATAAGGAGGAAAACTTACCATGAAAACCTATCAGGAGATGAGCAAAGAGGAACTCACACAGGAGCTGACCGCACTCAAAGCCGAATATGAAAAAATAAAAGGCATGGGTCTTGCACTGGATATGTCCAGAGGAAAGCCGGGAGCAGACCAGCTTGATTTAAGCATGGGAATGCTTGATGTGCTTGATTCTAAGACTGCATTAAAGAGTGAAAACGGCACCGATCTGCGAAACTATGGTGTCCTTGATGGTATTCCGGAAGCTAAAAAACTGATGGCGGATGTGATCGGGACAAAGCCGGAAAATGTGATTATATATGGTAACTCCAGCCTGAATATCATGTATGATCAGGTTGCCCGTGCAGAAATGTTTGGTATTTGTGGCAACACTCCATGGTGTAAGCTCGATAAGGTAAAATTCCTCTGCCCAGGTTCCGGGATATGACAGACATTTTGCCATCACAGAGACATTCGGTATCGAGATGATCAACATCCCAATGACAGAGAATGGACCGGATATGGATCTGGTAGAAAAATATGTGAATAACGATGAGACGGTAAAAGGAATCTGGTGTGTGCCGAAATATTCCAATCCACAGGTGTGGTCTATTCGGATGAGACGGTCCGCAGATTTGCAGCCTTAAAGCCGGCAGCCGCAGATTTCCGTATTTTCTGGGATAATGCCTATGTGGTACATCATCTCTACAAAGAGGACCAGGCACAGATTCTGGATATTTTTAGAGGAGTGCAAAAAGGCAGGAAATCCGGATATGGTATTTGAATTCTGTTCTACCAGCAAAGTCAGCTTCCCGGGTTCCGGTATTGCAGCAATCGCTTCCTCAGAGACAAACATTGCAGATATCAAGAAGCGTCTGACGATTCAGACCATTGGCCATGATAAGATTAACCAGCTGCGTCATGTGAAGTTTTTTAAGAATGTTGATGGCATCAAGGCACATATGGAAAAACAGGCAGATCTGATTCGCCCGAAATTTGAGCTTGTTGAGAAGATCTTTTCCGATGAACTGGCATCCCGCGGAATCGGTACATGGATGCATCCGCTTGGTGGATATTTTATTTCCTTCGAGGCACCGGAAGGATGCGCAAAGGAGATTGTTTCAAAGTGTAAAGAGGCAGGGGTGGTACTGACCGGTGCGGGTTCCCCGTTCCCTTACAAAAAAGATCCGAAGGATTCTGTCATCCGTATTGCACCGACGTATCCGTCGCTTGCCGAACTTGAGCAGGCAGCAAATGTATTTGTTGTTGTGGTACGCATGGTTGCAGCAGAAAAATTTTTGGCAGAAAAATAGAGTGAATGACTAAGGTAAAAGCAAAAAGAAGGGCTTCCCCGGTGCGGAAGTCCATTTTTTTAGTACCAAAGAACTATTTACAAAAACTCAAAAAACGGTATAGTAAAAATATCCTTTTTTTCAGTACGGCAATGCATGTGATGCAATCGCCGCATTTTTTGTGCCCACAGATATTCTTCTGTGGTTTCCCATAAGAACGTCCTTCATACAGGAGGAAAATGAAAATATGAAAGAAATATTTCAGGAATATGGCGGTATTTTAATTACCGTGGTAGCGATTCTTGCAGTGATCCTTGTCATTACAGCAGTTGTGGGAACGGACACAAGCGGACCCATCGGGAGTGCGTTTCAGACACTGGTGAAAAATTTTATTGACCAGGCGAACAAAAATACCGGTCTGCCGACACCCTAAGGAGGCTGTATGGAACTTGGAAAAGAGTATTTCGGTCCATTGTGGAAATATATTGCGAACGAAGAGATCACAGATGTCGATTACAATGGGCGGGAGATCTGGCTGACCAATATCTATAACGAACGTTACCGGGTGAATCAGGCGTATGTGGATGAGAATATGACTTTGGCATTTGTAGAACAGTTTACCCAGCGGATTGCAAATGTGGTCAGTCAGCAGTTTAACAAGCAGAATCCGGAGCTGGAGGCAGAAACCAGTGAGCTGCGGGTGACAGTTCTGCATGAGTCGATCGCACGTTCCGGGCGCAGTATCAGCATCCGGAAAACACCGCCGGTCATTCGGCTGACAGCAGAAAAGGCACTGCAGGAACAGTATTGCAGCAGGGATATTCTTGCAGTATTGGTTAATTGCGTGCTGACGAAAATGAATCTGATTTTTTGCGGGATGCCGGGAATTGGAAAGACGGAGTGTGTAAAATTTTTTTCCCAATATGTTCCGGGAAATGAGCGTGTCATCACAATCGAAGATACCATGGAGATCCGGTATTCCGCAACGAATCCGGGGAAAGACTGTATTGAGATGCGGGTCAATGACCGGTTTGATTATGCGGATGCGATCAAGGCAAGCCTGCGGTTAAATCCCAAATGGATCATGCTCTCGGAGGCACGTTCCAAAGAGGTGAAATACCTTTTGGAAGGGTGGTCAACGGGAGTACGGGGAATGACCACCCTGCATACGGACGATGTCCGGAATATCCCGGACCGGATTTTAAATATGCTTGAAACGCGTGTGGATGCGGACCGTCTGGAAAACGATATCTATCAGGCAATGGATGTCGGGGTTTTGATCCGAAAGAAAAAGAACGGGGCCGGTCAGGTGTACCGTTATATTGACCAGGTATGTTTTTTTGACAGAGAAGGCCAAAAAAACAAAATTATTATGGCAGTGACCGATGGAAAACTGGTGCTGAAAGAATTTCCGGAATCGCTGTTGCGGCGGTTTAAAAGAGAGGGAGTTGACAACCCGCTGCTTTGCAGCCTTTTGGACCAGCAGCTTGGAAAGGATGCAGACAGGGAGGTGGAAACATGATTTATCTGGTTGTACTGTCGGCTCTGTATGCGCTGCATCTGCTCTTAAAACTTCACTGGATTACGACGGTTGTCATTGGCGGTTTTCTGCTGCTTCGGATTTCCGGACACCGGAAATGGTACAAAAAAAAGATCGTATACGAGAGAAAATTTGAGGAGGTATCCGAGTACCTGGATATGCTGTTGTATGCTTTCGTCAAAGAAGAAAAAGTGGAGAGAGCACTGGTGAATGTAGATGCGGCGATGGTGGATGGTCCGATGCGCGGAGTTCTCCAAAACGCCATTGATCATATGCATATGACGTTTGATGAAACTGACGTAATGCGGGATTCCCTGCAGATGATCGAACGGGAATATGCCTGCAGCCGGATAAAAAATGTACATGATTTTATTGTACATGTAGAGATTTACGGAGGAGCAATAGAAAGACCGGTAGAATTGCTTCTGGCGGATAAAAAGAGATGGGAGCAGCGGATTTGTGGTTCTATGAAGGAACGCAGGAAAATGTTTGTGGATATTGTAATGTCAATTGCAGCGTCATTGTTGATATGCGGGATGATTTTATATCTGCCGGTTATGGAAATTGATATCAGTAAAAATTTGATTTCTCAGGTGCTTACGATTGTAGTTGTGATCCTTGATGATCTGATTTTTACGAGAGCGCAGAAATATCTTGCCATCGACTGGCTGGCCCTGGATGGACATACCGATGAGGCAGATGCAAAGAAAATAGAAGAATATTACCGGTATGATGAGCGGAAAGAGAAACGTTTGTCGGTAGTTCTGGCTGTTGTGACGGCGGCAGGTGCAGCAGCTGCATATTATTTTGGGTATCAGCTGATGACAGCGGCGGCACTGCTTCTGGTTGCTCTGATGGCAAATCAGCACCGGGTAGGACGGGCGGTTGCAAAAAAAACGCTGGTACGCAGTATCAAGTGTGCATTTCCGGGATGGCTGATGGATATTGTTCTGCTTTTGCAGAGTGAAAACGTTCAGGTTGCTTTGCAGAAATCACAGGAGCATGTTCCGCCGGTGTTGCGACGGGATCTGGATATACTGGTTGGCCAGCTGGAAATGGAACCGGAGTCCGTTCTTCCCTACCATCGGTTTTTGAAAAGCTTTCAGATACCGGAAGTACATTCTGCCATGAGCATGCTCTTTTCCGTTTCCATGGGAAAACAGTGGCAGGGCGGACCGGCAAATTGGGGAACTGATTGACCGGAATCTGGAGATGCTGGATGTCGCAGAAAAGGGACGGCTTAAAAATCTGAGCAGTGGAATGTATCTGTTGTTTCTTGCACCGGTATTGACAGCGTCATTAAAACTTCTTGTGGATATGGCAGTGTTTATGATGACATTTCTGTCAGGGGCAGGACTTGGATAAAAGGGAGGAGGATACAAAATGAGCCAGATCATAAAGGCATTCATGGGAGTATTCCTGACTCTTTTTATGGCGGTGACAGCAATGGGAATTCTGGCAGCCTATATGGAAGTAATGAATGCACAGGATATGCATGGCACGAATTGTTGATGAGATCGAAAACAGTGATTTTAATACCGGTGTGGTACGACAGTGATTTTTTTGCAGAGTGAGGAAGCCGGATATCAGCTGAAAGTAACATTTTTTAATGAAAATTCCACGGTGGCAACCGTTTCGCAGGTCAGTCAGATACCATATGGAATGGATGGGGTTGATATGGCAAAAATTGAAATGCAGTTTCCGTTTCAGGTTGCTTTTCTGGGAATTAACAGACAGCATACATTTGTAAGCTATGCAAAGTAAAGGAGAAAAATAAGATGGAACAGATCATAGAAGAATATGGAATTGGTGGAATTTTATTTGTGATTGGTACAGGGGTCCTGGCAGGGCTTGGGAAAGTTCTGCAATTGATTGTGGGGGTATAGAATATGGCAGCAGTGGTAAAAGAATACGGCGGTGCGGTACTAGCTGCGGTGGGAGGAGTTGCGTTTTTTGGCACGCTGGGACAGTTTTTGCTGTCCAGACAGGGATTGATTATGCAGATGATCGAGGTTTGGGGAAACGGAGGCTGTTGATGAAAGAACTGATCAGACAATATGCAGGCACGGCAATCGCGGTTGTGACGGCACTGGTATTGATTGCGCTGGTGTCGGAAATGAGCGTGGTTGTGGAAAAGGGAATTCCAAAGAGCCGCGCACTGTGTGAAACAGACACGGCAGCGTTTGAAGGGTACTGGAGGAGTCGATGAAAAACATAATATTAGGAATACTGGGCTGTATGGTTGCGGTTTATACAATCGTTTCCTGTCTGAGTATCTACAGTATTTCCACAAGAAAAAATGAAATGGAAAACTGTATTTCTCAGGTACTTAAATATCATCTGAACCGGTATTATGCGACCGGAGTGTCGGACACGGAGGTTGAAGCATTTATCCGGCAGGAAATCCGGCAGCAGCTGCATACGGCATCAAGGGTTTCCATTGATGTAAAAAGCTGTGATATGGTTTCGGGTGTTATTTCAGTACGGGTAACAGAGGATTTTGTACTTCCGGGAGGATTTCATAAGTCCATAGCATGCGATAAAACGATATTGGTAGAGACGGAAGTAATCGAAGAGGAAACAGAGACGGAAGAAATATGGCCGCAAGAGGAGGAGGTATGAGCAGAAAAGGGAGACTGACAACCAAAGGAAAACATGCGTTGATCCTTGCACTGACAATTGCGGCATGTGTGACCGCAATGCTGTTTTCCCTGTTATTATCTGTGCTGTGTGACGGAAAATATGTATCTTCTGCAGCGCATGCAGGAGATATTTCACATCCGGCCCTCATAACAGGAAAACAGAGACAGGATACGGATTTGTTGACACCGCAATGGCTGTATTACCAGAGCGATGGAAGCGTTACTGACCGTAATATCAAAAAAGAAATGGATGTTCTGATGCGTAAGTGGACCAAGGGAAAGCTCGGGGGAAAGGAATTGGACAGGCTGATAAAAGAATTTTTGCAAAAAAAGGACTGTCCGGTCAGGCAAATCACTATGCAGGAGAAAGCGGTGTGTGTATTTCCGTCGGAAAAGGAACTTCCGGATTATACAAAAACACTTGCAAAAAGAGAGAAGATATATCAGTTTATCGGGGTATATACCGGGGGACAGCAGGATGAAAACGGAAGATTATTATGTGAATACTGGGAGGTGGCAATCGGTTAATGGAAAAAAAGATAAAAATTGTGGTGTTCGGGATGGTCGTGGCATTGCTGGTGACATTTCTTCCGTTCAGACAGACAGAAATTTATGCTGGAATATCAGAAAATGCATACAGTTATTATCAGGAGTATGGAAATAATGTATGCTTTTTCCCGTTCTCGGAAACCGATGGGATGATCTATTATGCCACCAAAGCAAATCTGGCAAGTTCGAATATCCGCTATCGGACAATCGGATGGAAGTTGTCGGTAAAGGATTCTTCCGGGAAAAAACTGCAGACGATGTATTTTAAACTTGGCGGAAACTATATGTATGCGGTGCATTGTGTCAGAAAAGGTGGTGCAGAATATAATCTGTATGCGCTGACACTGGGAGACCTGAAGGACCGGTTGAATGCAAAGGCAAGTCAGGCATTAAATAAAGGCAAAGCGTCTATGGTGATGGATGCCTGTATGATTGTGGTAAGGAAAGGAAAAGCGCAGGGAACCATGAATGATCAGGGGCCGGTTTCTGGAAAAGTATATACGACTTATCAGGGGATTTCCGGTGCGGAAAGCTGGAGCAGAGAGTCATACACTTCCTTTCACAATTATTTCCACAAAGAAATTCAGGGATTGTTTTTCTGGGTGGATGCGATTGCAGGAGAAGGGATTGCATCGGTTTCCGGTGGTGGAGAGTATTGTTATGGATACACGGCATGTTTAAAGGCAAAAGCAAAGAAAGGATATGATTTTGCAGAATGGAGAGGAGATTGTTACGGGGATAGAGAGAAACAGGAATTTTATGTGACAAATGATGTGCGGTGTGTGGCCTATGGACAGAAAAAGAAACTGCAGATTTTCTTTCACCGGAACAGTTCAAAAGATGATACGGAAATGGATGTGCAGACAATGACGTATGGTTATGGAAAAGTGCCTTTGGAAAATATCGGGTGGAAAACGAAAGGAAAAAAACTGGTTGGATGGGCAATGAAGCCGGATGCAAAAAAAGCAGACTTAAAATGTGGGGCAGTGGTAAAGGACAGCTGGATAATCAGATACAGTCCGAAAATTGATCTTTATGGAGTGTGGAAGACGGAGAACACAGATGATCTGACAGACCCTGACCCGACAGACCCTGATCCGGCAGGACCTGATCCGGCAGGACCTGATCCAACAGACCCTGCTCCGGAAACTCCGGGGACTGACAGGGAAGATCCGAAACCGGATTCTGGAGATCCCGATCCGGTAAAACCGAAAGATCCGGATGAAGATTTTCCGAGGGGAAAGATTATTTCGTTTCACTGCCGGTTTATCAGCAAAAAATATTTTGAGGATGCCGGACAGAATCTGATTCCAAAAGAAAGGGGAGGGCTTGCCGGAGATTCGAAATGGATCATGGAGGATTCTCTTCGTGTGTGGCTTCGGCAGTTACTGGCATAAAAATGAGGGCTGCAAAGCAGCCCTCAGAATTTACGGATTATTCTTCGGATTTTTGTTCGGAACCGGTTTCCTCCAGAGGTTCCGGAAGCCGGATGTAAATCCGTTCGATTCTGTTTTTTTCCATCCGGTCAATACGGAGAAGAATATTATTATCTGTTAAAATAATTTCATTTTTTTCCGGCAGATGATCGAGAAGACCAAGACAATATCCTCCTATGGTGTCATAATCATCCGAAGTAAAGTGTAGGGAAAGCGCTTCACTGACATCGTTGAGATTGGCGGAACCAAGTACATAGAATTCGCGATCACTGATCCGGGTGATATCGTCTTCTTCATCGGCATCATATTCATCACGGATTTCCCCTACAATTTCTTCCAACAGGTCTTCTAAAGTAATGAGTCCTGCGGTTACTCCGTATTCGTCCAGCACAATCGCAAGAGAAATGGAGGATTTACGCATTTCCAGAAACAGATCTGCAGTATTTTTGTGCTCATATGTAAAATATGGCTCCCGCAGAAGGTTTCGTACGGAAAATTCCGGGGTATCATTCTGTAACAGGAAGTCTTTCATGTTGATGATTCCGATTACATTGTCGGTCGAGTCTTCATAAACAGGAAGGCGTGTAAACATATCCTGACGGAAGATATCAAGTACTTCCTGATAGGTGGCATCTGCCTGAACAAAAGTCATGTCAATTCGCGGAACCATGATCTCCTTGGCTTCTGCATCACCGAAATCAAAGAGATTATGAATCATATCCCGTTCTTCATGTTCGATGACACCATTTTCCTGACTTACGTCAACAATGGTGCGGAGCTCTTCTTCTGTCATCTTTTTCTGTGCATCTTTGATATTGACATGCAGCAGAAACATCAGTCCGAGAGAGAGCTTGTTGATGATAAAAATAACAGGAGTAAGTATTTTCATCAGAAGTCCTATTGGAGCGGCTACTGTCAAAGACATGGAATCGGCTTTGATGGTTGCCATGGTTTTTCACTGCTTCCGCTGTATAAGTTGGAATAAAATTATATAAAATCTTAGAACTGCAGGTCGTTAACATTCCCTTTGTACACATATTATCTTTGATGGCAACCGGAACACCTGCCAGAGGCCCGGTCAG
>ENA-OQBD01001153-OQBD01001153.1-human-gut-metagenome-genome-assembly--contig:-NODE-1153-length-12517-cov-3.963842_pt1 | contig 12517 bp, 14 predicted proteins | sample MGYA00242742_ERZ504543 | MGnify/ENA primary metagenome ERZ504543 (study PRJEB26092, sample SAMD00036239) | human gut metagenome | host: Homo sapiens | study: EMG produced TPA metagenomics assembly of... | reverse complement strand
CGTAAGATCTAAAGTTTTCTCTTTCATATGTACACATTTGCTGGCATAGTCAATTACTAAATCCCCATAAAACCGTTGTTCTGTTTTCCTATGTAAGCGTTCCTCACGTTTCAAATGGGCAATAATTCTGGCATCCAGTTCTTTCAAACTAAATGGTTTCAAAACATAATCATCTCCGCCAGACAGTAATCCCATTACCCGATCCTGTTCTTCTACCTTTGCAGTCAAAAAGATAATCGGGCAGGAAACCCTGTCTCGGATTCTTCTGCATACTTCAATCCCATCCATTCCCGGCATATTCACATCCAATAGAATAATATCAGGGTTTGCACTTATCTTTTCCATTGCTTCTATGCCATTTTCTGCAATCATTACCGTATAATTCTTCAATGTAAAGTATTGATTCAGCATTTTTAGCAATTCTCTATCATCATCCACTATTAAAATCTTATATTGCATTGTATTTATGTCACCCCTGATTTCATCATACTTGAATTATAGTATAATTCATAAATAACAACAAATAAACAATCATTTTAAAATAACTGATAGTTTTCATCTGCCCGCTTAAATATATTCTATGTACTTTTTCAAACAAAACACAGCTAATTACTAATTCTCTACTCTAACTGTATATTTCTGCTTATATTATACTTCATTATAGTAACATAAAAGCGCAAGAAAAAAGTAACAATTTTGCGAAAACTATTGACATTCGCATAAAAGCGCAGTATCCTATATTTGCGTCGCAAATATGCGAAAGTAAAAATTCAAGGATGGTGATCGAATGGATTGTAAAGAAATCAGAGAAATGTACAAGCTCATGTTTGCGGAGTACCCGGACATTGTAACAGTCAAGGATCTGCAAGCCATGCTGGGCATCAGCCGCCACGCGGCCTATGACCTGCTGGGGGAGGGCGAAATCAGCTGCATCCGGCTGGCAAACGCTTACAAAATCCCCAAAATCAATGTGATCAATTATGTTCTGAAAAGTCCGTGCGGTCAGACCCGCGTGAGCGCGTAGGTGAAAACCTTGCTTTTGGCGAGAGCCCCGCCCGGAAAGTGAATCAGATTTGATTCACTTTCCAGAGCGTAAGGCATAAAAGTGAATCAGTTCTGATTCACTCGCAGTAACCGCCCAAATCTGCCCTGTGTGGGGCAGATGTCACACGCAGCACACGGATACGAAACAGCCGAAGCGCCCGCCGTTTGGCGCGCTTGTGGGGCTATGGGGCGGCGTGAGCCGTACAACTTAACACTGGAGAATAAAACTTACTACACACAAAAAGACGATAGTATGAGATAATAGATATATGCCAAAACAGAAAGGACGATGCGAATGAATTATGAAAAGCTTCCCAAAACGATCTCTGCCGAAGAACTCCTCTCCACGCCACTGCCGCCGGTCAAGTGGATCATTCCTAATTTACTTCCGGCAGGGCTGGCGCTGTTTGCCGGCCCCAGCAAAGCGGGCAAAAGCTGGCTGACTTTGTGGCGGTGCTTGCGGGTCGCGCAGGGCAAGCCCATGTGGGGGGCGCGAAATAGAGCCGCACACCGTGCTTTATCTATCGCTGGAGGATACCTTTAACCGCCTGCAGAAGCGCCTTCTCCAGCTTGTGGGCAGCGAAGAAGCCCCCGAACGGCTGGTCATGCAGACGGAATGCAGCAGCATCGGGCAGGGGCTGGAGGAACAGCTCACCAGCTTCCTCTATCAGCACCCGGACACCGGGCTGATTGTCATCGACACCTTGCAAAAGGTGCGTTCCAGCGACCAGAATAACAGTATGTATGCCAGCGATTACAAGGAAATCAGCGCGTTGAAAGCATTGGCGGACAAGTATAACATCTGCATTTTGCTAATCCACCATCTGCGCAAACAAGCCGCAGACGATCCGTTCCAGCAGATTGCAGGCTCCAACGGTCTGATGGGTGCGTCCGATACCAGCTGTACCAATGTGCCGATATGGGTTTCATCCTGCAAAATGCGGATGATCGTTGTAGCAGACCACTTGCAATCCTCTTTGTCGGCATAGCCGTGTTTGGCATAGGGAAAACCATTGTTTTTCTTATAAGCCAGGGGGGGAGAGGATGCCCATTTCGTTCAGCACGGTGGCGATCCGCAGGGCGCTCGTCCCATCCAGGCGCATACGGAAGATGGCCTGGACAACGCGGGAAGCATACGGGTCAGGTACAAGCAGGTTTTTGTTTTCCTCAGATTTCATATAGCCGTAAACGGGAAAGGCTCCAACAAAATCTCCGTTACGGCGCTTTATATCCAAAGAGGTACGGGTCTTGATAGAAATATCCCGGCAATAGGCTTCGTTGAACATGAGGCTTTGCATGAAGCCATCATCTCGCCGGAGGTATGGAATGAAGTGCAGGCCATCAACCGGGAAAGGACGCGGCTCTCGGCGGACAACGCGCCGCCGAAGCCCTTCCTGTTCACTGGCAAGCTCATCTGCGCCGACTGTAAAGCACCCCTTCAGGGCAACCGGGAGACGCAGCGCCGCAAGAACGGCACGTTCAAAAAGTACGTTTCCTATTTCTGCTCCCGTTATACAGCCTCCGGCTACGGCGCGTGCTCACGGCACACCATCTATGAAATGACGCTCGCTGAGCTTGTATTGAGCGAGATCCGCGCCCATGCCGAGGCGCTGGAACTGGACGAAGCTGCCATGCTGGACAGGCTGCAAGCGCAGCGCACCGCCGCAGACGCAGAGCGTCAGGAAAGCGTCCGGCAGGAGATTGGGAAGCTGCGCCGCCGCGTCTATGAGCTGGAGCAAATGACCGCCAAGCTCTATGAGGACAAGGTTTGCGGCAGCATCAGCGCAGTGTCCTTCGCTGTACTGCTTGAAAAGACCGAGCAGGAGCGTCGCCAGCGAACCGACCGGCTGGATACGCTTCTTGCGGAAGTCAGGGAGTATGAGCAGAGCGCCGCAGACATTCAAAGCTGGGCGGCAGTCGTCCGAAAGCACCTGCATATATGGGAGCTTGACCGTGAAACGGTGGACGAGCTGATCGACCGCATTGAGGTCGGAGAAAAGACCGTCGTTGATGGGAAAAACGTCCGGGACATCAAAATCTATTACCGCTTTGTCGGCAATATCTGAACGGAGGTCAGATCATGGATAGCAGCAAAAGCAAGTGTGTGGTATTATATTGCCGGGTAGCAACGCAGTTTTGGGGTCAACGCCTGCGGCGATAAGCTGCTCAGTAAAGAAGCAGTGACGCTTATAGATTTTTTCAGCCACCTCGCGGCCCACATCGGTCAGATGGAGAAAGTGATCTTCGTCCATCATAAGAAAGCCGCCGTCCCGCAAGGTAGCCACTGCATGGCACACGCTGGGCTTTGACACCTCCATGTGCCGGGCCACATCTACGGAGCGCACCATACCGCTTTTCTTTTGGAGAACAAGGATGGTTTCCAGATAGTCCTCCCCGGACGCATGAAGTTTCATTAAGACCTCCCTTCTTAAAGAGGTTAAACAGCCCATCCAAGGCTTTCCTGCTGGATATGATACAGCTTTTCGTACAGCCCTTTCTTTTTCATCAGTTCCTCATGCGTTCCCAGCTCGGCCAGCCTGCCATCCTCCAGAACAATGATCTGGTCGGAATCCACGACAGTACGGAGCCGGTGAGCAATCATAATGACCGTCTTGCCCTCCACCAGCTTTGCAATAGCCCGCTGGATCAAAACCTCGTTCTCCGGGTCAAGGGATGCGGTTGCCTCGTCCAGAAGAATGATCGGGGCATCTTTCAGCAGAGCGCGGGCAATGGAAATCCGCTGACGCTCACCACCAGAAAGAGTGCTGCCGTTTTCTCCAAGGACAGTCTGATAACCGTCCGGCAATCGCTGGATAAATTCGTCACAGTATGCCGCCTTTGCCGCCGCCATGACCTGCTCCTCGGTAGCGTTCATGTTGCCTACACGGATATTGTTAAAAACAGTGTCGTTGAACAAGGTCACATCCTGAAATACAAAGGACATACAGCGCATCAGGTGTTCCGGTTCAATGGTGCGAACATCCATACCACCAATGGAAATCTGACCTTTTCTTACATCCCAAAAGCGGGCAATGAGTTTGGAAATTGTGCTTTTGCCGCTGCCGGAAGGCCCTACCAGGGCCGTTACGCTGCCAGCAGGAATAGAAAAAGACACATCCTTGATAACATCGTCCTGGTTATATCCGAAAGTGACATTTTTCAGTTCAATGTCATACTTGGATACATCCTTATCCTCGCCCTCCATAGCGGGCGTGGTCAGCAGGGTACGCATACGGTTGGTGACAGTCTCCAAATGAAACAGAGAAGTCAACTGTGAGAGAATGGCAAGGATCGGGCCGTAAATCTGCGTGGAGAACATGAGCAGCACCAGCAGAGGGAGCAATTCGATTTTGCCGCCGGTTATCAGCACCGTTCCAATGAAAATAGTAATGCCAAGCCCTGCTTGCAGGATCAGGCTGGCTCCCTGAACCAGAATACCGGAGGCCAGTTCCACTTTAATGGCGATTTTTTTCATGGCCTGGAGTGCTTTATCCAACGCATCAAAGCGGGAACCGCCAAGACCACAAGATTTGATGATCTTAATACCTTCCAGGTATTCCTGAATCTGGCTGGACGCCTCCAATTTCACATCCACCTGTTTGTCAAACAGATGAAGTTGCAGCTTGCGCCCGCCCAAGATGATAAGGAATGTGACCGGCATTGTGCAGAAGATAGCCAGGGCCATGCGCCAATCAAAAAACGCCAGACAAATACAAGTCAGAGTAACAGAGATAATATTCGCAATCAGCGGCGGGATGGTACTACTGAGCATGGATTCCATGCTGCTGCAATCCGCCATCATGTTGGTGGTAATGTCGGACAAGTCCTTTGTGTTAAAGAAGCTCATGGGGAGCTTGCGAAGGTGCTCCGCGATCCGAAGTCTGGTCGTGCTGGCCTCCTTATAGGAAGCAATATAGGTTTTCCTATAATCGTTTTTCGCGGCCAGGAACACCAGAATAGCCGCCACCAGCCCCAGGCCCAGCAGCTTCCACAACGCGGCCCACGAAATTGTTTCCCCAGTAAATGGCTTTAACAACTCCCAAAAGAGCAGGCAGGCTACCATAGACGGAAGCAACAGCGCAATATTAGTTATTGTGCAGGCCGTAATCGCTTTTTTCAGGTCGGAGTAGCCTTTCTCCGACAGCATTAACTTTTCTTTCAGCTTACTCATAGATCACACCGCCTTTCCTGTACCAATTTTCCAGTTGATCGACTCCGTATAGCTGCTCCACATCTGCGCGTATTTTCCGTCCTTCTTCAACAGCTCGTCATGGGTGCCGGATTCAATCAGACAGCCCTTTTCCATGACAAGGATCTGGTCAGCATTACGAATCGTAGACAGGCGATGGGCGATCATTACAACCGTTTTATTCTGAATCAGCTTTTCAAAGGCTTTTTGAATCAGGTACTCGTTCTCCGGGTCGCTGAACGCAGTTGCCTCGTCCAGAACGATAATGGGCGCGTCTTTTACGATAGCCCTTGCAATGGCAATCCGCTGGCGCTCACCACCGGAAAGATGGACGCCGGTACTGCCGATTACAGTCTGATACCCGTTCGGAAGCTGCTCAATAAATTCATGGCATCTTGCAGCCTTTGCCGCCGCAATCACCTGTTCTTCCGTAGCATCTGGATTTCCCATACGGATGTTATCCAGGATGCTCTGCTTGAACAGGAACGTATCCTGAAATACGAAGCTGACCTTATCCATCAGCGCATCCAGCGGAATGTCCCGAATGTCAACGCCGCCGATCTGAATACTTCCGTCCGTCACATCATAAAACCGGGAGATCAGGCTGGCGATGGTACTCTTACCGCCACCGGAGGGGCCGACAATGGCTGTCACCTTGCCCTGATCCGCAAAGAAAGAAACATGAGACAGGGCCTTGACCTGGGAATCGGCTTCGTAGGAAAAGCTGACATCCCGGAAAGCAATCCCATAGTTTTCGATTGTTGCCGCCGTACTCTTTTCGGGCAGGACCGGGATACGCAGGATTTCATCCATACGCTCCACGCTGCCGTCAATCTGCGTAAAGGACTCCGAGATATACATGATCTTATTCAGAACACCGGAAATCGCATGGACAATAATCAGATAGAAAATGAATGTCAGCGAATACTCCCTGAAATCCGTAGTATGCATCCCGATCAGAACACCCACCGGAATCAAAAGCAGATAAATGTTGTTGATGATCGTGGTAAAAGCAGGCATACAGTTCTGCCAGCCCAATGCGTATTCCAACACGAAAGAGGTATAGTCTGTAATGGATTTGCTCAACCGCTTAAAGGAATCGGCGGTCTGATTAAATGCTTTGATCTCCGACATACCGCGCACATATTCCACGGAGGCGCTGTTCATGTTTTCCTGAGCGGTTTGGAAACGGTGCATTTTTTCCTTTGCTTCTCCGTTGAAGCCTGCAAACTGCACAATAAAGGCCAGAACAATACCGACCAGGCAAACCACTCCATACCGCCAGTCAATTCCGAGAAGAATGATGACCAGAACAAGCGGTGCGACCAGCGATGCCACAAAGTCCGGGAGCTGGTGAGCGATGAATTTCTCAACGCTTTCAATGTTTTCGTCCATGATCTTTCTCATTTTGCCGCTGCCCAGGGTCAGATGATACCCAAGGGGAATATGCATGATGTGGTCGGCAAAGGCTACCTTCAATTCATAAAGCGTTCCAAACGCCGCAACGTGGGAACACAACAGGGCAAAAAAGTAAAATACGATGTTTCCCAAAATTCCAGCCAGGGTCAGCCATCCCCAGGTCGAAATCGTGGAAACATTCAAGAGCGACATATCCGGGTAAACAAACAGGATTTCCCGAATGATGTAGTAGATTGATAAGTACGGAACAAAAGAACAGATCGCAGCCAGCGCCGCCAAAAAACCTGCCAGGAACACCAACCCTTTATGGCCGGAAGCCAATTCCAGGCAGCGTGCCAGTCCGGTTTTCGCTATCGGCTGCTTCTTGTTTTGCTGTGCCATTTCTAACCCTCCTTTTTGTCATATCCAATTTTGTCTAAAAGAAGCTCTGCGCCTCTGATTTGAAAATCATCGGTAATGCAGCCGTTCTCCAGGCGTATTGCCCGCTCACAGCAGGCAAGCGCACACTCCGCGTCATGGGTAATGACGATAATGGTGCGCCCCATCTTTGCCAGCTTGCGGATCATCCGGCTGACATTCCGCATATTCGTACCGTCCAGCCCGCTTGTCGGTTCGTCCAGCACAATAATTGGTGCTTTGTGCATCAAAGCTACGCCAAGAGCCAGTCTCTGCTTCTGTCCGCCTGATAGTGTGGAAGGATGCTGTTTAATAAACGGCGTCAGTTCCAAAACTCCCAAAATTTCTTCGGCTTCTTTTTTTCGTTCGGGAGTGACTTCTGCTCCAGTGGTCAGTTCATCCAGCAAGTTTTCACCGAAAAGCTGGCTGTCTAAATCCTGGGGAATGTACCAGACCTTTCCCAAGCGGCCTTTCGATCTACAATGCTTTCCGAACAAAACGACTTCGCCGGATTTCTCTTTCAATAGCCCTGCCAGGATTCGTCCTATGGTGCTTTTGCCCGTCCCGTTAGGGCCAATCAGGGCTACCACTTCTCCCTTGCGGCATTGAAAGTCAACATCCTTTGCCACAATCGTCTCACCAAAAGAGTGGTTCAGCTTTTTCACTTCCAGAACAACCTCGCTGGTTGCCGCAGACGGGATTTCTGCCTGCTCGATCTGGTGCAGGTCAGGAGTGCGAAGCCCCAGCTCCCGGATTTCCTCATTGGACAGGACTTTCATCTGCTGCGCGGTAAATTCCCGCACAATTTTCCCTTTCTGCACACACAGGAAACGGTCTGCCAGATCCATTAGATAGTAAAGCCGGTGTTCCGCTATAATGATGGTTTTTCCCTGCTGCTTCAAAGCGCGGATAATGTCTGCAAAGCGGTAGGTAGATGCAATATCCAGATTGGCGGACGGTTCATCCATGACATAGATTTCCGGGTCAATCGCTTCCGCAGACGCAATCGCAACTTTCTGGCGCATCCCATAAGACAGGCTGTGCAGACTGTGATCCAGAATGTCCTGAATTTTGATGTCTGCCGCTGCCCGGTGAACATGGTTCTGAATGTCCTCATGGGAATACCCATAGTTCTCACAGCCGAAAGCAATCTCACCAGCTACCTCATTGGCAAAAAACTGGCTCCTGGGGTCTTGAAAAACATTTCCCGCGATTTTGCCGCGCTCCCAGGATGGAATCTTTTTCAGCGGTTTTCCGTCCACAAAAACCTCGCCGCTCAATTTCCCCTCGTAAAAGTAGGGGATCAGGCCGTTAATCACTCTCGTCAAAGAGCTTTTCCCACTTCCTGATGGGCCGGTCATAACAATGACCTCCCCGGCGGCAATGTCTAACGATATATGTTCCAGTTGATTTCCGTTCCCGCCATAGGAAAAGGTCAGGTCACGGATCATAATTTCTTTTCCCATTCCATTCCTCCTATAAAAGACAGCAGCACACGGCAGCTCCCACGCTGACAACAATCAAATAGTAATCCAGCGCAGCGATCCGGCTGACATAGTAGCTTTCTTTCTTGTAGGGGCTTTCAATTCCCCTGACAATGGCAGAAGCGGCTAACTCGTCCGCGATCTTTAAGGAGCGGAACACCATCGGAACAATGGCGTATTCCAATGTGTCCATTGGATGCCTCAAAACATTGCCAACCGATTTTAAGAAGCCACGGATTTTCATGGCTTCCCTGACTTCTCCAAATTCATGCAGCACAGTCGGAGCAAAGCGGAGCATGACGATCAAAACAAGCATGATACGGGTGGGGATCGGCATTTTCCTCAAGCTGGCTGTCAGCTTCCCGGACGGGATTTTCGCCAGAAGATAGGCTGGCATAGCGGGCAGTAACAGCTTGTAAATCATACTGAGTAACAGCGGAGAGGGGATGCTGATCTGATATTTCGTCTCGATCATCAGCCATACAATCGCCACCAGATAGACCACAAAGCATCCCAGAGCCTGTTTATATAAGCCAAACCAGCACAGAATTAAAAAAATTGCAAAAGGTAAAAATCCCATGTCCCCAAAAGCTTGTCGTCAAGAAAGTCACAAGGCAGGCGCACAGTGTCAGGAGAAGAACTGTGCGCCCGTCAATCTGGTCAATCCGCCTTTGCTTTTTTTCTCCGGCCATCATCCTACAATGCCAGCTTTTTGGAAATGCTTTCTGAGCAGGCGCTGGCCGAACAATGTACCGAGGATGGCAAGAACCGCAGTAATGACAACACCCAGAAGCATCAGTGCTGGAGAAGTTACCATAGAAAACTGCATATTCAAAGTATTTGCATCAAAGCCACTACTTGCTGCCATTTCCTGATAGCTGTCCCAAGACCACCACAGCGGTACGGCACAGCCTACAAAATTTCCGATTGAGTTGACCATCCAACCAATTCGGTTACGAACTGCACTTCGGTATGTATTCTTGCCAACCATGCATAACTCGGCAATGAGGGCTACAATCAAGAAATAGGGAACCAAGAACATATAACCCATAACACCTTGGATTAGTCCATAAACCGTAGCCCAAGCAAACAACAATCCGTGTTTGTTAATGCGATTTGCCGCAACCAAATAAAATGTTGCTCCAATAAAGGCATCAATACCAGCAGAGCCGTATAAATATACTGCTGGGAAAGGCAATGTAACCATACCAATCACCATTGCAATTGCAAAATTGATGACCATCATTGCGGCAATCGTCATAATATCTCGAACGCCAATTTTTTTCTTTACCGTTTGTTCCATTTTTGAAACCTCTTTAAAATTAAAATGACAGTGTAGTTAGCAATAACTAACTACACTGTCATTTTACACCGGTTTGCAGTCTCTAACTACTCCAAAGGGAAAAGTAAATCAAGAAAACAGCCCAAAAGTTAAATCACTTTTTTGCCTTACGGTAATCCTTTGGAAGCATTCCAAACACTTCTTGAAAGGCTCGCGCAAATTTACTAATATTTGAATATCCAAGTTCACCGGCTATTTGCGTGATTGATTGATCTGTTTCCTGCAAATAAATAGCCGCAAGATTCATTTTATACTTTTTGATATGTGCATAGGGCGTATCGCCATAAATCTGTTTGAAAATAGCTTGAAATGTGACCTTGCTCATTGGCTCCTTTCGCAAAAGTTCTTCTATGGATATTTTTTTGGTCGAGGTTTTTCTATGAGCTGTTGGCGGATGCGTTTGATGATTTCAATTTTGTTCTTTGGCATAATACGTTGCCTCATACTGATCTTCAATCCGCAGCTGTTTGATATGGTAAAATAGTTCCAATAATTTGATACGGAAATAATCTCGCTCTTCAACACCTTTTGCAGCATACAATTCTTCAAAGATATGTAACAACCGCTGTGGTGTCCGACATAAAAACCACTTTTTTTCTAATTCCAATTCTCGTCCGAGATTTAGAACATCAATGTTGTAGTACGAAAAAATCTGTTGTGTTTCCACATCGACAGAATCCTTATCAATCACACAGCTTAGTCCTACACTATATCCAAAGGGAAAGGAATAGGCCGCAGGAATATTAGCAAGGGCATTGATGCAAAATTCTCCCTCTTTCATGTGGAAAACTTTATTATTTCTTAGCTCAAACTCAACGCGTCCTTTTTGGTAATGACGGATTTCGATGATATTCTTATTAGGAATAGGCTCATGGAATGTATCTGAGCAGTTAAAATCCATAAAAAATTAAGTCAATACCAGGGAAAAGAGTGTAGTCATAGAGACGACCTGTTCCATTACATTTATATTCGATTTGAACATAATCACCATGTTCATCAGTTAGCGTAGCATATTCACCGTACCATTCTGTTCCATGTAACTCTTTCACTCATATCTTCCTCCTTTTTGATTAGCGGTAACTAATTATATGTTAAATTGTTTTTTTGCTCTCGTCAACCTCTGACGACATATTCTTTATATTTCATTTAGGATAAAAGTTCAAGGAAAAGATGTGGCGGAATTGCAAAACAAACAGAGGCCGCAAGTAGCAGCCTCCGCTTGCAAAATTATTGATAAATCAGCTCTGTCAGCACAATTTCCTCCGCCTGCGCTTTCAGCGTGTTCATCAGCCCCACCCAACGCATAGGATCACAGGCTTTCAGTTCCTCCGTGACACCCGCAGCCTCCATCATCCGGAATAGTGAGAACGGTGGTTGTTCCAAAATTATTCCGATTCAGGGATAATACCGGCAAGCAATGTCTAAGTGCCCGTACAATGCATCCGCTGATCCGTGTGAGTTTGAAGTTCAACTCATGGTGGCCAATGTTGCGGAGGAAGAAGCCACCGAAACGTTCCACGAAATTGATGCCGAAATTAACAAGTTGTTACGGCGCATTCATCTTTTGGAGGCTTTACTGCAAAGAAATGGTATCCCGGCACCCGAATTAGACGATCGACTTTTACTCTGCCAGTAAAAACGCTGGCAGAGCTTTTTGCTGCCATGGTCACCGGTGAGGATGCTTAAACATTCAGGCAGAGTGACCTATTATATTATCCGTTTGTTTCCATTACATGGGTTGGGGCTTTAGCGCGTGAAAGCGGGGCTAAAAGTCCGTGCAAGTGGGGTTCTGACTCCGATATATGCAACATGTATTTCCCACTTGATAAAATAAACATCCACCGAGCGAGGACGGATGCCGGGGTGCTTTTTTCATGGGTAGATTACAATGGCTCTTGTAGAATTTATTCCAAACCAAGCCGCTAATTCTTGTGCAATTCCGTGAATAGCTTTTAGGGCAGTTTGCTGGTATGATTTGTACCGAACCTAGAGAAGCGATACTTGATAAAATGGGAGGTGTACGAAGAATCGGACTTGGATCTTGCATAAAATGGTGTCGCTCGTTGGTAATCTGGCCTGTGGCAGAACCTCAACAAAGGTGAAAGCGGCAACAAAAAATGGGGCTGTTGCACAGCCCCCAAAAAGAAAGACCGAAGTAAAAGCCAAAAAAGGCTTTACAACTTCGGTCTTTTGCTTTAAGTTTAATAGTTGTGAGCAGAAAAACTCAAAAGCAAGAACAGCATATCGAAATTTTGGAAAAAAGTCAACAGTTAAAATTTCGGATGCCGACAGAAATAAGAATATCGAAGCACAACGCGCTCTATCAGGCAAGCATCCAGCTTGAGGAACTGGATTACACAAAGTTGTATAGAGCTTATTCGGGAATCCGAAAATCGCAGATAGAGCCGCGTGTGTTATTTAAAGTGCTGGTGTGCGCCTACATGAAGGGCGTATATTCCAGCCGTAAAATAGAGGAGCTGTGCAGGGAGAATCTGGTATTTCGCTGGCTGCTGGAAGATCAGAAAACACCGGATCACTGCACTATAGCAAGATTTCGGGGCAACCGTAACCTGCAGGAAGCGTTTGAGGATTTGTTCTTTCAATATGTAAAGAAGCTGGAGAATAAAGGGTATACCGAGCACT
>ENA-OQBD01001152-OQBD01001152.1-human-gut-metagenome-genome-assembly--contig:-NODE-1152-length-12535-cov-3.377257_pt1 | contig 12535 bp, 18 predicted proteins | sample MGYA00242742_ERZ504543 | MGnify/ENA primary metagenome ERZ504543 (study PRJEB26092, sample SAMD00036239) | human gut metagenome | host: Homo sapiens | study: EMG produced TPA metagenomics assembly of... | reverse complement strand
ACGAGTCCACCCCGCCCGACAAAAGCAGCCGACCTCGACATCGGCAATGCGGTGGCGTCGGCGCTCTCGGCGACAGCGTCCCCGATCTCACGCGCCCAAGCCCGCAGACTGCGCCCCCGCTTTGCCCGGAACCGCGGCGCGGCATAGCGGGCCAGCGTGACCCGGCCCGCCTGCCAGGTCAGCGTATGGGCGGGCGGCAGCTCATAAACGCCGGTGAACAGCGTCTCGGCGTCGGGCAGGTACTCCATGCTCAGCCAGTCGGGCAGACGGGCCTCGTTCAGGCGCTTTTCAAAGGCCGGGTGAGCCAGAAACGCCTTGATCTCGCTGGCAAAGAGCAGCGTCTCGCCCCTTTTTATAATAGCAGAGCGGCTTGATGCCGAACAGGTCCCGCGCACAGAACAGCGTGCCGCGGGTGCGGTCCCACACCGCAAACGCGAACATCCCGCGCAGGCGGCAGGGCAGGTCGCGGCCCCATTCCTCATACCCGTGGAGCAGGACCTCGGTGTCGGAATCCGTGGCAAATGTGTGGCCGCGCTGCTGCAATCGGGCGCGCAGGGTCTTGTAGTTGTAAATTTCGCCGTTGAACACGACCACCAGCGTGCCGTCCTCATTGAGCATCGGTTGGCCGCCGCCCGCCAGATCAATGACCGACAGCCGCCGATGCCCGAGCGCCGCGGTGCCGTCGGCGTAGCAGCCCTCGCCGTCGGGGCCGCGGTGACGGATGAGGTCCGCCATGCCCTGCACGATTTGTTTGGCCGCCGCCGGGTCCTGCCCGGGCGTGGTAAAGCCGACGATGCCGCACATAGGTTTGCCCTCCTTGTGAGAAATTCGGTGCGCAGGGGTCGGCGTCCCCGACGACCCGGGGAGCCTGCGGCGGCGCTGACCCTGCGGGCGGATATGGAATCCGCCCCTACGGCGTAGGGGTCGGCGTCCTCGACGACCCGGGGAGCTTGCCGCGGCGGGAACGGGCACGGGCGAGCAATGCTCGCCCCTACAGCTTACGGCAATAGCCCGCCTGCCTTGCCGCAAACCATATCCGCCGGGATGCCCCCTCCCCCGCCGCCAGCAGCTTAACTTTCTTCTTTCCGGCTTCCTTCCCGGTCTCTCCGTTCGTACCGTCGTCACTTGCTTTATTGTCTGTTTCATGCTTCCCATGCTCAATTGGCACAACATTATCTATATAACTGTCACTCTCCACATCTTTCTTAAGATGATCTTTCGTATTCTCCCCGCCGCGAAGTGCCTGAACCTCTCGTCCGAGACGGATTGCCTCCTTGTCGGCATCTGACAGTTTTTCATATGCTTTCTGCTGTTCTTCATATTCTTGGATTTTACTCCACATCTTTTCATCCAGGTCTTCTGGAAAGGAAATGTCCTGCAGTGATTCGTCCGAGTCCATTTCTTCCATGATTTCCCCGGCTTCTTTTTCCAGTTCAGCTTTTAAAAGCTTATCCAGATTATCTTCATGTTTTTCCATTTTAAACCTCATTCTTTTGGATTTCTTTTCCCTTTAACTTGACCTTTTTCCTTCACCTGTTTAATATTATGATATCAGGGCAGTCTCTCTGCCTGTATCAACTGCGAATCTTAATTCGCACCATCAATGGGAGGATTTTTATTATGAAACGCATTATTCTGACCGGCGGAGGTACTGCCGGACATGTTACACCTAATATTGCACTGCTTCCCCGTCTTCGGGAACTGCAGTATGACATACATTACATCGGTTCTTACAACGGTATGGAAAAGCAGCTGGTTGAACAGCAGGGAATTCCATATCATGGTATCTCTTCCGGTAAGCTCCGCCGGTATTTCAGCCTTCAGAACTTTACGGATCCGTTCCGCGTCCTGAAAGGCTTCAGTGAAGCCAACCGTCTGATCAAGCAGTTAAAACCGGATGTAATTTTTTCAAAAGGTGGATTTGTAAGTGTTCCTGTTGTTATTGCCGGAAAGAAGAACCATGTTCCTGTTATCATTCACGAATCGGATATGACTCCGGGACTGGCTAATAAGCTTTCCATTCCTTCAGCTGCAAAAGTATGCTGTAACTTCCCGGAAACTTTAAGTTCCCTTCCTCAGGATAAAGCAGTCCTTACCGGATCCCCAATCCGTCAGGAGCTTTTCACCGGAGATAAAGAAAAAGCCCGCGCTTTCTGTGGTTTCAAGGAAGTAAAACCAGTTATCCTGATCGTCGGAGGAAGTCTTGGTGCAGTTGCAGTCAATAACGCAGTACGCAAGATCCTTCCTGAACTCTTAAAAGATTTCCAGGTTGTTCATCTCTGTGGTAAAGGCAAGCTCGATGAAAAGCTCACCGGTCTGGACGGCTATGTTCAGTTTGAATATATTCAGGATGAACTGAAAGATCTCTTCGCCCTTGCTGATGTTGTAATCTCAAGAGCAGGTGCAAATGCAATCTGCGAATTGCTTGCTCTTCGCAAACCAAATCTTCTGATTCCACTTTCAGCTAATGCAAGCCGTGGTGACCAGATTCTGAATGCCCGTTCTTTTGAACGTCAGGGATTCAGTATGGTTATGGAAGAAGAAGAGCTTACAGATGAAAAGCTTCTCGCAGCTGTCCACAAGCTTTATGATTCCCGTGAAGACTTCATAAATGCAATGAATCAGTCTTCTCAGCAGGATCCGATCAAGACAATTATCGGTCTGATCGAAAATGCTGCTTCCAAATAATTTTTTAACAACAGTTATTTACATTGTTCAAAAACAGGTGCCGGAACGACACCTGTTTTCTTTACATATCCATCGGTGCTATTTTGTGTAATCATCAGAATTGTAATGTATCTTTACCCATTTTCTTGCTCTGTACAGTACACCCGTCAGTGCTTGGATACTGATCCCCATAGATTCAGCCACATCTTTTTGTTTTCTCTCCAGACAGTAAACCATGGTAATTGCTTCGTACCAGTTTTCATTTTCTTCGTACACTGCATCCAGAATCGTCCATCCATAACCCACTTTTTCTTTTTGTAAAATTTTGTGGAATACATGCTCCTCTGCACTTTCCGCATATTCCTTCAAGTGTAGCTCCGAAAATAGCTCTATATCTGCCTTCGGGCATTCTCTTGCCTGCTTTTTCATATAATTGATCGCTGTATTTTTCGTTGTTGTTACCAGCCATGCTGCCATGTATTCTTCATCCACTGTATCAAAGTGTGTATATAGTTTTAGAAAAATCTCCTGGAATATCTCTTCCGCTGACTCTTTGTGACTGCCAGAATAATCCATTGCTATCCGATAAACGTTGACCTTATTTTTATGGTATACATTCTCGAATTCCTTTTTATTCTTATTCTGAAAATTCACTCCAGTACCTCACTATTTTATTTTTCTTTCAGTTTTTCCAGGATTTCATCCCGATCTTCATCTGTAAGTTTACCCGGTTTCCAGCCGAATCCGCTCTTGTCATTTTTATATCTCGGAATCAGATGCATATGGAAATGGAATACGGTCTGACCGGCTACTTCCCCGTTATTCTGTACGATATTATATCCGTCACATCCAAGTACATCTTTTAATCTTGTTGTGATCTTCTTTGCAAGCTTAAATGTTTTTCCTGCCAGTTCTTCATCAATAGAATAAATATCTGCCGCATGTTCTTTTGGCAGGATCAGTGCATGTCCCTTTGTCGCCGGTCCAAGATCCAGAATTACTCTGAAATCATCATCCTCATATATGGTTGCAGATGGAATTTCTCCATTTGCGATTTTACAAAAAATACAGTTCTCATCCCTCATGTTTTTTCCTTCTTTCTACATTTTCTTCGATTAATCTCGAATTTGTTTACGAACCAGACTTTCAATGATAAACTACAACTACTTTATATCATGGAAAGGATGGTCGTTACCATGCCATTTACTGCAAATGATTATGAAAAGTTACATCAGCTTATGAATTCCAGTCCGGAAATTCGTGAATTACTTCAGAAACTCCTAGATTCACAGCAATATACAATCAGCAAGATCAGTCATGAAGTTCGCAATCCACTGACGCTGATCTACAGTACCTTTCAGCTCATAGAGTCCAGTCACCCTGAAACCAGAGATTTCAGCCACTGGTCAGAGCTTCGCGAAGACATCGAATACACAATCTCTCTGCTACAGGAGCTGTCTGCCTATAATAACAGTGAACATCTGCATCTGAGCACGTTTTCTGCACAGGACTTTTTGGGACAAATCTGCCTGTCCTTTGCCGCCTCCTGCGTAGATACCGACATTGGATTCTCTTCTCTGATAGCCCCTGATCTTCCATCTCTGACGGCCGACAGATTAAAGCTGCAAGAAGCGATTCTCAACCTTTTAAGAAACGCCCGTGAAGCCATTTCGTCTGCCGGTTCAATCCGTCTGGAAGCAGTCCTCAAAGATCAAATGCTTCAGATTACCATATCTGATACCGGATGTGGAATCTCACCGGAATATATCGACACGATTTTTGATCCTTTTGTCACTTACAAACCAGACGGCACCGGTCTTGGTCTTGCCATTGTCAGCCGGACAATCACAGCTCACGCCGGAACAGTAACAGTTACTTCCTCTTGTGGAAAAGGCACTTCTTTTTTGCTTTTGTTACCAATTACATAATCATTTTTATTATAAAAAACACGTAATTGTTTTACAAGTACTTCTTTCCATAAACTGGAAAATGTAGTAAAAAGAAAAACATGTCCTATCTTACTTATTCCTCTGAATCATCCGCCATTATCTCATCCCATTGGGATTCCCGTTTTTTCTACGTTTCTGAAGGCGCTGATTCAGAAATCCCCAGACGCTCTGCCTGTCCTTTACAACCTGCCCTTTCATTTCCTGTTCTGCAATCCAGTCATCCAGGATCAGTTCCTCCTGCAGATCATATCCTGCTTTTTTCTCCGGCTGTATACTCTCCATTTCATTCTCCTTTTTCTCCAGTATCTGCTCCAGCGCATACTCAATATTATAATTTTCTTCCATTGAAGCCTTATGTAATTCATATGCCAGATAGACTGCCTCTTTTTGTTCATAATCTGTCTCCCTGACAAAATACTCTGTAAGCTCATGAAACTTTTCCAGAATATTACCTTCCAGTCCCGGACAATAACAAAAGTAATAGATTTCATCCGATACATAAATATGTCCCGGCTCCAGGCTCAGACAGTTCACGTCCAACAGATAATTCTTCACTGCATAAAGCACCTGGATAAACTGTCTCATAAATTTTTCCAGATCTGCAAATTTCCAGTGCTCTTTTTCTCCCTTTGCCTTCACGGATATCTTCCCACTGATCTCATAGCGGTACTGGCTTTTATCATCTTTTCCCTGCCCTCTTACCGACAAGAGTCCGGGAATTGCATTTTCCATCAGCATCCGCATCTGGTAATCTTCTTTATATAGCTCATCTGTTTCCAGAATCATCCAGGCATGATGTAAATCTCTTTCGTACTCTTCCCTCATTCCTCCTGGTTCCTTTCTACATTCTCCTGCAATACTTTTTTCCTGCGTATTTTTTCCTCCGGCACAGTCAGTGCCGCACTGCGTTTAACAGATACGCGCATTTTTCTCTTTTGCGCTCCTGCTGTCACTTCAAATTCATCTTTTACTACCGCAGTTTCCACCGATACCGTATCAAAAAATACCAGTTTGTTTTCAATTCTTTTCTGAAAATACTGCTCCATTTTTCCATCTTCTATTTCCTTTTGCCATCGCCATTCTTCACTTCCGACAATCGCAGTCTCATATGCCGCCCCACCGATAATATTTTTATCATGGTAATAAAAAAGTGCGAAAATGACTGCCATCCAGCAAAGCAATACTACCGGCATCAGATACGCCATCTCAACTACTGTACTTCCTTTTAGCTTTACCATATAAATGTCCCCAGATAGCCGATCAGAAGAAAAGGATAAAATGACATTCTGGTCGTCCGTTTCCATTTTCCGCTCCAGAGACCTGCTCCTGCTGCCATCGCAGCCACAAGAAATGCAAGCATCAGCATTCCAAGCAGATTCCAGATCCCAAGAAAAATACCCATATTCAGGATCATCCAGCTGTCTCCGTACCCTATTCCCTCCTGTGACCATTTCGATATCATGAGAAATACAATTCCACATCCCAGTCCGGCAACCCATACACTCCAATGCATCCGTCCAAATAACGCACGGTACAGAATCGCCGCACAGCTTCCTGCGAGCAGATATTCTGTCGAGATTTTCTGATATTTTATATCCTGTACTGCTCCGAATCCTAAAAAAAATAATCCTGCCATTTTTGCTATTTTCCACCACATTTTGAACATGCTCCTTTTCCTTTTACTTCTGACAGCGGAACTGTATACACTTTTCTCTTCAGTCCGCTGCATGATAATGAAGTATGATAACGATCCCCGTAATCTGTGACATAGCAGTTGCCATCATTTCCCGGCATCCATCCACACCGTTCACACAAATGATAAATTCCCCCACTGCTGTTTCTCAGTTCCCCTAACTGTGTTTTCGCAACACTGCGCACGGATGGTTCCAGATAAGTGCACTGATAATTCCGGTGATATACAATCCCTGTTTCTGTCACATATACAAGCTCATTATCTCCACTCCCTGCTTCATAGGTCTTTACATAACCGGTCCATGTCTTCATCCTCATTTTTTCTTTATAATGCAGTACCGGAATATGAAAGACAGGAACCGGCAATTCTACTTCATATTCTGCCGTCAGTTCCAGCACTCCCATTCCCGGTATCGCCCAGGATCTTTTACAGCTGACTCCTCCGCTTCCGCCAACAATCATACTTCGATCCATTCTTTCTTTCCCGACCGCATTTACAAGATCTGCATGCAGACTTATCGGGTTCAGCACCGGAATTTCTGCAAAACTCTCTGCCACCTGCTTTCCTGCACTCTGCAGTCCGCATCTTACTGCAGACTGGATGCTTCTGAGCTCCAGCATCCAGATCAAACTCACCGCCGCATATAGGAACAGCGGAACACAAAGTACAGCTTCTACTGTTACCGAGGCAGATACAGATGCCTTTTCTTTGACACAAGATATGGCGATCAAATCAGGTAGAAAATCAAATCCATTCCATCCTTTCTGTCGAATATCAAATATGTGTTTGTAATTCAATACTTTTTCTGTACATCATCAAAGGAATTTTATTTATTATTTCGATTGTCCTCAGAAAAGACACCTGTATCCACCTCCTAACATTTTCATTTTTTGTTACTGATATTGATATAAAATATGATACTGATACCGGATTCCTCTTCTCAGATAACATGTCATGTCAAAGTCTGCTCCTGATACGCAGGCATCTGCCCGAAAAAACGTTTTCTCCATTCCGGATCGCAGATTTATTTCCACCAGATCCAGTGCTCTCATCGACAGTTCTTCCTTTGATTTTAAAACCAGCATCATTTGCAGATACTGCTCATAAGAATTTCCCTCTTCTGTCTCCTTTCCTTCCGGAATACTTCTGTTCTTTGCCAGCTCAAGCAGACCATCCAGCGTCAGATTCCAGCTTTCCTTACTCTTTACAGCCGGAACCTTCTTCCCTGCCAGAAGCGTCTTAACATCCGTAAGGCTTTCTCCATAAGCCCATGCAAGAAGCAGCGCATGCTTGATCACAGGTCCGATCTCCGGTGAAAGAAACACCGCACTCAGTGTCGTTGCAAGGGTATCCACCTCCATTTGCATGTCCTTATCGGTCAGCAAATATCCATAATTCACTGCAAATCGAAGGATTCGTATTCTCCCGATCACATATTCCAGATTGTCCTTGTCGCTCGCCTTTCCTCCTAACAAATACTCCATCTCATAGTCCAGTACCGTATTCTTTTTCTTATTTGCAGCATTGCCAAACTTATCTATAAGGTACAGATTGAAAAAAATGGTATCTCCGGCTCCATTATCTTTTTCCTTCATGGTTCCGTATCCCTGCCTGAGCTTTCGGTTCGATACAGTCTCTTCTGACTTTACAGCTTTCGATGACAGCGTAAATCCTTCCGGGCTGACCAGATTTAACAGTGCTTGCGCCTGTATATCCACAATATCCGCCAATGGATTATTTTCTGCAGGAAGTTCTTCTTTTTCACTTTCCAGCATCTGGTCAAGTTCTTTACTCGTCTCTATATTCTCTTTCCCATATTCATTTGCTTTCAGTTCCTGCTCCTTCCATTCGGATACCTTTCCCGTCAGATTCTCTATCGCCGCAGCTCCTGTCTTCATTTTCTCGTATTCAACCGCCTGCCGCAGAAATTCTTTTCCATTCTGGTCTGTCAGATAACGGATTGCCGCAATCTCTGTTTCTATATTTTCTGCCCCGTAAAAAGACAGTCGGTTTAAAATATTTTCTTCAGACATTGTTCCGGATTCATAACTTCCTTCTATTGCAAAAATACCATATCGCTCCAGAAGATCCTTCTGATATTCTGCAAACGCAGATTCCACTGCCCTGCCTGCGTCTACTCTTTTCTCATTCTTTGCCAGCTGGATCGAAGCGCTTTCCAGCAATGCCCCAACCAGAGCAAGAAGCAGAAGAAAGACCAGGCTTAGAAACACAGTAATCTCTCCCTTTACCATTTTTTTCATCTCTGTACACACTCACTTCTGAAATAAAATTTTTATTTTAGATTCCTGAACTTTCATTCGTTATTTTTTTCAAATATTTTAGTTACAAGTTCATTAAGCTGTTTCTTAAAAATGATAACCAGACCGATAATGACGACCAGTACAAGGATCAATTCTACCGTTGATATCCCGTCTTTTTCCGTCAGAATCTTCTGAATTCTGATCCAGCCTGTCCACAGCTTCTTTTTTACCGCCTTCATTCTCTCACCTCCTACACCTGGATCGACAAAAATGCCGGTACAACTACGATCGTAATCACGATGATCAGCATCAAAAGCATTGGGATCAAAAGTCTGGTTCCTGCCTCTTCTCCCAGCTGTCTCGCCCTGCTCTTTCTGTCCTCCAGTGCCTGTACTGCCTCCATACGAAGCATTTCAGAAATTCCTTTTGCACCCTTTTTCAGATTCTGTGAAAGAAGTGCTCCCATTTTCATATACGGAATCAGATCACATCTTCTTGCAAATCTTTCATAACATTCCATCTCCGGAATCCCACTTTTCATTTCCTGCCAGGTTCTCCAGATTTCTTCATATGCCTCTCTTTTTCTTCCCGTTTTTCCCCTGGTGATCCCGTAATCTTCCGCAATCCTTTTTCCACACATTTTTTTGCTGTCATTCCGGCACCGGTCAGCATCGTAAACTCTGTGATAATTTCCGGGTAATCCAGCATCATCTGCTCTTTTCTCGTCTTTTTCCGATTGCTTTCTTTCTGTATTTCTCTTCCGACAAGCAGAATACTTATCGCCATTCCGAGCATCAGAATCGGAATCACTTTTGAATCCTTCTCCTCTGTCCAGGCAATTTTTCTTCCGTCCAGACTGGAAGGCAGTGTAAGATATGCTTTCTGCCTCGTAGCACTGTCCTGTGATCTTACCAGTTCCAGAACCCGCTCTTTCGTGGAAAGCGTTTTCTCCTGTCCTGCAAAAATAACCAGATCCATCTCACACGGATATACCTTATCTTCATAATGCAGAACTCCGGTAATATTCATCCCAATCCCCTGGTTCTCCGGATCTTCTTCCCGGATTTTTTCCTGATCCAGTCTTCCAAGCGAATCCATTACATCATATCTGCTAAGTTCCCAGGAAACCGAAAATGGAAAATCGTCCAATGCTGTTACCAGATCCAGATCTGTCTTTATATGCGACAGATCCTTATTTTCCCCGGAAATCACTTTTACAAGCTCTTCCCTCGCTTTCTGAAACTCTTTTTCCAGCCGCTTTTCACTGTAAATCTTCGGTGACACCTGAATTTCTATATCCTGCTTTTTTTCTCCTTCGACCTGCATAGAAAGCGCCGCTTCTTTTTGTCCTTCCCCGTACCCGTTCCGCTTTATCTGCATGGTTTCAGAGTTTTCCGTCCCTGTCTTCTGCACGATTTCCGACAAAAATGCCAGACTTGTCACCGCCAACATCAAAAAAAATATCTGCCTGAGAAGCCTATCCCATTTTCTGAAAAGTGATTTCTTCTTGAAATACATCCATGCACAAGCTCCGAGAAAGAAATACATTCCGCTACAAAACCACATTTCTATACCTCGATTTCTACAATCTTGCATCCAAGTCTCCAGGCAGCAATGTAAGCTCCAAGACAAATACTCATAAAAGCCGCTCCTGGCAAATTCCCGTATAGCCCCGCCATAAATTCCGGAAAGCTCAGACGCATATAACCAATAATTCCCAAAGGGATCACTGACATGATCTGAAATTCCATTTTTTTCGCTGCAATTACGGTATCGATTTCTCTTTTCACTTCCGCTTTATCACCAAGTTGTCTAACCGCATTTTTAATGATCAGAATACTGTCTCCTCCGCTCCTCTTTGCCAGGGAAAATACAGTGATAAATGTATCCACCTCCGGAAGTTCTACCCTTGCAGCAAAATCCTTCCAGGCAGCTTCCGCGGTTACGTTCAGATTCAGCTGCCTTACCATATACGTAAATTCCCGTACAATAAGTGTATGCCTGTCATACATGATCTGCAGGTCTCTCTGTACCTCTTTGATTGCGTTCTCCATAGAGTATCCCACATTCAGCTGCGCTTCCAGTGATTGAAGCGCATCCTGGAACTGCCTTTCAAAACGTCTCTTTCCTTTTTCCTCCACCTGACAGATCATCCTTTCGTAATACTTCATTCCCAGAGGAAAAAGCACTGCCATCATCCATAGTCTTGAATAGAACAGCATGGCGATCAGAAACACCAGAAGAATGCTTTCCGTTATTGCCAGGGCATACTCCTTCCGGCTGATACCCAGCCGCCATAAGTTTTTCCGTCCGTGTAAGTGTGGACCTTTTCACCCACTCCCCCTGGATTTTTCCATCCTTACTTCCCGTCTCCTGAAAGGAAAATAACGGTTGAAGCCTGATTTCTCCTTTTTCATATCCCAATACCTCCATGATTTCCAATACTTTCCTGCTCTTATCCCGAAGGCGTCCCAGATGTACCAGGATATCGATTCCGGAAGCGATCTGACGCATAACTGCTTCCAGCGGAAGTTTAATCCCCATCAGTACCATTGTAGACAGTCTGCTCATCATATCATCCGGACTGTTCGCATGACCGGTACTGATCGACCCGTCATGGCCTGTATTAAGTGCCTTTATATGGACTCCCTATGTTCCCATCATGCAGAAATACAATATCTTTACTTAATATACACTGTATATAACGTTATTATCTTGCCATTCCACAGTTGCAAAAAGAAAAGAGCGCCTTTCACAGCCCTCTTTCATATCGACTTTCTCATTCATTTGTCATACTCAACAGTTTTGCAACCAATGTCTCTAAACTTTTTCCCAAAAATGGGACAAAGTCAGGTATTGCACCAAATGCCATCCCAATTATTATCATTCGACCACATTCTCTTGCAGATTCCAATGCAAATCCATAGCTCAAAACACCTGTCAGAATAAATATAATTGATAAAAAGTAAAGAAAAATATTTCCCAACATCATAGGAATTTTTAATAACCAGCAAATCAATGTCATTACTACAAGAATCAAACACAAAAACACTTTTATTATGTACTTAACCAACATTTTTAATCCCTCACTTTTTTATCTTTCCGGACAGCAAGAATCCTGCCATCCGGACTTCCATTTTTTTGCTATCCGGACTTCCACTTTTTTGCTATCCGGGCTGCAAAATTCTTGCTATCCAATACAGTTCATTATCCTTTCGTGTATATCATTTCCGTCAAAATCATCTCTTCTGCATCATGACAAATGGTATTCATCCTCCTAGTCCATTCCATGTTGTCCTGTCTTTTTAATTTCTCTGTAATTCCTTGTTTCTCCATCATCTGTTTTACTAATTGTTCTTCCCTATCCCTTGCTTCTGCATCAATCTGATTCAAATGCTCAACAAGTTTTCCTTGTAACAACAATATTTGATATTTTGCCCTTCTGTGTTCCTGTAAATAGCTTTTACGAAGCATCCCATATTTCCCATATGTTGGTTCAATATCTTTAAGTGCCAATTCCGGCAAATAATAATCACCACATAACATATACGTAAGTCCATTTTTCTCATCGTAAATTTCGTTCTGCATAAAATATTCTCCTTTTCTTCCTATAATTGGTCGTACATCTTCAACAGTGTTCCCTTTTTCATTTGACTATATTTCACTTGTAATTCTTCATATTTTTTCTGTAGATTCTCATATTCGTTTTTCGGAACACTATCGGATAATTTCTGTTCTAAACTCTTAATCCGTGCTTCCTGTGCTTTTGCAATAGCATCGCTTTTAGGATTTCGCAATATCATTCCCTGTTGTTTTTCCTTCAATTCCATCATGACCTGTTTCACATTCGGATTATTATAGAAAAAACCTCTGGAAAGTCCTGTTAATTTTGTAACGTTCAAGCAAACTGAAAATTTTTATATTTTTCTATACATTGTTTCAATAGCTGTTATTGCTATTTCCTG
>ENA-OQBD01001151-OQBD01001151.1-human-gut-metagenome-genome-assembly--contig:-NODE-1151-length-12538-cov-2.782451_pt1 | contig 12538 bp, 11 predicted proteins | sample MGYA00242742_ERZ504543 | MGnify/ENA primary metagenome ERZ504543 (study PRJEB26092, sample SAMD00036239) | human gut metagenome | host: Homo sapiens | study: EMG produced TPA metagenomics assembly of... | reverse complement strand
AAAGATACAGGAAAGATCTACAAACGAAATACAAAAACAGAGAAATTAGAAGAATATAAGAAATAAAAGAAGGCACAGGGGTGTTAATTCCTGTGCCTTCTTTAATGCATTTTTGATCGCTTGTTTTAATAATGTATACGTATATTGGCTTTGCCCGTCAAATTTGATATCATCAATATTTTGAACTTTGGGAAGTTGTTTATTGATCTCATTTAGAGAAGGTTCGATCAGAGGATACATTGTTTTGATCGATTTATTTAAATGTTTTAAAGAAATCGATCTTGCTTTGCCGTCCTTTACCGTGACCGAAAGTTCTAATTCGTTTTCTCCAAGTTTTAATGGAGAAGAATAGACACCTTGTGTGTAACCGGAAGTTTCTTTTGTTTTCTTTGATTTATGGGAAGGAACAAACATAAAGATCAAAAGTAAGATCAAAAGTATTCCAAGTAAGATAAAGATTCCGGTGTAAATAAGTTCCCGTGCTTTCAATACGACAATTTTCGTTTTTGATGACATAGTTATCCTCCTAAAAGATTCTATCTATAGTTTATGAATGGAATGAGATATTTAGAACATCTTTACGGAAAATAAAGGATAAGATATAATGATAGAAAATGGAGGAAATGATATGGCATTACAGTTTATACTAGGGTCTGCGAGATCCGGAAAAACAGATTTTATTTATGATCAGATGATCAAAGACTCCATGGAACACGAAGATGAGGAGTTCTTTTTTATTGTGCCGGACCAGTCAACGCTAAATTGCACAAAAACAACTGGTCACAAGACATCCACGTCATGGAACGTTTAACATTGATGTGGTGGGATTTTTCAGATTAACTTATCGTGTATTCGAAGAATTATCATATATTCCGAAAGACCTTTTGGAAGATGAAGGAAAATCTATGGTGATCCGAAAGATTATGGAGCAGCATAAAGAAGAATTAAAAGTATTTGCGTCCAGCATGAAAAAACAGGGATTTATTGATGAATTAAAATCTTTTTTTGCAGAGGTCTATCAGTATGACGTGTCCATGGAAGATTTAAAGAAGATTACAGATGGGATGAAAGAAGAAGGATTACGCTCAAAGATGGAAGATATTCTTCTTGTGATGGAGAATTTTGAAGATTATATCAAGGAACGGTACTTGATCTCTGAACAATTGTTAGATGTTCTGGCACAGAAAGTGGAACGATCAGAGAAATTAAAGAATGCAACATTCTACCTGGATGGATTTACAGGATTTACGCCGATCCAGAGAAAAGTACTGGAAAAGCTATTAAAGATTGGGAAAAATGTATATGTTGGACTGACTTTAGATGGGCGTTACGTGAGAAGTCAGTACCGTGAATATGAATTATTTGCCATGTCAAAGAAAGAAAAATATGAACTGATCAAACTTGCGCAGGATGCAGGAACCCCGGTGATGTCAGATATCATCTGTTGGCCGGATGAGAGAGATTCTAAGGAATTACGCCATCTGGAGCAGAATATCGAGCGTTATCCATATGAGATATACAAGGATGAACCAGAAGATATTAAAATCCGTTGTTTTATGAATCCAAGGCAGGAAAGTAGAACAGTGGCAAATGAGATTGAACGATTTGTGAGGGAAGAAGGATATCGATATAAAGATATTGTTGTATTAACAGCAGATCTTGATAGCTATCAAAATGAATTGGAAAAAAGTTTTGATGATCTGCATATTCCATATTTCGTAGATGTGAATCGAAAACTGTTAAATAATCCATGTATAGAAACACTCCTTTCTGTTCTGAAGATGATCCAGAAAGATTTTTCATATGATATGGTATTTCGTTATTTAAAATCAGGTTTCTCGAATTTTACAATGGAAGAAGCAGATTTTCTGGAAAATTATGTGCTGGCTTGTGGAATTCGTGGATTTGCCAGATGGAACCGTCCATTTGCATCTAAGTTATTTTCCGATGAAGATGTTGGAAGAGCGGAAACCTTAAGGATTCGTTTTATTGAGGAAGTTGGAACATTAAAAACTGGATTAAAGCGAAGAGGCAGTACGGTCAAGAGAAAGCTTATCTATCTATATGAATTTCTGGAAACATTGGATGTTGAAGGAAAGATGGTAAAGAAACAGGAGATGTTTGAGGCGTCAGGAGATCTCATTGCGGCAGCAACCTATGCAAAGGTTTATGAACAGGTCATTGACCTGTTAGAACAGATGGCAGAGATTTTGGGAGAAGAAAAGCTTTCTTATGATGACTTTTTAAGTGTTTTGGAAAGTGGACTGGAAGAGATGCAGATTGGTGTGATCCCGCCAAGTCTTGATCAGGTCATGATCGGTGATATGAAACGAACGAGAACCGAAGAAGTAAAAATCTTATTTTTCCTAGGTATCAATGAAGGTGTGATTCCTGCAGCCAATGACGGTGGAGGGGTTGTCAATGACCATCAAAGAGAAGTGCTTGAAACTTATGGAATAAATCTGGCGCCTGGCATTAAACAGTCTGCTTATATGGAACAGTTTTATTTGTATCTTACGGTGTCAAAACCAACCGATCGTCTGTATTTATCCTATCGCATGATGGATGCAGCAGGAAATAATAACCGTCCGTCCTATTTTATTGAAAGGATTCAACGCATTTTTCCAAAATTAAAGGTTACGATGCAGGAAGAAGAGGTGCAGACGGGCTATACAAGGGAAGAAGCGTTAGATCAGATGATTCTTTGTCTGCAGGAGATGGAATTTGATGAAAGAGACGATGATCCGGAGAAAATGAAATGGATGCAGACGTTATATCATGCTTTAAAAGAGTTGGAACCTGTGGGTGATTATGTAGATGCAAGATTTTACACCAATCAGGCATTGCCATTGAGCAAGGAACTGATTCATGATCTGTATGGAGATACGATTTCAGGAAGTGTAACGAGAATGGAGAAGTTTGCCGGTTGTGCATTTTCTCATTTTATGCAGTATGGGTTAAGACTTCGAAAACGTCTGGTGCATGAAATTCTGCCGACCGATATGGGAAAAGTTTTTCATAAGACGATGGAATTAGTTGGAAAGCGCAGTGATTGGAAGTTTGCGGATGATGCATCAAGAGATGAATTTGTAGAACTGATGGTCGAGCAGGCAGTTACGGATATCCAAAAAGAATTGTTTGAGAGCAGCCACAGAAATGAATATGTCCTGGAGCGGATGAAACGAATCTCTAAACGAGCGGTATGGGCGATGGAACAACATATCAAGAGGGGTGATTTTACACCAGAAGAATATGAGATTGCCTTTGGAGAGGAAAATCATTTAGATTCCATGACGTTTGCTTTAGAAGATGGAGAGAAAATGTTCTTTTCTGGAGTGGTTGACCGTATGGACAGTATAGAAGATGATGAAAATAAATATTTAAAGATCATCGATTACAAATCAGGTAAACAGAAGTTGATTTTGCCAAGATTTTTCATGGATTGCAGATGCAGCTGATCATTTATATGAACGCAATGATGGAATTATACGAAAAGAAAACAGGAAAGCGGGTATATCCGGCAGGAATGTTTTATTTTCATATGGATGATCCGATCGTCAATGTAGAACACGAGAATGAGGCGGAAGATAAGATTTTAAAAGATCTTAAGATGAGTGGCGTCGTCAATGAAGATTTTCAGTTGATCGATCATATGGAACATACGGGATCAGAAGGATATCTGACACTGCCGGTCCGTGCAACGAAGAATGGATATGACAAGAGATCTTCTGTTTTAAATACAACACAGTTGTTCAATCTGGGAAGAATTGTGGAAAAGAAAATGACAGAGCTTGGAAATTCATTGATGCATGGAGATATTTCTATAAAGCCATATGAATATGAAGGAAGAAAACCTTGTGAGTATTGTGAGTTTAAGAATATCTGCGCCTATGAAGATGGTGTTGATCAGGTAGAGAAGATTAAGAAAGTATCACTAGAGGAGGGAAAACATGCCTTGGACCAAACAACAGCAGAAAGTCATTGATCAAAGAGATGCTGACATCTTAGTATCTGCTGCGGCAGGTTCTGGAAAGACGGCGGTACTGGTAGAACGTATTATACAAAAGATCACGGACGAAAAACATCCGATCGATGTGGATCATCTGCTTGTCGTGACATTTACGAAAGCAGCAGCAGGGGAGATGAAAGAAAGGATTATGGCGGCACTTGATGAAAAGGTGCGGGAATTTCCAGGAAATCAGCATTTTGTTAAGCAGCTGTCATTGATCCACAAGGCACAGATCACAACGATCCATAGTTTTTGTATGAATCTGATTCGTGATTATTTTTATGTGCTTGGTATTGATCCAAATACAGTACCGGGGGATGAAGGAAGATTATCTGCAATAAGAAAAGAAATATTGGATGATCTGTTGGAAGAAGCTTATGAGAAAAAAGAAGAAGATTTTATCAATCTGATCGAATCTTATTCTCCAGGAAAAAATGATAATATCATCAGTGAATATATTTTAAAGTTATATGAAAATGCAAGAAGCCACAGGGAACCAGAAAAATGGCTTGATCAGGCAGAAGAAAATATTTCAGTAGAGACAAAAGAACAGTTTGATCAGGCACCATTTATGAAGATCATCTTAAGAGATGCAAGATTTTCGATAGATGGTGCATATGATACGATTCAGGAAGCATTAGAACTGGCACTTTCTCCTGGTGGACCATATTTTTATGAAAAAACACTGCGAAAAGATTTAGAGATCATCATAAAGATCAAAGAAGCACAGACATTTTCTAAATTATGTGAAAGCTTTGTAAAGATGGAGAAACCACGACTTTCTGGACGTAAGAAAAAAACAGATGAGATTGATGAAATGCTTCAGGATCAGTGTAAGTATGAAAGAAATCAGGCGTACAATCTGCTTGATGATCTGAAAGCAGCATATTTTTATGAAAATGAGTCAGAAATTTTTCATGAATTAAGAAGGATTAAAAGTCCATTAAAAGGATTGATCAATCTGACGAGAGAATTTATGATCCGTTATGATGAGAAAAAGAAGAATGAAAATATCATGGATTTCGATGATATGGAACATTTTGCGCTGGAACTTTTGATCGATCATTATGATGAGGAAGGCAATCCAGTGCCAAGTAAGATCGCAAGAGAAAAGTCCGATGGATACGAAGAAATCTATATCGATGAATATCAAGACAGTAACTATATTCAGGATGCGATTTTAAGGAGTGTATCCAAAGAATCCGAAGGCGGTCATAATATGTTTATGGTAGGGGATGTTAAGCAGAGTATTTATAGTTTCCGACTGGCAAGGCCAGAGCTGTTTCTTGAAAAATATCATGGATATCAGCAAAAGGGGGAAGAATATCAGCTCATTGAGCTCCGTAATAATTTCCGAAGCCGCAGTGAGGTCCTTACATTTGTCAATGACGTGTTTTACCAGATCATGCATGAAGATCTTGGAAATATCGAATATACTCAAAATGTTGCTCTTGTTCCAACGATGGAATTTGAACAGGGATGTGATGCACAGACAGAACTGTTACTGTTAGAATCTAATGAAGTCAAAGACTCGGAAGAAGACGCAGTTGTTTTGGAAGCCAGAATGATCGCAACAAGGATTCATGAGATGATCGATGGAGAAGATCCAATGATGGTCACTGGAAAAGATGAAGAAGGCAATATGATTTTAAGAAAAGCCAAATACAGTGATATCGTTATTTTGCTTCGTTCTATGAAGACAAATGCGGAAGTGATCCAGAAAGAATTGATGAATGCGGGAATCCCAGCATTTGCAAATAATCAGAAAGGGTATTTTGATACGGTGGAGATCCGCACGTTATTAAGTTTATTGTCTGTAGTTGATAATATATATATGGATATTGATCTTGCAGCTGTCTTAAGGTCTCCAATGATCGGGATATCGGAGGAAGAACTAGGACGATTAAAGGTAGATGGAGAAAAAGATTCTCTCTATGAATGTCTTTGTGAGACGAAAGATAAGATGGAAAAATCAAAGAAAGCACTGGAATTGCTTGATCTGTTACGGGATGCCAAGACATATCTGCCATTAACACAGTTGATCTGGCTGGCTCTAGAAAAAAGTGGGTATTATCATTATGCAGGAGCCATGCCGCAAGGAAAAAAACGACAAGGAAATATCCTGATGCTCGTTGAACATGCAAAAGCTTTTGAAAGCAGCCAGATCAAGGGATTGTTTCATTTTGTGCGGTTTATCGAACAGTGCAGGGAATACGATATGGATTATGGAGAGGCAAATACGATGAGCGAAGATCAGGATCTGGTCCGTATTTCCAGTATCCATAAAAGTAAGGGATTGGAATATCCGATTGTTTTTGTATCAAAGATCCATCAGAAATTTAATTTAAGGGATGGGAATGGAAGTATGATCTTCCACGGAGATTATTTTATCGGAGCAGATCATGTTGATCCCGTTTATCGTACAAGAAAGAAGACGATCTTAAAGAATCTGATCAAAAATCAGATGACAAGAGAGTCTTTAGGAGAAGAATTAAGAGTTCTTTATGTTGCAATGACAAGAGCAAAAGAAAAACTGATCTTGACTGGGATCAAGAAAGATGATATTGACTGGAATGCAAAAGGAGAGGTCACAGCAATCGATCGTTTGAGCGGAAGGAGTTATTTTGACTGGATCAAAAAGGCACTTCCGATGATTCCAAAACAGGATTATCGATTGAAGCTCTATACTCTGGAAGATCTTTTGTGGCAGCAGGAAGGAAATGAACTTCTTCATGAGATGAACCGCCAGATCTTCTATGAACGTCTAAATGATCAGATTCCAAAAGAAAATGTAAAAGTGTTGAAAGAGAGCTTTGCATATCATTACCGTAATGAGGCAGAGACAAAAGGTCGTTTAAAATATTCTGTATCAGAGATCAAACGTATGAGTCAGGCAGCAGATACTGAGGAAGTGATGTATTCATCTGTTTCTATGGAGAAAGAAAAAAGGATACCATCATTTGTCAAGAAAACTGAAAAGATTTCAGCGGCATCCAAAGGTACGATCATTCACAAAGTTTTTGAATTACTAGATTTTTCCAAAGACTATACAATGAAAAGTTTAAACGAAGATATCGAAAGATGGATCTCTCTTGGAAAATTAAAAAAAGAATATGAAAAAGTAATCTATCGAAAAGAAATCCTCGCTCTGACGAGATCAGAACTTGGGAAGAGGATGAAAGAGGCAGCACAGAAGAAACTGCTTTATAAAGAACGGCAGTTTGTGACGGGAATTCCATTTTCTGACATGAACAAAGATGCAAAAACGGATGATTTTGTTGTTGTTCAGGGAATTATTGATGTATATTTTGAGGAAGAAGATAAAATTATTTTGGTAGATTATAAAACAGACCGGGTCAGAGAAGGGGAAGAGGATATTTTGATCAGACGTTATCGCGCACAGATGGAATCTTACCAACAAGCATTGGAAAAGATCACAGGAAAGTGTGTAAAAGAAATTTACATTTATTCTGTAACCCTGCAAAAAACAATTCCCGTGCATGTATGAAAATTCTGATTTGTCATATTCTAAGAATAGAAAATGACAAATCAGAAAGGAAGAAGATCATGCCAAAGGAAAAGGATTTTATAGAAAAGACATTCGAAGAAATGAATGAGATGGAACGGTTAAAATATGAAACTGCTGCAGAACTTGGTCTGCTTGATCAACTAAAGAAGAGTGGATGGAAGTCCTTATCAGCCAGTGAAACAGGAAGATTAGGCGGGATCATGAACCGTAAGATAAGAAAGCAGAAGGAAAGTCAGGAAAATACGAAAGGAAGTTAAAATGAACAAACCATGTTTTATCGCAGTGACAAATAGAAATCTATGTAAACGACCATTTTTTGATGTGATCGAGGATCTGTCAAAGAAAGATGTGAAAACGATCGTATTAAGAGAAAAGGATCTGTCAGAAGAAGAGTACTATGAGATCGCAGAGAAATGTAAGGAAATCTGTGACAGAAACGGTGCTTCCTTAACCATTCATAATTTTATCGATGTGGCAAGAAGACTTGGAATCAAGAAGATTCATCTTCCATATCCGGTATTTTTAAAAGAAGCGGGGAATCTGTCTGATTTTGAATCTGTCAGCACATCGATCCATAAGCCAGAAGAGGCGATAAAAGCACAGAAACTGGGGGTGGATTTTGTGTTTGCAGGACATGTCTTTGTGACAGATTGTAAAAAAGGTCTGCCGCCAAGGGGACTTGAATTTTTGACGGATGTAGTAAATGCGGTCAAGATTCCGGTGTATGGAATTGGTGGAATTAATGAAGAAAATATTGCAAAGATCATGGAATGCGGGGCAGCGGGAGGCTGCATGATGTCAGGATTCATGAAATAAAAATTGAAATTGAATGGTATCTATGTTAAGATGAAAAGAAGTAGCTTTTGAAGAAGGTAAGGACGTAAGATGAAGATAGCAGAACATTTAACAAAACCAATTTCAAAAATTCTTAAATTTTTACTTCGAAGACTGGTATTCGTGACCGTTGCGATCATTTTACAGATGATCTGGATGACCTATATGGTTGTGGTGATCGGAGAATATTCCAAAGCGATCGAATGGGTATTTCGCATATTCAGCATTACTGTTGTAATCTATATTGCGAATAAAGATGATAATCCGGCGTATAAACTTGCATGGACGATACCAATTCTTTTGTTTCCGATTTTTGGCGGATTCTTATATCTGGTCCTGGGAGATAAGCAGCCAGCGAAGAAGCTCCGTATGGAACTTGAACAGTCGATCGAAGATACAGAATTTCTGCTTGGACAGGATTATGGAGTGATGGAACGACTGGAACAGGAAGATTATCAGGTCGCAGGACAGGCAAAGTATATAGATCAGTATGGTGGATATCCGATTTACGAGAATTCCGATGCGAAGTATTATCCATCGGGAGAGGCAATGTTTGAAGAACTGATCGAGGACCTTAAGAAGGCAAAGCATTATATCTTTATGGAATTTTTTATTGTTTCAAGAGGATATATGTGGGATACGATCTTGGAAGTTCTGAAAGACAGAGTCAATGATGGTGTTGAAGTACGTTTTATGTACGATGATGTAGGATGTGTGGATCTGCTCCCTTATAAATATTACAAAGAGCTTGAGCGGTTTGGGATCATGGCGATGCCATTTAATCCGATCAAACCATTTGTTTCAACGGCATGGAATAACAGAGATCATAGAAAAGTAGTTGAATAAGACAATAAGGAAGTGAGGCTAACCATGAGAAAGAAAGAACTTGCCAAAGAAGTGATCGAGCGTCTGAAAAAACGAATACCCGGATGCCGGATGCAGTCTCGAATATGACCAGGCGTGGAAACTTCTGGTCAGTGTCCGCTTGGCGGCACAGTGTACCGATGCAAGGGTAAATATCGTTGTAGAAAAATTTATATGAAAAAGTTTCCGGATGTGAAAAGCACTTGCCGAAGCACCGGTGGAAGAAATTGAAGAAATTGTAAGACCGTGCGGACTTGGAAAAAACGCAAGGCACGGGATATCAGTGCATGTATGAAGATTTTATGGGAGCAGTACGGTGGAATGTGCCGGAAGATTTTGACGCCCTTTTAAAACTTCCGGGTGTGGGAAGAAATGAGTGCGAACCTGATCATGGGAGATGTCTTTGGGAAAAACCTGCAATCGTAACTGACACACACTGTATCCGCCTTGCAAACCGTATTGGTCTTGTCGATGGAATCAAAGAACCCAAAAAAGTAGAGATGGCACTCTGGAAGATCATTCCGCCGGAAGGAAGGGAATGATCTGTGTCACCGTTTTGTGTATCATGGACGTGAAGTATGTACGGCGCGGACAAAACCGTATTGTGACCGCTGTTGTCTGAACGATGTCTGTAAAAAGATGGGAGTGGAGTAAAAAATACCGGAAATTCCAGATTTTACCGGTTGGATGGCAGTATAAATTATGATATTCTTCTGCTTGTAACAATTATGTAATATATTTGAAATGGATAAGAAATATTTAAACTGTTACATAATGCAAAATTACAAATGGAGGAATATCATGAAGAAACAGACAATACTAGCATTTACAACGGCACTTGGAATTGCGATGAGCGTATCTGCACCGGTAGAGGCAGCGTCCGCTAACCGTGTGAACATCTCAGTTTATGAGAAGGACTGCACAACAAATCAGTGGAACTCTGTTGAGACAGGTTCTATCAATGATGTATTGAAAAAAATATGTGATCGTTTTCCGGCAATCGTTTTACCGGAAGACTGCATACCGGAAATTCCAGAAGACGACAAAGAAGAGCAGACACCGGATACATCAGAAAAACCTGATACGTCAGAGAAACCAGACACATCGGAAAAGCCGGGTACACCAGAAAAACCAGACACATCAGAAAAGCCGGAAGAAAGTCAGCCGGGCGGTACTGAATCAGGTGGGAACAGTACTACAGACAGTGAACAGCCGAAAGATGATGTAACGGAAAATTCCTATGCAAAACAGGTTTTAAAACTGGTCAACACAGAGCGGAAAAAGGCCGGCTTAACGGAACTTACATGGGATGATACAGTTGCGACTGCCGCAATGACACGTTCAAAAGAAATTGAAAAATCATTTTCCCATACCAGACCGGATGGAAGAAATTTTGGAACGGCGATCACAGATCTTGGTATCACTTATCGCGGAGCCGGGGAAAATATCGCATGGGGTCAGAAAACACCGGAAGCAGTTATGAATGCATGGATGAACAGTGAAGGGCACCGTGCGAATATCTTAAACCCGAACTTTAAGAAGCTTGGTGTCGGTTACCGTACAGATAGTCAGAGAACGCCGTACTGGACGCAGTTGTTTACTTATTAGAAAAGAATAAGAGTTATTTAGAGAATGGGCATATTGCAAATGAGAGTTTGCGTAATATGCCCATTTTTTTGCGGGAAACCACAGTTTTCCAGAAAAAGTCCTTGGTTTTCCGGGAAAAGTCCTTGATTTTCCGGGAAAAGTCCTTGTTTTTCCCTTATTCCCGTTTGACGGCAGTACTTCTGTACAGTATAATATAAATAGCACCCTTTTATGCGTACACACAGGAGGAATCAATGTTAACGATCAATGAATACCGCAAGGTAGAAAGTTTAGAAGAAGCGTATGAGCTGAATCAGAAAAAGAATAATAAGATCATCGCAGGCGGTGTCTGGATGAAGATCGGTGACCGGAGAATTGCGACGGCAATCGATCTGTCAGGGCTTGGGCTGGATCAGATCACCGAGACGGATACAGAGTTTGTCATCGGTGCCATGACAACACTGCGTGAGATAGAAAAACATGCGGGACTTGCCGCATATACAGACGGAGCCATCCGTGAAAGTGTCCGCCATATTGTCGGTGTACAGTTCCGCAACTGTGCAACCGTAGGTGGAAGTATTTTCGGACGTTTTGGTTTTTCCGATGTACTGACCGTATTTCTGGCAATGGATACCCAGGTAGAGCTGTATCATGCAGGTATGGTTTCCTTAAAAGAATTTATTGATATGCCATATGATAATGATATTTTAGTAGCTCTGCATGTGGCAAAAAAGCCGATCCGCATTGCCTATTTAAGCCAGCGCAATACGGCTACCGATTTTCCGGTGGTTGCCTGTGCAGTGTCTGAATATGATGGCAGTCTGCATGTGAGTATCGGAGCAAGACCGGTTCATGCCAGATTGGTAGAGCTGCCGCTCGGTTCCGGTGAACCGGATAGTTTTGGAAAGCAGCTTTCGGAAGGATTTGAAAAAGATGAGGCACTGGTAAAGGAACTTGCAACCTGGTGCGCAGATCAGTTTACTTATGGCAGCAACCGCAGAGCTGGAGCTGATTACAGAGAACATGTTGCTGGCGTGCTGATCCGCAGAGCAATCTGTTCTTTGGAAAAATAAAAGACAGGCATTGGTGTAAAAAGGTATGAAAGTCTTTGCTTATAAAAAGACAATATCAGAAATGGAGAACGAACAATAAGATGAAAATACATGTATGGCTGAATGAGCGTGAAATCACACGCGAGATAGCAGCAGATCTGCCGCTGTTAGAATTTGTCCGGTCAGAGGGCTGTTACAGTGTAAAAAGAGGATGTGAGACCTCAAATTGCGGTCTCTGTACCGTGTGGATCGACCACAAACCGGTGCTTTCCTGTTCCGTGTTAGCGGCAAGGGCAGACGGTACACATATCACAACCTTAGAGGGAGTGGAAGATCGTGCAAAAGAATTTGGCACTTATCTCGCAAAACAGGGCGGCGAGCAGTGCGGCTTCTGCAATCCGGGATTTATCATGAATGTACTTGCGCTGGAGGATGAGTTGGAAAACCCGACGGAGGAGGATATGAAGGAATATCTTGCCGGAAATCTCTGCAGATGCAGCGGATATGAGAGCCAGCTTCGTGCAGTCAAAGAATACCTGAAGTTTAAAATGGAGGGAAAAGCATGAACAGCAGTACGAACTTAAGAAAACCGGGAAAATTTGTCAACGCTCCCGTAATGAAAAAAGATGCGATGGCGCTTGTGACCGGAAAACCGGTTTATAT
>ENA-OQBD01001149-OQBD01001149.1-human-gut-metagenome-genome-assembly--contig:-NODE-1149-length-12548-cov-2.637549_pt1 | contig 12548 bp, 13 predicted proteins | sample MGYA00242742_ERZ504543 | MGnify/ENA primary metagenome ERZ504543 (study PRJEB26092, sample SAMD00036239) | human gut metagenome | host: Homo sapiens | study: EMG produced TPA metagenomics assembly of... | reverse complement strand
GATCCGCTGGATCGTAGATGACTGTGTCAAATTCGTGGAGCGTGAGATCCGCCGCGGCAATCACTACGACGCGATCATCATGGACCCGCCTTCCTACGGAAGAGGCCCCTAAAGGTGAGATCTGGAAAATCGAGGAATCCGTTTATCCGCTGATCAAACTCTGCGCCCAGCTGCTGACAGACAAGCCTCTGTTTTTCCTTGTAAATTCTTACACAACGGGACTTCAGCCTGCAGTGCTGCGCTATATGATCGCCACTGCGTTAGAAAAATATGACGGAACCGTCACCGCAGATGAGATTGGACTGCCGGTGTCCTCCAATGGACTGGTGCTGCCTTGCGGGCAAGCGGACGGTTTGAGGGGAAATAAAGACTACCCTGATTTTTTATATAACTTTCTCAAAAAAAGGAGTTCTGCATCAACAAAAGTTGTTGATGCAGAACTCCTTAACTTTTTACAACATCTTCTTCTTCCGAAGCACCAGCATCGTCACAATGCAAATCAGCAGTGTCAGAACACAGATGATCAGAAATCCGTGCGGTGTATTTGCAAACGGCATCCAGTTTTCATTGACATTCATTCCATAGATACCGGAAATAACAGTCGGGATTGCCATGACGATCGTGATGGATGTCAGGTATTTCATGACATTGTTCAGACGATTATCAATGACAGATGACATCAATTCTCTGGTACCATTGATAATATCACGGTAAATGGATGTCATCTCGATTGCCTGCCGGTTCTCGACAATAACATCACCTAGCAGTTCCTTGTCCTCCGGGTACTGCTCTAAGCGCTTATACCTGGTCAGTCGGTCTAAGACCACGCCATTTGCACGCAGGGATGTCGCAAAGTAGACCAACGTAGACTCTAATTCGTGAAGGTCGATCAGATCGATATCCTCTGTATTTTTGCCGATCCGCTCCTCGATCTCCGTTCTTTTCTTATCGATGACACGCAGGTTCATCTGATAGTTTTGTCGCCGTGCGGAACAAAATCTGATATACAAAACGCATTTTTTTCTTCGTGCTGAACTCTTTCACACGGTTGTTGACAAAGTTCTGCAATACCGGTGTATCATCGGTACAGACTGTCACAATCACATCCTGCGTTAAAATGATACCGAGTGGGATTGTCGTGTAACTCTGTTTTTCATGACGTATCTCAACCGTTGGAATATCGACTAAAATCAAAGTATAACCATCCTGAAGTTCGATACGGGAGCTCTCCTCCTCATCGAGTGCGGCCTGGATATCTTCGATATCTACATTCAATACTTCTGCAATCTCGGCACATTCCTGATGCGTCGGCTGGAGCATCTGCACCCATACGCCGTCCCCGATCTTTTCCTCTTCCTGGATCCGCTGATTATCCGTCTTAAAATATCTTATCATGGCATTTTCCTCAATTTCCCGGGATACTGCCATGTATCATGCCAGGTTTTTGCACATTACATTTTCCGGGAATCTTTCTATTCAATTTCTCTGTCATAAATGATCTGATATGCGTTTAAGCCCAGTTTCCTGCCAAACTTAACGCCTGCCTGTCTGATCTGACCACAGTAAGAAAAACCAAAGCGTTCATGCAGACGGATACTGACTTCATTTTCACTGGTAATCAGTGAAACAACTGTTCCGATCTGCGGGCACTCTTTGGCATATTGCAATGTTTTCTCCATGAGACTGCGGCCAATGCCACGCCCTCGATAACCCGCATGAATATAAATAGAGATCTCAACTGCAGGGTCAAAAGCCTTTCTTTCCCTGTAACGTGAAAGAGAGGCATAACCCGCGACTGTGCCTGCCTCTTCATATACAAAGATCACATGCTGGCCTGTGTGTGCCTGAAACCACGCCAGACGATCCTCGTAATCCTTGATTTCCGTATCAAATGTTGCTGTTGTATGTAAAATGGCATCGTTGTAAATGTCCATCACTGCCGGAATGTCTTTTAACTCTGCTTTACGAATCATAATAATCCCCATTTTTGCGCATCTCAAGTTTGTGCGTAAGCACAAATCTTGCGTGTGAAAAATCTTATTTTTCACACTGATACCTCAACATTATTTATCATAGCACAGATTTTTATACGACGCCATGAAAAGTTTGTAAATTCCATGTAAATGAGATTTTGGGTTATCATTTATTTTTCATATTCTTCCCACAGCTTCCGCAAACGCTTCCAGATAAATATCTGCCTGCTCCCTGATCTTGTCCTGTTCCTTTTCACTTGCCGCATCATAAATACCAACCGTCACAAACCCGGCTTTTTTCGCCGTCCCGATCGCATAAAGTGCATCTTCAAACACCAGCGTGTGTTCCGGTTTTGTCCCAAGGAAATCAGAAGCCGCATGATAAATGTCCGGCTCCACTTTTCCTTTGCCGATTTCCGTGCAGGTAAATATCCGTTCAAAATAAGAAAGCAGGCCTGTGCGCTTTAATGCTGCCTCCACCATAGGGCGGTCTGTCGAGGTTGCCACGACCATTTTTATTCCTTCTGCCTGCAGTTTATCCAGAAACTCCCTCACGCCCTCTTTGGGCTGTACCTCTTTTTCATACGCAGTATAAACGATATTATTTACACCGGTCACGATCTCATCCGTCGATTCCGTGAGGTGGTAATTTTCTTTCACGTATTCCGCACCCTTTTGCATGCTCATGGAAAACAAAATCTCCGAAAGTTTTTCCCGCACCTCAATTCCTTTGTTCTGCAGATACCGCTCGCTGGCGTGTTCCCAGACCGGCATGGAATCAAGCAGTGTTCCGTCCATATCAAAAAATTGCGCCCCTGTATCATGCTCTGTTTTCATATTCATCCTATTCTTGTATTTGTAGTTTTGTTTTTCTTCAATGTCAGACTCATGCATCTCAAAAATTTATTTACCATTAATGCCAGGTTCATGCATTTTGACTTACCTGCACACTTCCTCGGACAACTTCCTCAGTTCCTGTGCAGCTGCCCTGATATCCTTCTGCGCAAAGATAGCGCTGATCACAGCCACGCCGTCAATCCCCGTTCCCTTTAACTGTAAAATGTTGTCCCGGCTGATCCCGCCGATCGCAACCACGGGGATCTGTACTGCTGCACAGATTTCTTTTAACACCTCATGATCTAACGTCTTCCACATCTTTTTTTCGTGCCGCTTCCAAACACAGCACCGGAGCCAAGGTAAGTCGCCCCGCATTTTTCAGCGCGCAGCGCTTCCTCCACCGAGTGTGCCGAAACTCCGATGATCTTATCCTCTCCAAGTCTTTTTCGCACTTCCCCCGCCTCCATATCATCCTGTCCGACATGCACACCGTCCGCATCAATCTCCAATGCAAGATCCACGTTGTCATTAATGATAAACGGCACCTTGTACTCCCTGCACAGTTTTTGTATCTCTTTTTGCCTCCTCTAAAAATGCCTGCTCCGAAAGATTTTTCTCGCGAAGCTGTTAAAAAGGACACACCGCCCTCCAACGCCTGTCTGACCTGCTCATATAATGTCTGACCATTTAACCAGCTTCTGTCTGTTACCCCATATAATAATAACTGTTTTCTATCGAATCTCATAACGTGCTCCTCTCTCTAATATATCTCCATCCATACATGACACTGCGTCCATCAGGCTCACACGGTAAGTTCCGCTGCCCGACTGTCCGCTTTTCTCCGCCGCAAGCTCCCCGGCATATCCCATCATGCAGACTGCTGCCGCCGCTGCCTGTAACTTATTTTCCGGATTCGCAGCAAGAAATGCGGTTAAAATACCGGACAGCTGACATCCTGCCCCGGTCACATGCCCCATCTGCGGATTGCCATTTCGAATCACATAACAACTGCTGCCATCCGTGACCAGATCTATGGCTCCGGTGATGGCAACGATCGTCTGCAGTTTCTTTGACAGCATTTTTGCATTACTAATATGCTGTGCCAATTTACTTCTGTCACTGTATCTGCATTATCTGCGTCCACGCCTCTTCCAGAACCATCTATACCTGTAATTTTTCCACAATGATCTGATTTATCAGTAATTTTTTCCACATCCATTGTATCTGACACTGCCATATTTCCACTATTTTTTTCCTGTGTTCCACACAAAGATGCCAAGGTTTTGATCTCTGAAATATTTCCCCGGATCGCATCAAACCGTACTTCCTTTAAAAGCTGCTCCGCCGTCTGTTTCCGGAAACTGCTTGCACCGACTCCAACCGGATCTAACACCACAACATGTCCAAGTTTATTTGCCATTTTCCCCGCTTTTTGCATTGCAGGGATTTTCTTTTGATTTAGCGTTCCAAGATTTAGATTTAACCCCATGCAGTGTGCCGTGATTTCTTCTACCTCTGCCTCCTCATCTGCCATGATCGGACTTGCCCCGCATGCCAAAAGGACATTTGCAACATCATTTGCTGTCACATAGTTTGTTATATTATGGATCAACGGTGCCACGCACCGCACATTTTCCAGATACTCTTTCATAAATTTTCTCCATTATAAAATTCCACAGTAGATTTCACTGACAAAATTTCCTGCCCTGTGTTAACCACTTTTACGCACATTATACCTCATTTCCCCCTTCCCGCCTATGCGACTTTATGAATTTCTCATCTGTTTTTAAGATTTCCTTCATTTTCCAGTCAAGAAATGGTCACAATTATTCCGTATCATTAATAACATCAAAAGGAGCTGTTGAGTTTCGACTCGGTGGTTGGGGTTCTGTCAGTTCCGTCAAAAAAACAATCCTGCCAGATTTTCCGGCAGGTTTACATATAAAAAGGACTTTAGAAAACATCTCCTCCGTTTTCTAAAGTCCTTTTCCATATACCGGTCCAATGAGCATTCACTATATTGCAGACACGGATCCATATCCCATTTTATATACGATCAGATACAGGATCAGCAGATGCACCGGATAAAATGCGTAAAAGAAATATTTCATTCCAAAGCCACGTTTTCCATTGTAATAAAAGATTGGAACGAATGCAAACACTGCTGCCCATTCCCACCATACAAATGCCAGACATCCAAACACGACCTGCTGTATTCTGCTTCTCCGGAACAGGTAAAATACCATGATGCAGAGAACTCCGAGTGCGCCGTAATCCGTTGATAAAAACTCTGCCGCAAACATTCCGGCAAGGATCGCAATCGTAGATAATGCCGTCCGCTTCCAGACACTCCAGCGGCTCTGGTTCATCACCGCATCATACGCCATCATGGTAAGCAGACCAAGCAATAATGTAAAAAACACATTCTGATATCCGACTTCCAAAACTTTTCCGTTGAATGCCAGATCAAACGGGATCTCAGATACTGCCGCAAAACATCCCAGACGCAGTGCATATTTTTCCCGGTCTCTTGTATGCATAAATCCTTCTACCAGAAGAAAACAGAATATCGGAAACGCAATTCTTCCGATATTCCGCATCACACGATACAGCTGATAAAGGCCGTCATTATAGCCTCCGAATTTTAATATACGAATGATCACGGTTGCCGCAATATGATCGATCAGCATTGTTACGATCGCGATTATTTTTAATGCGCTTCCACTGAGTCCTTTTCTTTCCATGAAATCCCCTATCTGTCTCAAATTTCTCTCTTAACCGAAAAAAGAGAAAGACCCGTTCATCTTTCTCTTTTCCTGTTTTCATCTGGTACTAGCCTACAAATTCTTCTACACATCTGCGATATGCTGCTACCGGATCATCTGCCTGTGTAATCGGTCTTCCGACTACGATATAGTCAGAACCAAGTTCTTTTGCCTTTGCCGGTGTTGTCACACGTTTCTGATCGCCAACATCGCCGTCTGCAAAACGGACACCCGGTGTAATGGTAAGGAATTTGTCTCCACATACCTCGTGTACTTTTCCTGCTTCAAGCGGAGAACATACAACGCCGTCTAATCCGGCTTCCATCGTATTCTTAGCATAATGCATAACAGTCTGGTCGATCGGTTTGTCGATCCACAGTTCCTGCTGCATTACCTCTTCACTGGTGGAAGTAAGCTGTGTGACTGCGATCAGCAGTGGTCTTGTTCCATCTTCTCTCGTGAGTCCCTCGATGGCTGCCTGCATCATCGCCTTGGTACCTGCCGCATGTACGTTACACATATCCACGTCCAGTCCTGATAATACGGACATTGCTTTTTTAACGGTATTTGGAATGTCATGTAATTTTAAATCAAGGAAAATCTTGTGTCCCATCTGTTTGATCGTGCGGACGATCTCCGGTCCCTCTGCATAAAACAGCTCCATGCCGATTTTTACAAAAGGTTTTTCCTCTTTGAATTTTCCAAGAAAATTGATCACTTCTTCTTTGCTGTTAAAATCACATGCAATAATAACGTCTCTTCCCATATCTTCCTCCTGCTTTACCCTATCCGGTTTATTTTCCCATTGTCAAATGCAATCTATCGTCAAGAATTATACCCGTATAGCAGGTGTTTTGCAAGTCATTTCCATGACTTAAGCGAGCTTAAAACGATTGATCGTCTCCATCAGGTCTTTTGCGATTGCCTGCAGCGTCTCGGTATGTTCGCTGATCTCTTCCATTGTAACATTTACCTGCTCGGTGGAAGCATTGACTTCCTCGGTTGCCGCTGCGGACTGCTCAGATACCGATGCGATCGTTCCCATCTTATCCACAACAAGATCTTTGTTGGCAGACATAGTGTCATTCAGGGCATTGATACGTTCCATACCGGAGCCTAACATTTCGATCTGTTTCATAATCTCGCCAAAGATCTCTTCCGTGCGGTTGATCGCCTCCTGCTGCTCAGTCTGCAGTACTTCATTTTCCTGCATCGTGGACTCAACCAGTTTTGATTTTTCCGTGATTTCCGTGATGATCTTCTTGATCTCATCCGTTGACTCTTTCGACTCATCCGCCAGTTTACGGATCTCATCTGCAACAACTGCAAAACCTTTTCCCATCTCTCCGGCTCTTGCTGCCTCAATACTTGCATTTAACGACAACAGGTTCGTCTGGGATGTGATGTCTGCGATCGTATCCGATATGTAAAAAATCTTATCAATACTCTCAACCATCTCATTCATAACCTCTAACGAAACTTTTGATTTTTCAGCTGTTTTTCCTGATTTTTCAATCAGATCTTTTACACTCTCAATTCCCTCGGTGCTGACTTCATTTGCCTTTTCTGTCATTCCATTCATGCCGGAAACATATTCTTTTGTCTCATCTAAGCTGTTCTTTAAATGCTCTACTTCCGTGTTGGCTTCCTGTGTACTTTCCGCCTGTTTTACCGCACCCTGCGCCACACTGTCGATTGCCTGTGTTACCTGCTCGATCGTTGTTTTTGTATTTCCAGCGACTTCTGAGATGCCTCCTGCAACTTCAAGAATATGGTTTGATTTATCCTCGACTGCATGGATCAGTCCGGACACATCATCCATCATACCGTTAAAGTTCGTCTCAAGCACACCAAACTCATCGCTTCTGGTAACTTTGATCTTCTCGGAAAAATCACCGCCCGCCACACGATGTGTCGCATTCTGGAGTTTTTTGATCTCGCGGTTAAAACTGAGCGCTGTCAGGACTGCGATCACACATCCAAAGATCAGACCGATCACACCGGCCATCAACGTTCCTATGTTAATGTTGATCAGGTTCTTCTGGTTTTCCTGATCACTGATACAGCCGAGCAGTCTCCATCCGGTAATGCGGTCTGTCATCGCCGTAATGGCACAGTCCCTTCCCTCTGCACGCATGGTATAAGATGCCTGCAATACGATATCATCCGCTGCCGGATCTTCATTTTCCTCCAGCTGTGCTTTCTGTTCTTCGAGTTTATCTAATTCTTCTGTTAACGGAGCAAAAAATTCAAGGTCAGCAACTGTACCATCTGCAAAAGTATTACTTTCGCTGTCAACCACGATATTTCCCTGCTCATCTACCAGCATAACAAATCCCGTATTTAAAAGTCTGATATTTTCCACATAGTCTGCCAGTGCAGATGCATCAATATCCATCGCAACAACGCCCTGGACAACATCTTTATATTTTACTTCCTGACATACCGTAATGATCTGCTCCCCGGTTTCTTCATCCACATACGGCGCAGTGATATAGCTGAAAATAGAATTTACTTTTGCTTTTCTTCCCTGACATGCGGTGTACCATTCTTTCCCGGAAAGGTCTTTATTTTCCACCGTGTTCATCGCTGTCTTTGAACCGTCAGCTTCGTATTGTACCCATCCGGTGATTGTTCTGCCATCATTTAAAGCATAATAGGCACGCACCGAACCATTTACGACTTTACAGGCTGCAACCAGTTCGTCGTTTACATTGTCAATATATTTATCATAGTTTTCCGGCTCAAGCAAAAGCTGTTTGATACTGTCTTTTCTCGTCAAAAGATCCACCGGTATACTGATCGTTTTCTCATATGTCTGCAGACTTGTCATCGCACTGTTTAGTGTCTGCTCACTCGTAAGCTGCATGTTACTGTTTAACACGCTCTCTACTTTACTGTGTGTCAGAAGCGCACAGATCAAAACACTTCCAAGAATCGCAGCCATAAACGCTGCGATCAGCTTCGCACTAAGACTTGTTTTTTTCTTCATTTATGAAATCCCCCTTCTTTTCTCGTTATGTAAGCGGTTACATTTTTTATTATAACATAGATATGACAAATAGGGAATATATTTTAAACAAAAAAAAATCCGCCAACCCATGATCTCTCAAGGATTGACGGCTTCCCATCTCATAGTCGGCGCGACAGGATTTGAACCTGCGACCTCTGCGTCCCGAACGCAGCGCTCTACCAAGCTGAGCCACGCGCCGAAATCAAGTTGTCTTGAATCGTGCTTGATTATATTATCACATCTCTACGGAAATGTCCATACCTAATTTTATATTTTTTCAAATTTTTCTCTTAAACTCACTTGCAGAGTTAAATTCTACCCTTCTATGAAATTTAATCCTGTAAAAACATGCTGTTTCTTTTTACACATTACTATTCATATCAGTTTATACTAAATACCATGATGGGCTACACTTTTATTAAATTAAGCAGATCCACCCGTTTTCTTTATCCAACTATCTGCAGCCGTCTTATATGTTATGGGCTATTTTTTTCAGCGTTCGTGTATTTCGCCCGTTCTCCCACTTCATTGCTTATGTTTTGGGTTATTTTTTTCCGCATTCATATATTTTGCCCATTTTTTCATGTATCCTCCTCTTTTATTTTCAAAATGGGTGAATTTCTTCATTTAACATCAAAATAGCCCTCGTTTTTTCGTTTTCATGGACTATTTTAAGTATTTCGACCTAATTTTCACCCATTTTGATTGAAAAATACTATAATTCAATAAAATTTCGGACTATTGGTTTCTGATATATATACCTTTCGCCCATTTGAATACCTATACATTGTTCATGTAAAATAATATTGAATCAGTAGTTCTACATACTCATAATCTAAAGGATTCTACAACTGTAACTTTGAATATACATTATGAGCATAATTTTCATTATCCATCATTCCAAAATGTTCCCAATAATACACTTCACCTGTAACAGGATGACGGATGGTGAAATCCGGATATATACTAACATTTTGAATCTGTAATAAACATTCATAACGAAATGGGATTTTGTGTTCGAATAACGCATTTATGATTAAAGCTTCAGATTTTGACCGGACCAGAATTCCGGGAATGGTTTTATGTATCAACTTTTGTGGTTCTTTCGGATTGTTTGTGTAAGAAGCATTTACCCACTCATCCAGTTCTTGCTTTAACGGTACATAGACTCCTGACAAAAGTTTCTGCAACTCTGGATGTTCCTCTACATGATATGAAGAAAATTCATCTAAGCTATATTGCTTCAGATAAATATCTATCCTTTTCTCCTCCTGCTTAAATTTTCGCAGCCTGCTCTCTAAATATTTTCGTTTTACCAGTTGTTCCGCAAGTTTTCGTTCACTTTTGGGAATGTATTTTGTTTTACCCTTATCGGTATAATACCACTTATAGTACTTATTATTTCTCGTACAGAAAAATGTACCTGATGGAAGCACGTCAATCTGGCTTTGTAAGTCATTGATCCGATCCTCCACTTTTTGTTTTTCCTTCATCATTCGTTGATATAGCACAAAATAAGTCCTCCAATACTATTATTTTTATGCAATAATTCTAACACAGTGCTGTTTCCCTGCAAATCTACAATTTTAATTTCATTTAGATTTTCATTGAAATTGTTTCATTGATTTATTCATGATATAATAAGACTGCCGAGCGAAGCGAGTGTAGATCACGATCATGAAGCATTGCTTCATGATATAATGAGCGCAAGTGAGTCAACATGCTCGTATGATTGACGAACGGTGAATTGGATCATGTGCTGTTTTTGCACATGATATAATGAGCGCAAGTGAGTCAACATGCCTGCATGATTGACAAAACGGCAAATGGCATCATAAATGAGTCAAAATACTTGTATTAGAATGAACATCAAAAAAAATATACAAATATAGCGTAAACACAAACTGGAAATGTTCCAGTAACGGACAAGAATGGAGATTTTTTATGAATAGAACCGTACTAGTTACCGGTGCCTCCCGTGGAATCGGACGCGCGATTGCATCCGCATTTGCCGCAGAGGGTGACCGGCTGATCATTACCTGTTCCAGATCAGAACAGGAACTTTTAAATTTCAAAAAAGAACTGGAAGAAACTTTTCACACGGAAGTGCTCGCCAGCTTGGGCGATATTTCTTCCTTTGAATATGTCGAACAATTATTTGAACAGATCACAGAACGCTTCGGTGGAGTGGATGTCCTCATCAACAATGCCGGTATTTCCTATATCGGGCTGCTGACGGATATGTCGATCGATGACTGGAACCGCATTGTCTCCACAAACCTCACATCCGTCTTTTCCACCAGCCGGCTCGCAATCCCACATATGGTGCATGAAAAGAAAGGAAAAATCATCAATATCTCTTCCGTCTGGGGCATTGCCGGTGCCTCCTGTGAAGTTGCTTATTCCGCATGCAAAGGCGGCATCAATTCCTTTACAAAAGCACTTGCAAAAGAACTTGCACCGAGCAATATCCAGGTCAACGCGATCGCCTGTGGTGTCATTGATACGCAGATGAATGCCTGTTTTTCCGAAGAAGAACGCGCAGAACTTGCAGATGAGATCCCGGCAGGAAGATTTGGAACGCCGGAGGAGACTGCCCATCTAGCAGTACAGCTTGCCACAGGAAATGAATACCTGACCGGGCAGATCATTACATTAGACGGCGGGTGGCTGTAACCGCCGCATTTTTATGTCCCACACTATTCTGCCACTAAAATAACCACACTTCTCGGCGGAACTTTCAATGTTTTTTTATAATAAAACTCGGTCTGTGCCTCCACATCTTTTCCATCCTCATACTCTATGTTTGTATTGACACAGATTTTCCACTGCAGATTGTTCGGCAGTTCCGGAAGCTGCATCACAAGTGTTTCCCAGTATGCATTCATTCCATAGAAAATGATATCATCCCTGGTATCCGCGTCATCCCTGCCGGCATACATGATACCGATCAGTTTACTGGTATAATCCGTACCCCCATTCCACGGGAAACCATTGTGGATACTGATCTCCGGTAGGCCGCAGAGCGCTTTTTTCGTGGAGCGGCGCAAAATCGGATATTTTTCGCGAAATGCGATCATATACCGGAAGAAATCATGGATCTCCTGATATTTCTCCAGTCTGGTCCAGTCAAGCCAGGAAATGATATTATCCTGGCAGTAGGCATTATTATTGCCAAACTGTGTATTACAAAATTCATCTCCCGCATAAAACATGGCAGGTCCCCTGCTGCACATTAAGGTTGCACATGCATTTTTTACCATTCTAAGACGCAGTCCTTCGATCTGCGGATCATCTGTCTCTCCCTCTGCTCCACAGTTCCAGCTGTTTCCGTTGTTATCACCATCCGAATTATTCCAGCCGTTTTTCTCATTGTGCTTCGTATTATAGGCATACAGATCATACAATGTAAATCCATCATGACAGGTGACAAAATTAACGGATGCACTGTCTCCGCGGTGCTCCGGATAAAGATCTTTTGAACCGGTGATACGCGTGATTGCTGTTCCTGCCATACCATCCGCACCTTTTAAAAACTGACGGATATCATCACGGTATCTTCCATTCCATTCTGACCATCGGTTCCATGACGGAAAAACTTCCAACCTGATAGAGACCACCCGCATCCCATGCCTCCGCGATCAGTTTGACCTTTCCAAGAATGGCATCACATGCAATCGCCTGAAGCAATGGCGGATCTGCCATCGGTGTCCCTTTTTCATCGCGGGTTAAAATGGATGCCAGATCAAACCGGAAACCATCGACACGATACTCCGTTACCCAGTATCGCAGACAGTCAATGATAAAACGTCTTACTGCCGGATGATTACAGTTCATGACATTGCCACAGCCACTGAAATTATAATAGTATCCATCCGGTGTCAGGATATAATAAATATCATTATCAATTCCCTTAAAAGAAAAACATGGACCATGTTCATTTCCCTCTGCTGTGTGGTT
>ENA-OQBD01001148-OQBD01001148.1-human-gut-metagenome-genome-assembly--contig:-NODE-1148-length-12549-cov-3.064804_pt1 | contig 12549 bp, 13 predicted proteins | sample MGYA00242742_ERZ504543 | MGnify/ENA primary metagenome ERZ504543 (study PRJEB26092, sample SAMD00036239) | human gut metagenome | host: Homo sapiens | study: EMG produced TPA metagenomics assembly of... | reverse complement strand
ACAGTTTTGTGAATTCCTACTTTTATTAACATTTAATAGATAAATATCGATTCTTTCGTTCTTAGCTATTTATTTAGTGCCTAATATTTAAAATTTATTGTTATATAACTAAGGACTAGATGATCTAAAGAAGAATGTTTTAAAATTTTTGGATTGATTTTGTAGAAATATTCGTAAGGCGTTCTTTATAAACATTTGAATGGAACAAAGCGACTTTGCTAAAATTATCAGTTGTGTTGATTGTTTTTTCATTACATATAACCTTGTGTTTACTGAAAATAGAAATTTCTACAAGCGTAACTTTGTCTTCATATATTTTTATGGTTATTGAATATTTGGATGTAAATCAAAATAGCAAACATAGTTTGAAAATGCCTATATAGTTCGATTGAAAGCCCCATTCAATTTATGATTTGTACCATAAGAGGATACATTACAGGTAAGCAATTCCGCTTACACGTAATTAAAAACTTATGTTCAAAAGTATTAAGAATGGAGTTGTTGTAACCTCTGTACTCGACTCTCGTACCATAAATAGAGAAGGTACTTATCCAATAAAAATCAAAGTGTATTATTAGAGAAAACCTAAGTATTATTCTGCCGGAATCTGTATGTCAAAAGATAAATGGGATAAACTTCCTAATAGCAGGTCTTCGGAAGGTCGGTTTATTCAAGGAGAGATTGAAAAAGAATTTTCCCGTATTCTTAAGAACGTCGAGTTTCTTGTTGAAAACGGAACTTTTTCATTTGACCGCTTAAATGCTCGTTTAGGAAAAAATATCGGTGGTACTCTTAATGAAATGCTCGAAGCAACAATCAAGGAATTGAACGATAACGAAAAGTTTGGTTCTATGGGCTCTTATAAAACAACATTGTCAATTATCAAGCGTTTCAAAAAGAATGAAGTTCAATTTCGGGATATTACAGTTGAGTGGCTGCGAGAGTATGAGAAGTTCTGTCTCAAAACCATGAATCAAACATCTTTAGCTATTAACTTAAGAAATATTCGTACCACAATGAATGTTGCTAAAGCTGCCGGTATGATTAGAGAAGCTGATTATCCTTTTGGGAGAGGTAAGTATCAGATAAAAGAAGGTATCGGCAAAAAGAAAGCACTCACTAAAAAAGCAATTAAGGCTATTGCACAATATTCAGACGGTAATGAGTTCACCAATATGTACAGAGGCTTATGGCTGTTCATCTATTACTGTAATGGCATTAATGTTGCCGATTTGATAAACTTTAAATTTTCGGATATTCAAAACGGGGAAATCTCGTTTGTTCGCGAAAAGACTAAAAAAACAGAACACATGAAGCAAAACGAATTTATGCTCCGATAACATCGGAAATGCAGACGATTATTGATAAGTGGGGAAATAATTCAAAGAATAGCATTTATATATTTCCTTTCACGCAAGCAGATGACAATGCTTGGGAACATGAGAAGAAGAAAAAGAATCTCACCAAAAACATTAATGATAGAATGAAGAAAATCGGTGAAGAATTGAATATTGGGAAAATTACGACCTACACAGCGAAACATCATACAATCTCTATCTAATTGAAAATTAAACAGTTATTTCTGTTTAATTAATATCAGGTAACGATTTAGAAACGAGCGAATTACAATATTCTGTTTTCTTTTGCCTCTGTCAAAGAACGATTCTTTCAATGCAAATATACACTTTACTTGTGACAAAAGCAATCTTTTTCTACATTTAATCGACTTACAGTCAGCCTTAAAGAGGGTATCTGGTCTCATTCCATCTTCTTCCTCAAAAATAACATAGCAGTCTAAATTGGTTTATGTATGGGATAGGTCTTGTTCATTCGATCCGGTAGACTACTATACATAAAAGTATAAAGGCGAGATACGACAAGGAGATGCCATGCTTTTGTGTAAGGGGAATCTCTCTTAGCTTATCGCAGACCATGTATAGCTAAGTGTTTTGAGAATAAACAGTCTGTAAAAAACGGAAAGACACCGATTATGGGCCGTATCACCATCAATGGAACCCAAGCCGGTTTCAGTTGTAAGAAAGAAGTGTCCCTCGCTTTGTGGGACGTCAAAACCAACCGGGCCAAAGGCAAGTCCGAGGAGGCCCGTACACTCAATCAGGAGCTTGACAATATCAAGGCGCAAATCACCAGGCACTACCAGTACATCTGCGACCACGACAGTTTTGTTACAGCCAAGAAAGTCTATAACCGCTATGTCGGCTTCTCAGAGGAATGCCACACCCTTATGAACCTTTTCAGGGAACAGCTGGAACCGTATAAAAAGAAAATCGGCATAGAGAAAGCCGAAAGCACCTACTGCGGTCTGGTTGCCGATTACAAGAGTCTCCTGCTTTTCATGAAAAGCAAGAAGAATGCAGAGGATATTGTCATCGAAGAACTTGAGAAATCATTCATCGAGGATTACTACAACTGGATGCTCGGTACATGCGCTTTGGCAAACTCCACTGTCTTCGGGCGTGTCAATACCTTGAAGTGGCTGATGTATATCGCGCAGGAAAAAGGCTGGATACGGGTTCATCCGTTCGCATCATTCGAGTGTATGCCCGAATACAAGAGGCGCTCTTTCCTTTCCGAAGAGGAACTGCAAAGGATAATCCATATAGAACCGAGATACAAACGCCAGCGTGCCATGCGCGACATGTTCCTGTTCATGTGCTTCACCGGTCTTTCCTATGTGGACTTGAAAGCCATAACATACGATAATATCCATACCGACTCCGACGGCGGTACATGGCTGATGGGCAACCGTATAAAAACGGGAGTGGCGTATGTCGTAAAATTATTACCCATTGCTATCGAGCTGATTGAAAAATATAGGGGTACGGATGAAAAGAAAGACTCCCCGAATGTGTCTTTCCGGTAGGCGAATACAATGCCATGCGGCTCAGTCTTGGAATCATAGGCAGGAAATGCAACTCCGGGGCGAGGTCACCCCGCACATCGGACGCCACGCATTTGCCGTTCTGGCCATACTCAAGGGGATGCTGCTGGAAACTCTTCAGAAAGTGTTTGGGCATAAGTCCATCACATACGTCCTGCGCATCCATTCACTTGTCCGGCGCAGGCGGGGCAATCTTTTTCTGGAAGTCGCCCATCTGTACGACCAGCGTGCTGACCAGCTTTCTCAACTCCTAATACGCGCTTGTTTCAATAATTGTCAGTTCCATACTAAAATTCTTTTTAAGATTCTGAATATGCGACAAAGTAACGCACATCCTATATCCTTTCCAAACAGATAATATCAGAGTCTTCCGTTGGCGTGCATTGGCGTATCCAACGTTAAAAGAGAAGGTCCTTCACCTGCATCCATGCGGCAACGGAACTTCCATTCCCTTACTTGTTTTCCATAAATTTATAGGATTAATTTCTGGTGCATGATATTAATAGTCATTATTCTGTCTGCTTTTTTTGCTTGCATAATTGCAGCTAACAGTTATCTATTCCAGAACGCATTGTTATGGAAAATGGCAAGCTGTTTTGTTGGTTTATGGATATTGTGTATGATAATTACCGTCTTCGTTTGTCGTAAACTTGAATGCTCTAATTAAAACAGTACGGTTGTCATGCTTTGTGTGTTTTATTATAAATATTATGAATTATTTGGAATTGATATGTAATATAGATAATTTTGCAGTCGGGAAATGGTTTCGGGAGGTTTACGCCTTCCGAATGAAAAGGGAACCCGGTGAAAATCCGGGACAGTACCCGCTGCTGTGAGTCCACAAAAACGGACATCGAACTTTTGCCACTGGTGTAATACCGGGAAGGCACGATGACCGGGACGAGTCAGAAGACCTGCCATGACCGGAATGAGATTTACACCTGCGGGATATACGGGTCGTAATCAAATAGGGAATAGCTCATCGGCCATTCAATATTTGAAGACAGACATATTCCCGTTCGTGTAAGTCCGCACGAACGGGAATTTTTTGTGTTTGTTAATAATATGTTTTACATTAAAATGAGTGACCTATGAAAAGAAAATTACGCTTTCTGGCAGGTGCCTGTCTATTTACCGCAACCGCCTTGTTCTCTGGCTGTAGCTCGGACGATGACTTTTTGATGGACCCGGTTGATTCCGGAACTTCGCAAACCCGTGCTGTGACAAATTCGGACGGTACTTTAACTATCACTTTCGATGATTTCGATCCCGGCATGTTAGCAGGACCTACCTCGGCCGGAGAAAATCTTTATTCGTACCAAGGGTATCCTCAAGTAACCACCATTTACGACAATACTCCGGAAGAATATCTCTTCCTTTCAATGTTTAATACTGTAGGTGGAAGCACAGAGTATTCCAGCGGCGGCATCGCACTTTCCAACTGGAACATCCGCTCCAATCAGTCGGGAAATACCGGAGACTGGTGGTATTCTTATCTAAACCAATGTTCTGTCTATAACACTGCGGTGGAAGCGGAAGGACAGAATAAGGAAGCCGGGCACAGCGGTTCCAATTTCGGTGTCGTTTACGGATATGTGGATGCTTACAATCAGGCATGGATGGCTAAACCAGAATTTTATTTCAATGTTCCCCGGAAATTGGTCGGCCTGTGGATCTGCAACACCTCATACACTTATGGTGTCATTACTTATGGTAATCAGTTCGGTTCTACGGGGGTAGCGACTCCTCTGAAAGAGATGAAAGGGTATTTCCAAGTGAATCTGGAATGTTATGATGCGAATGGCGGTCTGATCCGCACTTACAAACGTCTTTTAGCCGATTATCGTAACGGCCAACAACAGGTTGATCCTATCACGACATGGGATTATTGGGAAATCAATGCCGAAGGGGTGCAAAGTGTGAAATTCAACTTCGAGGGTTCGGATTCGGGAGCATACGGTTTGAATACTCCGGCTTATATCTGTATTGATGATATCACCATACAATAAAAAGAATACAAGGATATCCCTTCTGTCGGGGGTATCCCTGTTATTTTTCTAAAATCCACACATCATGCATCGTTTTCACTATTTTATTATTTCTGCCTGTATGCTGTCACCTCCTGCAACAAGGATGAAGTCATTACCGAAGAAGTAGGAGGACAACCTATAATAGAACTTGACAGCGAGACCGGTATTTACACGGTCAAGGTCGATCACGAATTGACTATCGCCCCGACATACCAGAATGTTGAAGATGCTCTTTTTGCTTGGACGATAGACGGTACGCTGGTTTCTTCGGGTCCGTCTCTTCAACGTACATGGAATGAATGCGGGGATTTTTATGTCAAACTAAGAGTAGACAATGCGGAAGGCTATGCCGAAGAGGAACTGAAAGTAGAAGTGAAAGAACTCACCCCTCCGGTCATCTCACTGGCACTACCTTCGCAGGGGCTAAAAGTCGTCCGGAATACCGATTACACATTTACTCCCGATATTCAGCATTCGGATGTCGAAGGGTTCAAAATCGAATGGGTACGGGAAGGAAAAATCGTTTCCACCGAGAATACTTATACTTTCAATGAAAAAGAACTCGGTGTTTATACGGTGACAATCAACGCTTCCAATATAGATGGGACAACAACGAAAGACGTAAGCGTAGAGGTCGTGGAAACGATGCCCTACGTTGTCAAATTCCCGACCCCGTCTTACCTGCAAACATCCACGGACAGGTACACTTTTGCCGACCGTCCTGTTTTCCTGCGTCCGTTGTTGGAGTATTTCGACAATCCCCGTTTTGAGTGGAGTGTGGACGGTCAGGTCATGGAAGGAGAAGTGGAACGCATGTTCAAGTTCACGCCGTCCGCACCCGGAGAATACACCGTCTCCTGTACTGTGTCGGAAGACACACCGACGGAAAAAATAAGCAGGAATATCGACAAAGGGAAAACGGCTGTCACTGCTACCGTAAAGTCGTTTGTGTGGACAAAAAGGAACAAGACGGCTTCCGGGCTTCGGGAAGTTCCAAGCTCTGGAATAAAGTCTATGAATATACCCCAGCTCCCGGCCAATTTATCAACGAGACGAGCACGATAGGCGGTATGACCGGCAACGAAACATCCCCTGAAGCGGCTGTCGCATAGGGCAACACATGCGTTTGAAAGACAAACTGCACGTCTCTTTAGGTTCTTTCGGGGGTTATATCATCGTCGGCTTCGACCACAGTATTCCCAATTCGGGTAACCAATATGATTTCTGTGTTCAGGGGAACGCCTTTGACGGCAGTTCCGAACCGGGTATCGTATGGGTCATGCAAGATATAAACGGAAACGGATTGCCGGATGACGAGTGGTACGAACTGAAAGGATCTGAAGCAGGCAAGGAAGAAACAATACAGAATTTTGAAGTGACCTATTACCGTCCGGAAGGCAAAAAAATGGATGTCCAATGGATCAGTTCCGACGGTAGAAACGGCTGGGTAGACTATCTGTCCGCTTATCATACACAAGACTATTATTATCCGGCTTGGATTTCGGAAAACAGTTATACCCTGACAGGCACTTGTCTGGCCGCCCGCAACACCCAAGATTCTCAAACCGGTTATTGGGATAATCAGAGTTATGACTGGGGGTACGTGGATAATTTCGGAAACGACCAGATAGAAGGCGGCAGTACGGTGGATGGAAGCGGACAAAGGAACGGTTTCAAAATTTCCAATGCCATCCATGCCGATGGAACGGAAGCCAATCTGCAATATATTGACTTTATCAAAATACAATGCGGTGTTCTGGCCAAAAGCGGCTGGCTGGGCGAAGTTTCTACGGAGGTATTTTCTTTTGAGGATCTAACCAAATAATAAAAATTACAAGTATGAAAATTTATTTTCTTCCCATGCTCCTATCCTTGTTCTTTTTGGGAGCGTGTGACAAAAACGATGAAATTATACCTGAAGATGCAGATGAAAATTTCATCACATCGGTCGTGATGACCGTGGACGGGAAATCGTACACGGCCGACATTACGGACAATACAGTAACAATAACCGTTCCCTATACGGTATCGCTGAACAACGCCGAAGTGGAATTCAAGTACACAACTTCTGCAACAATCATACCTGATCCTGAAACGGTAACGGACTGGGATAACGAACGAACCTTCCGGGTGACATCCTATAACGGAGATGCCCGCGAATATACCTATAAGGTCGTGAAAAGCGAGATAGAATCTGACGGAGATGTGGAGTTGAAGACCACCGAGGAGGTAGCTTCTTTTGCCGCAACCAAAACAACCGTTGTCAAAGGGAACCTGATTATCGGCTCTGATGCGGAAGAGGCAGAAAAAATCACTGACATATCTGCATTGGCATCTTTGAAAGAGGTTACTGGCAACATGTCATTCGTAACAGTTACAACGGTGCAGACTTGACAGGGTTGGATAATATCGTTTCTGCCGGAGGTTTACAGGTAGGTTCGACCGATGTCGCCTCGAAAGCTACGGAACTTCACATGATTTCCATGAAAGCATTGGAAACGCTCTCCGGAGACATATCGGTATATAACGACCAAGTGACGTATGTCCTATTCGAGAAACTGGCAACTATTGAAGGAAGCGTGATGTTCAATGCGTCGTCGTTACAGAGTTTTGAGTTTCCGGTTCTGACTACTGTAGGTCAGGATCTGAATCTTCAAGGACTCAATGAAGAGAACACAGCAGCCGGTTCGATTGCGTCTTTGGAAATACCGGAACTGACAAGTGTCGGAGGGGTCTTGTCCGTAAACAATCTTGCCAAGCTGACTTCCATGAGCTTCCTTAAGCTGAAAGAGACCGGTGGCCTTGATTTCCATACCGTCCCCGTGATGTTGGAAACCATCAACCTTCCGGAAATCGAAACAGTAAACGGAAGTATTATTATGGAAGCCAATATGGAAGCTCCTCCTACCGGTAGTTTTGTTCCCCAACGAAATGACGTGCTTCAGGCTTTCGGTGGAATGGACAAACTGACAACGATAAAGGGACAGATAAAGATAAAGAATTTCACGGCACTCAAACAACTTCCCGACTGGAGCAAGATCACCACACTTGGAAGCATCACGCTGGATTATCTTGAAGATGTGAGCGGAACACTGCTGTTGCCGAACGCCCGATTTGAAACCTTCGGAGAAACAGCGCCCCAGATTGAAATTATAAACAAGGTGCAGCTCTCCAAAATTGAAACAGCCGAAGATTTGTCAAATGTAAATTTTGTCATCACCAGTCTCACGAATAATAAGTTCCCTGAAATCACGTTCAAGAATATCAAAGACTTCACTTGTAAGCCAACCACCAACAATACCGATTATACCATATCGACAATTCAACATGTATATGGAAATCTAAATGTGACAGGCCAAATGCGAAGCAATGCCAAATTTCCCGACTTGGAAATCATAGATGGATATGGATATATCCAAATACCCATGTTTGCTTCAATCACAATGCCAGTCTTGAAAGAAGTGGGAGGACAGTTCTATTTATCTGGAAATTTTACCAGTTGTAACTTGCCCTTACTATCCAAAGTTTGTTGTTCAGCTTCTCCTGTATATTATAAAGAGGGAGAGGGTTCGTTAGCAATATCTTTACAAAGTAAATCGCTGGATATTCCGGAATTGCTTCACGTAGGAGGTGAAGGGTTGTTCGTTAATAAAGCAACAGGCATTACTTGTGATAAATTACAGACTATAGATGGTACGCTACAGATAAAAAGTGCGACTTCTCTTTCTCAGGAAACACTTTCCATGGAGAAGTTGGAGACCTTGCATGGGGTTGTTTTTGACGGTTTGACGAAATTTACCGACTACACTTTCTTCGGCAAGTTTATAGAAAACGGAATGATTACGGGGGAAAGTTGGAGCGTGACGAAATGTGGGTATAACCCAACCTTCCAAAATATGAAGGACAAACAATATACGCAGCAGGATTAAACCTTATACCTTAACCAGAGTACCCGTAATGATTCGGGTACTCTTTTTTATCCGAATGACAATGAGCAGAACAATACAACGGATTTGCCTTTTTCTTTTCTGCCTGCCAGTTTTCGGCAGTTGCATGAAATGGGATTACGGAGAGATGGAAGATTTCTCTGTATCGGCCTCTGGTCTTTCATTACCAACGAGGGGAATTTCCAGTACAGCAATGCCACGCTTTCCTACTACGATCCCGCCACGTGCGAAGTGGAGAATGAAGTGTTTTACCGTGCCAACGGGTTCAAGTTGGGCGATGTGGCCCAGTCTATGGTTATCCGGGACGGTATAGGCTGGATCGTGGTGAACAACTCGCATGTGATTTTCGCCATCGACATCAATACTTTCAAGGAAGTGGGCCGTATCACAGGTTTCACCTCACCCCGGTATATCCATTTTCTGTCGGATGAGAAAGCCTATGTGACGCAGATATGGGACTACCGTATCTTCATCATCAACCCCAAGACATACGAGATTACCGGCTATATCGAATGTCCAGACATGGACATGGAATCGGGTTCCACCGAACAAATGGTACAATACGGCAAGTACGTCTATGTGAACTGCTGGTCGTACCAGAACCGCATCCTGAAAATCGACACGGAGACGGACAAGGTCGTGGACGAACTGACCATCGGCATACAACCTACTTCGCTGGTCATGGACAAATACAACAAGATGTGGACCATCACGGATGGCGGTTACGAGGGCAGCCCATACGGTTACGAGGCACCGTCTCTCTATCGTATAGACGCCGAGACTTTCACCGTAGAGAAACAGTTCAAGTTTAAGCTGGGCGACTGGCCTTCGGAAGTCCAGCTCAACGGTACACGGGATACACTTTACTGGATCAACAACGATATTTGGCGAATGCCGGTGGAAGCCGACCGTGTTCCCGTCCGGCCTTTTCTGGAGTTTCGGGACACCAAATACTACGGCCTTACGGTCAATCCCAACAACGGGGAGGTATATGTGGCCGACGCTATTGATTACCAGCAACAAGGTATCGTGTATCGCTATTCGCCGCAAGGCAAGCTGATCGATGAATTTTACGTGGGAATCATTCCGGGAGCTTTCTGCTGGAAATAACGAGGAAGGAGGACAAAAATGAAAAGACATCTTATTCTATTGTTCGTGGGGGTAAGCCTGCCCTTTCTGCTTGCCGCCCAGCAGAAAAATTCCGTCAGCATTACCAAAAGGGTACTACGTATTCCGGAGGTTACGGTGGTGGGCAAACGACCTATGAAGGATATAGGCGTGCAACGAACCCGTTTCGATTCCATCGCCATGAAAGAGAACATCGCCTTGTCTATGGCCGATGTGCTGACATTCAACTCATCCGTTTTTGTCAAGAACTACGGACGCGCCACGTTATCCACCGTGGCTTTCCGGGGTACCTCTCCCTCGCATACCCAAGTGACGTGGAATGGTATGCGCATTAACAACCCGATGCTGGGCATGACGGATTTTTCCACCATCCCTTCTTACTTTATCGATGATGCCTCGCTGCTGCACGGAACGTCATCGGTAAACGAAACGGGCGGCGGCTTGGGTGGTCTGGTCAGGCTCTCCACTTCTCCGGCCAACCATGAAGGGTTCGGGTTGCAGTACGTGCAGGGAGTGGGGTCGTTCAGCACGTTCGACGAGTTTCTCCGCCTGACCTACGGTGACAAACACTGGCAGTCCTCCACCCGTGTGGTGTATTCCTCTTCCCCCAACGACTACAAATACCGAAACCGGGACAAGAAGGAAAACATCTATGACGAGGACAAGAACATCATCGGTTCCTATTACCCGACGGAACGCAACCGCAGCGGGGCTTATAAGGATCTGCACGTCTTGCAGGAAATTTATTATAACACGGGCGAAGGCGACAAGTTCGGGCTAAACGCCTGGTATATCAATTCCAACCGGGAACTGGCGATGCTCAGCACGGATTACGGGAACGACATGGACTTCGAGAACCGCCAAAGGGAGCAGACGTTTCGCGGCGTCCTCTCGTGGGATCGCGTGCGGGAGAAATGGAAGGTCGGTGTAAAAGGCGGCTATATACACACATGGATGGCCTATGATTACAAGCGGGACAAGGGAAACGGCGAAATGGCTTCGATGACCCGCTCACGCAGTAAGATTAACACGTTCTACGGAAGTGCGGACGGGGATTATGCTCCTTCAGAGAAATGGCTGTTCACGGCCGGTGTTTCCGTACACCAGCATTTGGTGGAAAGCGCGGACAAAAATATCATCTCGCAGGAAGGTAACAAGGCTGTTGTCGGGTATGACAAGGGACGTGTCGAGTTTTCCGGTTCCGTTTCTGCGAAATGGCGGCCTGTCGATCGTTTTGCCGCCTCGCTTGTCCTTCGCGAGGATATGTTCGGTACGGAATGGGCCCCGGTTATCCCGGCTTTCTTCATCGACGGGGTACTGTCGAAAAAAGGCAATATCGTGGCGAAAGCATCCATCTCCCGGAACTACCGTTTTCCCACGCTGAACGACCTCTATTTTCTGCCGGGCGGTAATCCCGACCTGAAAAAGCGAGCACGGCTTCACATACGACGTGGGGTTGTCGTTCTCGGTGGGGAAAGAAAATGTATATGCTTTGAGCGGTGGTATCAACTGGTTCGATTCGCACATCGACGACTGGATCATCTGGCTACCCACAACCAAGGGATTCTTCTCCCCCAGAAACCTCAAAAAGGTACATGCTTACGGGGCAGAGACCAACGCCCACCTTGATATAATGCTCGGAAAGGACTGGAAACTGGATATGAACGGAACTTTCTCGTGGACTCCCTCGATCAACGAGAGCGAACCGATGAGTCCGGCAGACCAATCCGTCGGCAAACAGTTGCCATACGTGCCGGAGTTTTCCGCAACGGTGACCGGACGTCTGTCATGGCGGACATGGAGCCTGCTTTACAAATGGTGTTATTACAGCCAGCGTTATACCATGTCGAGTAATGACTATACCCTGACGGGCTATCTGCCCCCTTACTTCATGAATAACGTGACACTGGAAAAACAGCTCTCTTTCCGATGGGCCGATCTGTCGCTAAAGGGCAGCATCAACAACCTGTTCGATGAAGAATACCTTTCCGTATTGTCCCGTCCCATGCCGGGCATCAATTTCGAGATATTCATCGGCATAACACCCAAGTTCGGAAAAAACAAAAATAGTAAACGATAATCTGCATCAATATGAACGCATTAAAGAATTTAAGCCTGATTTTGTTGCTTTCTCTGGCATTTACAGGCTGCCACAACAAAAGCTCAAAAATCAATGATTTCAACCTGCTGCTTTATGCTCCCGAATATGCCTCCGGCTTCGACATCAAAGGGGCGGGCGGGAAGGAAAGCGTACTGATAACCGTCAGGAATCCCTGGCAGGGAGCGGACAGTGTAACCACATGGCTGTTTATCGTCCGCAACGGTGAAGAGGTTCCCGAAGGGTTTGCAGGACAGGTACTCAAAGGAGACGCCAAACGTATCGTGGCGATGTCTTCCACTCATATCGCCATGCTTGACGCAATCGGTGAAGTCCGGTGTATAACCGGCGTTTCGGGAATCGACTACATTTCCAACCCAGACATCCAAGCCCGCCGCGACAGTATTGGCGATGTCGGCTATGAAGGGAACATCAACTACGAGT
>ENA-OQBD01001146-OQBD01001146.1-human-gut-metagenome-genome-assembly--contig:-NODE-1146-length-12569-cov-4.388041_pt1 | contig 12569 bp, 13 predicted proteins | sample MGYA00242742_ERZ504543 | MGnify/ENA primary metagenome ERZ504543 (study PRJEB26092, sample SAMD00036239) | human gut metagenome | host: Homo sapiens | study: EMG produced TPA metagenomics assembly of... | reverse complement strand
CCTGCAAAGTCGTGTGCCAGACGTTCCCTCTGGACTCCCTTAAGGCAGGGCTGTGCCCTGCTATCCTACGCCTTACGGCTTCGGATAAAAGAATGGCGGCATGACGGTGACGGCTCTTGCGAGGGGGTATCCCAAAAACACCGTCATCATCGACATGACCGTCATGCAGGGGGTGAGGGTGACAGTTGCGGCAGTCGGCAGGGGGTATCCCAAAACTGCTGTCACCACCGTCACCGCTGTCACCCAAAGGGCAGTTACCCGCCGAAGAAAGGAAGATGATGAATTATGCCCTATGCAATCCTGCGTTTCCAGAAACGCAAAGCGGGCGGCGTTGCGGCTTGCGAACGCCACAACGAGCGGAAGAAAGAAGCCTACAAAAGCAACCCAGATATCGACATGGAACGCTCTAAAAATAACTATCATCTTGTCGCACCGCCAAAGTACACCTATAAGAAAGAGATTAACCGAAAGGTAGCCGAAGCAGGGTGCAGGACAAGGAAAGACAGCGTGATGATGGTGGAAACGCTCATCACAGCTTCACCAGAATTTATGAACCAGTTACCGCCCGAAGAACAGAAAGCGTATTTTACGATGGCTCTGGATTTCATTTCAGAGCGTGTCGGGGAGAAAAATATCCTCTCCGCAGTCGTCCACATGGACGAGAGAACGCCCCATATGCACCTCTGCTTTGTGCCGATTACACCAGACAATAAGCTGTCCGCCAAAACAATTTTAGGCAATCAAAAGAGCCTGTCGGAGTGGCAGACCGCCTACCATGAGCGGATGTCCTCACGTTGGAATCAGCTTGAGAGAGGTCAATCTTCGATGGAAACCAAGCGGAAACACGTCCCCACATGGCTCTATAAGTTGGGCGGCAGGCTTGATAAGCAGTATGGGGAAATCGTGTCTGCCCTGTCCGACATCAACGCCTTTAACGCAGGGAAAAAGCGTGACAAGGCTCTGGAACTGGTTGCCGCATGGCTGCCCGAAGTGGAGAAATTCTCTAAGGAAATCGGCAGACAGCAGGCGTATATCGACAGCTTAAAGGAGCAAATCGGGCAGGAAGCCGACTATGCAGGGCGTATGCGTGATGAAAAGTACGAGCAGGAATTAAAGGTGCAGAAAGCCAACCAGAGGATATTTGAATTGCAGAGAACCAACGAGCAGATGGGGCGGCTGCTCTCAAAGATACCGCCAGAAGTGTTGGAAGAATTACAGAGAACAGGCAGAAACAAATCAAGAGAAAGGTAAAAAGTGAATGAAGAAACAGGATTTTAAGGTGTTAAAGACCAAAGATTTATACCCGTTTCCCGACAATCCGTTTCATGTTGTGGAGGATGAAACGCTGTCAGAGTTAGCGGAAAGCATCAAGGAATTTGGCATTGTCACGCCGATAATCACACGCCCGAAAGAGGACGGGAACGGTTATGAAGTGATTGCGGGGCAGCGGCGTGTCCGTGCGTCCGAACTTGCAGGTATAAATACCGTGCCTGCATTTGTCCTGCCCTTAGACCGTGACCGAGCCATCATCACCCTTGTAGACAGTAATTTACAGCGTGAAAATATCCTGCCATCGGAGCGGGCGTTTGCCTACAGGATGAAATCCGAAGCCATGAAGCGGCAGGGTTTCCGCACAGACTTAACCTCGTCACAAGTTGTGACGAAGTTGCGGACGGACGACAAAGTGGCACAGGGCTTCGGCGTGGGCAGGATGACCGTCCAGCGTTTTATCCGCCTGACGGAACTGATACCGCCGATTTTGCAGATGGTGGACGAGGGGAAAATCGCCCTCACACCTGCGGTGGAACTGTCCTTTTTGAAGAAAGACGAGCAGGAAAATCTCTTTGCCACGATGGAGAGCGAAGAAGCAACGCCCTCACTCTCACAGGCACAGCGGATGAAAAGCATGAGCCAGAGCGGGCAGCTTGACATGGATATGATATTTTCCATTATGACGGAGGAAAAGGGAAACCAGAAAGAAACCTTGAAAATCAACACAAGCAAACTGAAAAAATACTTTCCGAAGGACACAACGCCGAAGCAGATGGAGGAAACCATCATCCGACTTCTGGAACGTGAGTTGCAGAGAAAACGGAGCAGGGACAGCCGCTAACCTTCTTTTTTCGGGAAGTAAATGCAGGAATTTGGAACAGAAGAAAGACAGAATTTTAAGGAGAATGAGGTAAGGAATGAAAGAAATCCAGTATGAGATTGTAAAGGAAATCGCCGTATTGTCTGCGAGTGACAGCGGCTACACAAAGGAAATCAATCTTATTTCATGGAACGGGAGAGAGCCGAAATATGACATCCGCAGCTTTTCCCCGAACCGTGAGAAGTGCGGAAAGGGTATCACGTTGAACGCTGATGAAGCAGCGGCACTCCTTGAAGCATTACAGAAAGAAGTAAACAGCGGGGATTGATGGTATCTGATTGACAGGGCGGGGCGTTTCCAGACGTTCTCCTGCCCTGTCTGGAAAGGAAGATTTAAGTATGGGCGAGGATAGGAAAACAACTGGAAGAAGAAAGCGTATTGTGCCAAAAGGGCAAGTACAAATGATTATCAGTCGAGAATATATCGGCACACAGACCGTTGCAGAAGCGTTTGTCCCGATTATCTCCGAGGATATTCGGAAGAAGATTGCCGAGGGCGACACCTTCGACAATGAGGGGCTGTCCGCTTAGAATGTACGCAATGGAACATGAAAACGTTAGGACAGATATGGAGGTTTTACAGTATGGCAGGAATAAGAACGGAGAACAAGATTTATGAAGTCGGCATTTACTGCCGCTTATCAAAGGACGATGGCACGGATAACGAGAGTGCGAGCATTGCGACACAAAAATCCATCCTCACGGATTATGTGAAAAGGCAGGGATGGCATTTAGCAAAAACGTATGTTGACGATGGCTACTCTGGAACAAATTTCCAAAGACCAAGTTTCCAGAATATGATTAAGGACATTGAAAACGGGCTGATAAACTGCGTGATTACAAAAGATTTATCCCGTCTGGGGAGGAACTATCTTGATTGTGGGTTATATCTGGAAGTCTTTTTCCCAGAGCATAACGTGAGGTATATAGCGGTCAATGACGGCGTGGACACCTTAAACAAATCCGCTATGGACATCACGCCTTTCCGCAACATCCTAAACGAAATGTATTCTGCCGATGTGTCAGTCAAGATAAAATCGGCGTACCGTGCGAGGTTTCAGCAGGGGAAATTCATGGGAACAACAGCCCCTTATGGCTATGTCAAAGACCCTGCCGACCACAACCATCTGCTGATAGATGACAAAGTTGCCCATGTGGTAAGGGAGATATTCGACCTTGCGTTAGCGGGCAACGGCATCGCCAAAATCCGCAAGCACATCAACAAACAGCATATCCTACGCCCTGCCGCTTATGCGGTGGAGCAAGGGGCAACAGGCTATGAGCGGTACTTTGAGGATAACGAGGAAAACCGTTATATTTGGAGCGAGAACAGCGTGAGGGGCATTTTAAGAAGCCCGATATATGCGGGCAACCTTGCAGGCTACAAGCGGATTGCAGCCAACATGAAAAGCAAGAAACGCCCCTCTAAGCTGCCCGAAGAATGGGAAGTGATACCAGACACCCATGAGGGGATAGTCACGCAGGAGGAATTTGACACCGTACAGCAGCTTATGACGAGCCGCAGGCGGGAGCAGAACGCAGGGGGATTTGAGAATATCTTTTCGGGCGTTATCAAGTGTGCGGACTGCGGCTATGCGATGCGGGCGGCGAGTGCCAACAGGAGGAAACGCCCCGACATCATCGACTGCGTACAATACACCTGCAATAATTATGGCAGATATGGCAATGTTATGTGTACCGCACACAGCATTGAAGCGAGGGACTTATTCAATGCCGTCCTTGCCGACATCAACCGCTTTGCGGATATGGCGGTCAATGATGAAAAGGCGGTCAGAGCCATAGAAAGGCGGCTCACGGAAACAGACCAGAGCAGGGCGAAATCATTAGAGAAAGAAAAGAAGAAGCTGAACAAACGCCTTGCGGAGCTTGACAGGCTGTTTTCCTCTCTCTATGAGGACAAGGTAATGGAGCGTATCACGGAGCGGAATTTTGAGATGATGTCGGGGAAATACCAGAAAGAGCAGCTTGAAATTGAAGCACGGCTGAAAGAGGTAACGGAAACGCTCAATGACAGCTATGAGAAATCGCAGGGCGTGAGGGACTTTCTATCCCTAATCCGCAACTATCAGGGGCTGAAAGAGTTGGACGCAACCATCATAAACGCACTCATAGACAAGATACTTGTTTCGGAACGTGAGAAACTTGCGGACGGGACAGTAAGGCAGGAAATCAAGATTTACTATAAATTCATCGGCTTTGTCGGTGAATTACATATCACACCCACAAAGCGGTGGACGGCGTTAAAGCCTAAAAATTGTACGGTGTGCGGTGTTGAATACGTCCCCAGCTCTGGAATATCAAAGTATTGTCCCGCTTGTGCTAAGAGGATACAGAGGGAGAAATCAAACGAGAGCAAACGCAGGAGTAGGGAGAGGAACCGAAGGGCATGTATTGAACTGTCCGCAAAAATGACCGACTGACGTCGGCAAGGCGATCGGCATGCGCGGCAACCCGAATGAAGCGATCGCTGCCGCATTCCGCGCACCGGATATCTCGGCACAGGTGCTGCAGCTGCTCAAGCAAATGATGACCGATACCGCGGAGCTCATGGGCGCAAGCGAGGCCGCACTCGGCACGGTCAATCCGGACAACACCTCGGCGATTATCGCGGTGCAGAACGCAACGGCAGCGCCGCTCGAGCTGACCAAAATGGAGTTCTACCGCTTTACCGAAGACTGGGCGCGCGTGTTTCTCGACCTGATGGGCGCGCACTACGGCGTGCGCACGCTCGTTCTGCCGAACGAGGACGGCGGTGAACCCGAAACATGCACGTTCGACTTCTCCGCACTCGCCGGGCAGGACATGCGCCTACAGGTGGATGTCGGCGCGGCAAGCTACTGGTCCGAAACCATGCAGACGATGACAAACGATCATCTGCTGGAGAGCGGCGTTATTTCCGACCCGCTCGTATATCTGGAAAACGTACCGGATTATCAGGTACGCGGCAAACACGACCTGCTGCACGCACTTCGCGTACAGCGACAGCAGCAAAAGGAGGCAAACAGTAATGCAGAAAACCACAGTGAATCCCAATCCTGAGCAGGAAATGACGGTCAATCCGTTCGCACAGGAGCAGGCGGCGGAAATCCAGCCGCAGGAAAATGCGCAGACCTATCCGGTCGAGGTAGACGGCGATATCGTCGAACTGACGCTCGAGGAGCTGATCGACGCAGCCGCACAGGGACTTTCCAAGCGCAACGCCTACATCCGCCGCAACCGCGCGGCAAACGCCATGCCAAACGGCCAGATCTACGCCGCATTCGTCGAGGAATATCCCGATGTCCGTCCCGAGGACATTCCGCAGCAGGTATGGGAGTGGGCGCAGCAGGAAGGCTCGCTCGTGTCCGCGTACCGCAAGTGGGAGATTGCCGAACTGAGAGACGAACTGGCAGCGCTCGAGATGAACCAGAAGAACCGCCGTGCGGCGGTCGGTCCGGCGCAGTCGGACGGGGAACCCGCGGGGGTAGACCCGGTTACGCTCGCTTTGCTCGGCAAGTAACTTTTGCTGAATTGAAAATGGAGAATGGAAAATGGAAAATTACCGCGTTCATTCTCCATTATCAATTATCAATTTTCCATTACTGCACGATTGAACATTTATATAGGAGGTAAATTTTTATGGCTATCAATCTCGCAAGCAAGTATTCCGACCAGATTGTGGAGGTATTCACCCGTGCGTCCTTCATCAAGGGCAAGACTGCCGAGACGTATGACCTGACCGGCGTGAAAACGCTCAAGGTTTACACCCCGATCACCGTCGAAGAGGTCGATTACGACCGTGACGGCGGTCTGAAGCGCTACGGCGATGTGACCGAGATGCAGGATGTGGTACAGGAACTGACCATGACGCAGGACAAGGCGTTTACCCTGACCATTGACAAGGGCAACAACCTCGATCAGAATCTGGTCAAGAATGCCGCCGACATGCTGCGCCTGCAGCTGAACGAAAAGTCCACACCGGCGGCAGACAAGTATGCATTCAAGCGCTTCGTCACCATGGCGGGCAGCATTGTGGAAAGTGCAAAGCCGACCAAGGCGAATATCATCAGCAAGATTGCGGATGCATCGCAGGCACTTGACGATGCGCTTGTGCCGGACGACAACCGCTATCTGTACCTGACCAGCGAAATGTACAAGCTGGTGTGCACCTCGGACGAGTTTGCCGGTGTGGACGTGCTGGCGCGTCAGTCCATCGCCAAGGGCGTGTGCGGCGAGGTATTCGGCATGAATGTCGTCCGTGTTCCCAAGAGCTATCTGCCGGAGGACGTGTACTTCCTAGTTGCACACAAGGATGCCGTGCTCATGCCGTACAAGATTGCGGATGCCAAGGTGCATGAGGACCCGGTCGGCGTGTCCGGTGCACTGATCGAGGGCCGTCACTACTACGACGCATATGTGCTCGGCGCAAAGTGCGGCGGCGTATATGCACTGGTCGATGAGGACTGCCGCTCGAGCGCACCGACCATCAGCCAGGGCAAGATTACCGCGTTCGGCAAGGTGCGCTACACCCTGGACGGCTCGGATCCGCGCTACTCGGATTCCGCAAAGGATTACGTTGCCGGCACTGTGCTGACGCCGGAGACCGGCTGCAAGATTCGCGCATACTGCGTGCAGTCCGGTGCGTATCCGTCCGAGGTAGCGGAAGGCTAAATTCAAATAGCAGATAAGAGTTAGGAGTGAGGAGGTAGGAGGTTTTCTTCGTTTACTCCCCACTCCTGCCTTCTAACTCCTCACTGTATCCAATGAACTCATCACAAAGGAGGTAACCCTATGACCGGAACCGAATGCTTTCGTGCAGCGCTGAATATTTTATCCGAAACACCGGACAGCGGTGTGTATTACGAGCAGTTTGCGCTCGGTGCACTCAACCAGCTGTTAGCGAATAGCCTGCGCGAGATGAACGCAGAACGTGCGTCTGACGGAAAAGACGTGCTGCTTGTGCCGCCGCGCATGACGGCGCTGACCGAGGAGCTGCCCGCCGGCGACTGGCTGGCGCGCGAATGTTTTCCGTACGGACTGGCGGCGCTGCTTGTCGCGGATGACGACAAGGCCAAGTTTAACTGGGCGGCAACCGAGTACAGCGAACGCCTGCTGAGTCACTGTCCCGCGCAGTTTACCGCCGTGCAGGAGATGATTTAATGCGAAGTTATGAATTTCCCTATCTGGAGGCCGAGCAGCAGACCGTGGTCAGCCGGTTCGGCGGCATCGACTGCCGCACGCATCCGACCAAGGTTTCCCTCTCCCGCTCGCCGGATATGCAGAACATGATCTGCGACCAGAACGATTTTCTGGTAAAGCGCACCGGATGGCGCACACAGGCGCAGTTTAACGCACCGATTTATGGGTTATTCGCCATGCCGGATGGTGTGGGCTGTGCCGTTCATGCGGGTGCAAAGCTGTATTTTCGGGCGCCGGACGGCACGCAGACCGAGCTGTGCGCAGACATGAACGAGACGTTTTCCCAGTCGTTTACGATGAAGGGTGTACTCTACCTGATGGACGGCAAAACCTATCGTGCGGTGCGCAAAAGCAGCAAAAACACGGCCTGGGAAGCCGTTTCCGTATCCGGCACAGCCTATGTGCCGACCACGACCATCTCTGCGGCGCCGACCGGCGGCGGCACCAGCTACGAGGCGGTAAATCTCTTGACGCCTAAGCGCATCAACACCTTTATCGGCGACGGCACAGCGACCCAGTTCAAGGTGGACGCGACCGATCTCGACGAAACAGCTGTTACGGCTGAGGTCAACGGCTCGGCGGTTACCGTTTCGGCGGTCAACCGCTCGACCGGTCTGGTAACGCTGGCCGCTGCTCCGGCAAACGGAAACGGTCTGGCAAATGTGTCCATCGCGTTTGCCAAAACCGTCAGCGGACACGCGGACAAGATCAACAAATGCCGCTTTTCCGGGCTGTACGGCGGCAAAAACGACACGCGCGTGTTCCTTTCCGGCAACCCGGATGAGCCGGACTGTGACTGGCAGAGCGGCCTGTACGACCCGACCTACTTTCCGGACACCGGCTATACCCGCATGGGTACGGATGCATCTGTGATCGTCGGCTATCTCAAGCAGTACGAAAGTCAGGTCGTGGTTAAGTCCGGCGGCGCACAGGAGGCGACCAGCTATCTGCGCACCTACATGATGGCGGATGACGGTTCTGCGCTGTATCCGCTCAAACAAGGTGCGCAAGGTGAAGGCGCGATTTCGAGCCGCTGCTTCGCCGTGCTGAACGATCTGCCGCTGTATCTCTCGGCAAGAGGTGTGCAGGGCGTGTACGGCACCGCCGTTGCCGAACAGCGGACGATCCGCTCGGTATCCGATGCCATTGTGCCGAAATTATCGCAGGAGACCGACCTCAAAAACGCCTGTGCGGTGGTATTCGAGGGCAAATATTATCTGGCAGTAAACGGACACATTTATGTCGCGGACGGCTCTCTGACCGAGGAAAACGGCGATCCGGCGTGGTTTTTCTGGGTCAATGTGCCTGCACAGTGTCTGGCGGTGCTGAACGGTCAGCTGTGGTTCGGCACGGCAGACGGCCGGCTGTGCCGCTTTGCCAAAAGCGAGGAGGAGCACGCCTATCTTGATGACACGGCGGCGATTGCCGCGTACTGGCGCACGCCTACCCTGCCACTCTCCGACTGGAGCCGCTTCAAGACCGTGCGGGACGTGATTCCGACGCTCATGCCGCATTCCCGCTCGGGCGCGACCGTGCAGTACGAGAACGAAAACGGTGCCCAGCTTACGCTTTCCCGCAATATGGACCTGTTTTCCTTCCGCACACTGGACTTTTCACGGTTCTCCTTCCGGTGCATTCCGGGCGCCGTGACGTACCGTACCCGATGGAAGCAGCACCGCAGTCCTCTGTTTGCCGTGCGCATCGGCAACGACCGGCCGGATGAGCCGTTTGGTCTGCTCGCGCTCACCATCCGCTGGACACAGGGTCAGACCGTAATTTAGAAAGGAGGATTCCCCTTTGGCAATCATCAAATCAACTTCCGCGCGCCGAACATCAACCGTAAAGTCAGCCGCGTCCAAGTCAGCTTCGTCTAAGACGGCGGCAAGCAAATCGACGTCAAGCACGTCCTCCGGCACGCTCAATTCCAACGGCTACCGCGACAATTTTGACTACTCGGCGGCGATCGCCGGCACGACTGATTCAGCGAAACGCCAGCAGCTGCTGAGCGAACGCCAGAACAAGATTGGACTCGCTCGGTCTCGGCGGCCAAGGTTGCATCCAACGACGCGGTTTCGACGTGGAACGGCACCTACCGTCCGTACTCGGTTTCAAGCACAACAACCGGTGTGAAACCGCGTCAGCAGCCTGTATGATGCGGCGGAAAATGCCCGTTTCAAGCGATTTGAGAGCCGCCCGCAGCCGCATTGCAAGGCAGCTGGAGAGCCAATCTCGCATCCATCGAGAACGACTACGCCGCCGGTATGCGTCAGACCGACATCAATGCCCGACAGTCCGCGGTGAACAACGAGGAAAGCTGGCGGCGCTCGGACTTAACATGGGCGCACGCGGGCAGGCAGCCACCAGCGGCATGGCGGAGACCAGCCGCATTGCGGTGGACAACCGGTACCGCAGCGACCTGAATTCGCTTGGGCAGGCGCGTCTGTCCGCGCGTGCGGCAGCGCAGAATGCTGCCGATGAACAGACCGCAGCCGCCGAGAGCAGCTACTATACCGCAATCGGAAAATGCGGCGCTCCAGCAGGCGCAGGCGGCGTTGAGCCGGTTTAACGCCGACCGCGATTACGGCTTGTCCGTAGCCGGTCTGACCGGCTTCCTGAACGGCACGCCGACGTTGAACTGGCGCAATTATCAGCTGAATGTCAGCAGTGCGGCCGCGAATGCACAGACCCGTGCCTACGAGCAGGCGCTTGAGCGCTGGAAAACCAGCGGATACGTTCGTCAGGGTGACGCGGCTATCCTCGGTGTGCCCGCCGGAACGCCGACCGCCGATGTCAGCTACAAGAACGCAGCGCTCGCGCTGCAGCGATGGAAGAACGGCTACGGCGGCTGATTTTTTCAATGCCGCGTCTGTCCGAAAAAATAAATTCACCTCTGCGCACAAGGCACAGAGGTGATTTATGATAAAGAAATGAAAATGTGAGCAATTTTATATCCCAAAAAGCCAAGATTCTCTGTTTCAGCACAGAGAATTCGCTATGCTACTGCGTTTATGATAGCACAGGTTTGTCCATCCGTCAACTCAAACGCAAGAATTTACTATATATTCGCAAGAAATTGCTATAAAAAACCGCACGCAAAAGCGTGCGGTTTTCTCATATTGCCGTATCGGTAAGGACGGAGACTTACTTGTTCTTCAGGTTGAAGAAAGCCTTCTTGCCCAGGAACTGTGCAACGTCCTCGCCCAGCTCTTCCTCGATGCGGAGCAGCTGGTTGTACTTTGCAACGCGGTCGGTACGAGACGGAGCACCGGTCTTGATCTGGCCAGCGTTCAGTGCAACAGCGATATCAGCGATGGTTGCGTCCTCGGTCTCGCCGGAACGGTGGGATACAACTGCGGTGTAGCCTGCGCGGTTAGCCATCTGGATAGCGTCCAGGGTCTCGGTCAGGGAGCCGATCTGGTTAACCTTGATCAGGATGGAGTTAGCAACGCCAAGCTCGATGCCCTTGGACAGACGAGTGGTGTTGGTTACGAACAGGTCGTCGCCAACCAGCTGGATCTTGTCGCCCAGAGCCTTGGTCAGCATAGCCCAGCCTTCCCAGTCTTCCTCTGCCATGCCGTCCTCGAGGGAGATGATCGGGTACTTCTCAGCGAAGTTCTTCCACATCTTAACCAGCTGCTGCTGAGTCAGCTTCTTGCCGGACTTCGGCTGGATATAGCACTTCTCCTCGTCGTTCCACCACTCGGAGGAAGCAGCGTCGATCGCGATCATGAAGTCCTCGCCCGGCTTGTAGCCAGCTTCTTCGATTGCCTGAACGATAACCTTCAGAGCGTCCTCGTCCTTCTTCAGGTTCGGAGCGTAGCCGCCCTCATCGCCTACACCTGCTGCCGGAGTGCCGTTCTCCTTCAGGGTGGTCTTCAGCTGATGGAATACCTCTGCACAGCGGCGCAGAGCCTCGCGGAAGGACGGAGCGGAAACCGGCATGATCATGAATTCCTGAATCTCAACGTTGTTGGTAGCGTGTGCGCCGCCGTTGAGGATGTTCATCATCGGCATCGGCAGGGTCTTAGCGTTGCAGCCGCCGATGTAGTTGTACAGCGGCAGGCTCAGAGCCTCTGCAGCAGCCTTGGCAACAGCCAGGGATACGCCGAGGATAGCGTTTGCGCCGAACTTGGTCTTGTTCGGGGTGCCGTCAGCCTCGATCATAGCCTTGTCGATTGCCTGCTGGTCGAGAGCGTTCATGCCGATAACAACTTCAGCGATCTCGCCGTTTACAGCGTCAACAGCCTTGAGTACGCCCTTGCCGTTGTAGCGGGACTTGTCGCCGTCACGCAGCTCGCAAGCCTCGAAGATACCGGTAGAAGCACCGGACGGAACAGCAGCGCGGCCCATGTATGCGCCGGTGTCGCCCTCAACGTAAACCTCAACCTCAACGGTCGGGTTGCCGCGGGAGTCCATAACTTCGCGGCCGATTACATCAACAATTTCAATGTAGCCCTTCATAATTCTTTCTCCTTCTTACATAAGAATAGATTAGCTTATAAAAGAGTGGAGAGTGAAGAGTGGAGAGTGGAGATTACTCCGCCTTTTCACTCTTTCTGCTTCACTCTATTATTATCAATAAGAATATCCGAATTGCCGAGCGTTAAATGAAGATTTCTCTTCACTCTACACTCTCAACTCTTCACTCTGCTTACTTAACAAGCAGACTGTGACCAGTCATCTCTGCAGGCTGCGGAATGCCCATCATGTCCAGCATGGTGGGAGCCAGATCAGCCAGTACGCCGCCTTCTGCCAGCTTGCCCTCGTGACCGACCATTACGAGCGGCACCGGGTTAGTGGAGTGTGCGGTGAACGGAGTCACGCCGTCAGCGTCGAGCATCTGATCGACGTTGCCGTGGTCGGCGGTGATCAGGCACTGACCGCCCATCTTGAGGATGGCGTCAACGACCTTGCCTACGCCGTCATCGGTAGCCTCGATAGCCTTGACTGCAGCCTCGAATACGCCAGTGTGACCTACCATATCGCAGTTTGCGAAGTTGAGGATAACCAACGTCGTACTTGCCGGACAGGATGCGCTTTACGCACTCCTCGGTAACGGCAGGCTCGCTCATCTCCGGCTGGAGATCATCAGGTTGCAACCGTGCGGGACGGGATCGAGAGCAGCGATCCCTCAGCCCGGCATTCACTTCCCATTCCTCAACGGCCGCCGTTTGCAAGAAGAACGGTAACGTGTGCGTACTTCTCGGTCTCGGCAATGC
>ENA-OQBD01001145-OQBD01001145.1-human-gut-metagenome-genome-assembly--contig:-NODE-1145-length-12599-cov-3.673108_pt1 | contig 12599 bp, 9 predicted proteins | sample MGYA00242742_ERZ504543 | MGnify/ENA primary metagenome ERZ504543 (study PRJEB26092, sample SAMD00036239) | human gut metagenome | host: Homo sapiens | study: EMG produced TPA metagenomics assembly of... | reverse complement strand
CGGCTCACGAATTATGTATCTATAAAAAACGTTAATTGTAGAAATGAAACAGGTTGGTTGCAATGAAGTAGATAAAAGCATGAATGAAATGGAGGAATTTGATTATACGGTTGAACAATTTGCCGACTTACAGTTACTTCGATATAAAGTGTATGGATTTGAAGAACTGAGTTTGAAACAAAAAAAGTTGATTTACTATTTGTCACAAGCTGCTTTGCAAGGCCGTGATATTTTGTTTGATCAGAATGGCAAATACAATTTGCTTATTCGTAAAATGTTGGAAACCGTATATACAGAGTATCAGGGAGATCGTACAGATGTGAATTTCGTCAATTTGGAAACTTATCTGAAACGCATATGGTTTTCTAACGGAATTCATCATCATTATGCTTCAAATAAGTTCGTACCAGGTTTCACTCCGGAATTTTTTAGGGATGCATTGAATAGTGTGGATGCATTGAAGTTACCTTTGGGTAAAGGGGAAACAGTGGAAGAACTTTGTGAAGAAGTCTTTCCGGTGATTTTTGATTCTGAAATGATGCCTAAACGTGTGAATCAGGCAGACGGGGAGGATTTGGTCCTGACTTCGGCTGCAAATTATTACGAAGGGGTAACCCAGAAAGAAGCGGAAGATTTTTATCATAATTTGAAGAATCCGGATGATATGATGCCGGTAATGTTTGGTATGAACAGCCGTTTAGTAAAGGAGGACGGAAAAGTACAAGAAAAGGTCTGGAGATCTGGAGGATTGTATGGGCAAGCCATTGATAAGATCATTTATTGGTTGGATAAGGCTCTTGGTGTGGCAGAAGATGCACAACAAAAAAGTAGTTATCGAAAAATTAATTCGATTTTATAAGAATGGGGACTTGAAAGATTTTGATGAATATTCTATTGCGTGGGTGAAGGATTTGGATTCACGCGTGGATTTTGTTAACGGCTTTATTGAAAGTTATGGAGATCCGTTAGGACTGAAAGCTAGTTGGGAGTCCATTGTGAATTTTAAAGATCTGGAAGCAACCAAGCGCACGGAAATCATCAGCGCTAATGCTCAATGGTTTGAAGATCACTCACCTGTAGATCATCGGTTTAAAAAAAAGGAAGTGAAAGGTGTGTCGGCCAAGGTGATTACAGCCGCTATGCTGGGGGGGGATTTGTATCCTGCTACAGCGATTGGGATTAATCTCCCTAATTCCAACTGGATTCGTAGTGTGCATGGTTCTAAGTCTGTAACCATCGGAAATCTGACTGAAGCCTATAATAAAGCGGCTCATGGTAATGGATTTACAGATGAATTTGTTTGCGGTGCCGAAGAGAAAGAATGGATAAAGAAATATGCAGATCTTACAGGGGATTTACATACTGATTTGCATGAATGTTTGGGGCACGGTTCTGGTCAGTTGTTACCGGGAGTAGATCAGGATGCTTTGAAAGCGTATGGATCTACGATAGAAGAGGCACGTGCCGATTTATTCGGTTTGTACTATCTGCCGGATGACAAAATGGTAGAGTTGGGGCTTACACCGGATGGAGATGCCTTTAAAGCAGAATATTATACTTATATGATGAATGGTCTGATGACCCAGTTAGTCCGCATCGAGTTAGGTAATATGGTAGAGGAAGCACACATGCGTAACCGCCAGCTCATTGCGCGGTGGACATTTGAGAAAGGTGCTGCAGATAAGGTGGTTGAACTGGTTAAGAAGGATGGGAAAACGTATGTGAAGATAAACGATTATCAAAAATTGCGCACTCTGTTCGGACAGTTGCTGGCTGAGATACAACGCATTAAAAGTGAAGGAGATTTTGAGGCTGCCCGTAAATTGGTCGAAAAGTATGCGGTGAAAATAGATCCGGTTTTGCACGCCGAGATATTGGCACGTTATGAAAAACTTCATCTGGCTCCTTACAAAGGTTTTGTAAATCCTGTATATGAGGCCGTGACAGATAAGGATGGAAATATTATAGATGTAAAAGTATCTTATAATGAAGGTTACGCGGAGCAAATGTTACGTTATAGCAAAGAATTTGCGAATCTTCCTTATAGAAATGAATAAGAATAAATATGGATGTACACGAAACAATAAAGGACATAAAGGGGCAATTCCGTTTGTTTATGAATGGGGTGGTTTCCCAAAGTATGCGTGAGAAGGGATTAGACTATAAACTGAATTTTGGCATCGAACTTCCGCGTTTGAAAGAAATAGCTGCTCGTTATGAAAAAAATCATGAAGTGGCGCAAGCTTTATGGAAAGAAAATATCCGTGAATGTAAAATTCTGGCGGGAATGTTACAGCCGGTAGAAACATTTTATCCGGAAATAGCTGATATATGGGTAGAAGATATGCGCTATCCTGAAATAGCGGAACTGACTTGCATGAGTTTGTTCCAATATTTACCTTATGCTTCGGAGAAGGCTTTTGAATGGATGGCCGATGAGCGTGAATATTTTCAGTTATGTGGCTTTATGCTGATGGCAAGGCTGTTGATGAAGGGAAATCAGCTGACTGAGCGTTCGGAAGCTGAATTTTTGGATCAGGCAATGGTCACTTTACAAAGCGAGGGAGTGCTGCCCCGCAAAGCAGCTGCTACTGCTTTGAAGAAGTTTGCCGTTCAAAGCAAGGAAAATGGCAAAAAGGTGAATCGGTTGTTGGCTCCATTAACCAAATCAGATAAGGTAGAAATAGCTTCTTTGGCTGGAGAAATAAAATTAGAAACAGAATATTGGCATTAAACTTTCATGTTATCATAAAAAGGCTTAACTTTGACGGCGGAACTGAAATCTGTGATGGAAGAGAATGTGAAAGATAAGGTAAAGCAGATCTTGACAGAATATCTGCAGGTTAACGGGCATCGGAAGACACCTGAACGATATGCTATACTCGATACTATCTATTCCATTAAAGGTCATTTTGACATTGATACGCTTTATAATTATATGGCAAATGAAGGAAAATTCCGGGTAAGCCGGGCTACTCTTTATAATACCATCATTCTTTTTATCGATGCAAAATTGGTTATTAAACATCAGTTCGGCAATTCTTCCCAGTACGAGCGTGCGTACAACAATGAAACCCATCATCACATGATATGTACGGAATGTGGCAAAGTGACCGAATTTCAGGATGAGAATCTGAAACAAGCCATTGCCAATACGAAACTGAAGAAATTTCATGCCTCGCACTATTCCTTATATATCTATGGTGTATGCAGCAAGTGTACTTGGGCCAAGCGTAGGAAGAAAAAAGATAAGTAACATAAAACGAAGAAACATGAAAGTAGATGTCTTGTTAGGTTTGCAATGGGGTGATGAAGGCAAAGGAAAGGTTGTCGATGTTCTGACTCCCCGTTATGATGTGGTAGCTCGTTTCCAGGGAGGTCCGAATGCAGGTCATACACTGGAATTCGAAGGCCAGAAATATGTGCTCCGTTCCATTCCTTCCGGAATATTTCAAGGAAATAAAGTAAACATTATTGGTAATGGTGTGGTACTGGATCCGGCTTTGTTCAAGGCTGAGGCTGAAGCTTTGGAGGCTAGCGGACACCCCCTGAAAGAACGTTTGCACATTTCAAAGAAAGCTCATTTGATTTTGCCTACTCACCGCATTCTGGATGCTGCTTATGAAGCTGCTAAAGGAGATGCCAAAGTGGGAACTACCGGAAAAGGTATAGGTCCTACTTATACTGATAAAGTGAGTCGTAACGGTGTACGTGTAGGTGATATCCTTCATAATTTTGAAGAAGTGTATGGAAAGGCAAAGGCACGTCACGAACAGATCTTGAAAAGTCTGAATTATGAATATGATATAACCGAACTGGAAAAACAATGGTTGGAGGGTATCGAATACCTGAAACAGTTCCATTTGGTGGACAGTGAACACGAAATAAACAATCTTCTGAAGTCGGGTAAGAGTGTGCTTTGTGAAGGTGCGCAGGGAACGATGCTTGATGTTGATTTCGGTTCTTATCCTTTTGTCACTTCTTCAAATACCATTTGTGCCGGTGCTTGTACCGGTTTAGGTATCGGTCCTAATAAAATTGGTAATGTATACGGTATCATGAAAGCGTATTGTACCCGTGTGGGGGCAGGTCCTTTCCCTACCGAATTGTTTGATGAAACTGGTAAGAAAATCCGCGATTTAGGTCATGAATATGGTGCGGTGACAGGTCGTGAACGTCGTTGTGGCTGGATTGATCTTGTAGCTTTGAAGTATTCTATCATGGTAAACGGGGTGACTCAGTTAATTATGATGAAGAGCGATGTGTTGGATGATTTCGAAACCATCAAAGCATGTGTGGCTTATAAAGTAAATGGTGAGGAAATTGATTACTTCCCTTATGATATTAGTGAGGGGCTGGAACCTGTATATGCGGAGCTGCCCGGATGGAAGACTGATATGACCAAGATGACCAGTGAGGATGAATTCCCGGAAGAATTCAATGCGTATGTCACTTTCTTGGAAGAACAGCTGGAAACCCCGATCAAGATTGTTTCGGTAGGTCCTGATCGTGGTCAGACTATTGAACGCTATACGGAAAGAATAATAGAGAATGAATCTTATAAGATAAAAAAGAGATACTTGTTTTCCTTTGGAGTCAGTTTCTCTTTTTTTTGTATACATCTATCTGTTTCTATGTATATTTGATAAAATTGTAACATCTATAATGATACCCATGTAAGATAATATATCTTTCGTCTTTATCGTATATCTTTCCGGTTACTATTTTAAGATGTGTGTGGAGCATCAATTGTGCATTATTGCGTATTATTGTGCCAAATCGCGTCATTCCGTCTGGGTTTCTTTCTATATTTGTCATCAATAAAAATATCGATATGGCATTACAAACAACCGGATTGGAATTTTTCTACTTGAGTGTGGATTTCTCCGAGAATGATAAAATATTGTTGGTGGAACAAGAGTTGGGCTACATTGCTTGTATTGCATTTATTGGTACGTATTTACCACAAAGGATGTCTTTGCTGTTGGAGAGAGGATAGGTGTCTGCTTTTTACTCGCAGATTGTCCGAAGGATGTACGGCCGATTATGTACAGCAAGTAGTGGATGCACTGTTGGAACGTGGATTTTTTAGTAAAGCCCAATACGAAAAAAATGGAATTCTTACTTCGGAAAGTATACAGGACCATTACTTTGAGGCGGTACAACAACGGAAGTGTGTAGAGGTGAGTACTGATTACTTGTTGATAGAGATTTCAAAATACAAGAATTTGTATGTGGATGGTAGTAACGTAGGCATTTCAACGGAAAATGTGGACATGAAAACATGAAGTTACAAAGTAAAGCAGAGCAAAAAAAGAAAAGGACTCCTCTTCATTTTGTTCTCCAGAAAAGAAGAGGATTTTTGCGGAGAAAGAGACTTTTTCTTCTATTCCTGTAGATGGAAAATGCAGAAATGCTTCCGGACCAGTTGAAGCTTTGCAGCAGTGAGGGATAGGAGATAAGATAGTAGGGTACTGTGATTATGGTGTGATAGGGCATCCGATATGGCAAATATTAGCTGATATGCGTATGTCAGGTGGAAGGTTATATCAATTGTTAGCCTTTATTGGGGCGCGCCTGCGAGTTTGACCGATTAGAATTTAGTAGATTGATAAATACTGTAATTGTGTAATAAAGAAAACGATTGATCGTTTTATGGTTCATATAAGTAGAAAATAAATAGAATATTAAATAGATAATAGCCTGATTTTTAGAGTGCTGATTATGCTAATGGTAGAGTATAAGTAGAAAGTGACTAAAAAAATATTCATAATATATTGTGTATCAAGTAAAAGGGGGAAATAATATAAGTATGGTGGACTTAATGAATAGAGGAGAACGGTAAGCATAAGTTCTTTTGGAACTTAGTTCTATTAAAAAGAGGAAAAGTACAAGAATTCATTTCTTATAAAAAACGCCTAAATATTAGTCGTTCCAAACAATATTCAACTGTTAAAAGAGTAATTTCACACAAAGGATAAATAGTTAAAGAAATAAAAAACAAGGTACTTTATTTGGAACAAGATATCTGAAGAAGAAAATGATTATCTTGACAATTTTCATGTATTTCACATCATTTTATACTAAAAATAAAATAACTACCTTACATCTAACAAATATCACAACTAAACAATACTTATGAATAAAAAAATATCATAGACAAAAAATAATAGACTTATTCTTTTATTTTTAATAAAATTTTATATCTTTGCAATATTATTGATAAAATGAGTTCCAAAAGAACTTGGATAATGTTTAATTAAAAGAGAGTGAGTATGAAAGAAAAAGTGTTAGTGTTACTAGCTTGTCTGTGGTTGGGTATCGGCTTCTCTATGGCTCAAGCGCCTAAAACAGTTGCAGGAGTTGTAACTTCTGCGGATGATGGTGAGCCGATAATAGGTGCGTCTGTTTTAGTAGAAGGGACTACTATGGGAGCAATTACGGATGTAGATGGCAAGTTTGCTATCAATAATGTTCCTACAGATGCCAAAGCGCTGATTGTTTCTTATCTGGGTATGATTACTCAGCGAGTTGGAATTCAGCGTGGTACTATTACTGTAACAATGAAGTCGGACACAAAAGTGTTGGATGAAGTGGTTGTAACTGCTCAAGGATTGAACCGTAAACAAAAAGCGTTGGGTTATTCTACACAAAAGGTGGCAGGTGAGGATCTAACTATTTCACGACAGACCGATTTGGGTAATGCTATGGCCGGTAAAGTGTCGGGAGCACGTTTTATAGGTGGTGCCAGTTCTGGTTTTGATGCAGGTACTATTATTTTGCGTGGTGCAGGTTCCATTCCTTCTTCGTCCCAGTCGGATAATCCGGCCAATGAGCCTATTTATGTGGTAGATGGTGCTATCACCAACAAAAACTCTATCAATATGGATGATGTGGAAAGCATAAACGTATTGAAAGGTCCCGCGGCTACTGCCCTTTATGGTTCGCGTGGTGGTGCAGGTGCTATCATCATAACTACTAAGGCGGGACAAAGTGAGAAAGGGTTGCTTGAAGTAAGTCATACATTGCAGGCCGAAACTTACTATAATCATTTCAATATGCAGAAGCTGTATGGTGGTGGAGGATATGGAGGTACGGAAAAAGGTAACAGGGCTCAGGATATTTATGATTTGTATAGTGGTGATATTCCCGGTTTGCAAGGTGCTTATGTGTACGATTATAATGAGGACACTTCTTGGGGAGCTGCATACGATCCGGCTGTGAAATATGTCACTCCGTTGTCATTAGACGAAACCAGTGGTCATTATGGAAAACCAGCCACTTGGCAACATGGATTGGATTTGAGAGATCTTTATCGGACTGGTGTAACCAATACAACCAACGTTTCGTTTTCAAAGAGTGTGAAAGATTTTAATACCCGTGTTTCTTTCACCAATAGCTATCGTACTGGTGTGCAGCCCAATTCGGATGCTATTCGCCGTTTCTTAGGGTTCAAGACAAATTTCAAACCCACACCGTGGATGAATGTGTCATTGGATTATAAATATACTTATCGTCAGGATCATAATGCTGCCGAAAGTGGATATAACGGTTCACGTACCGTTTTGCAGGAATATACCCAATGGGGACAGACCAATGTCAATTTAAAAGATTATAAGGACTATAAACGTCCGGACGGATCATGGAGGACGTGGAATATCAACAGTGTGAATAATCAAAGTGCTGCATTCCATGATAATCCGTATGCTTTATTTCATGAATATAATCATCGCACCATTTATCAATGGAATGTATTCAGTGGTGATGTGTCTGTGGACCTTCCTTATAACTTGAAGGCAGGGGTACGCGTAAATGGTAACATACGTGGTTACAAATTGGAACGAGAACGCCCTTCAGGATCTATTAATTTCCGGTCAAATTATCGTCAGGATCAAAGCAGTTTGATTGATTTGACCGTACAAGGACGTTTAACTTGGGGACAATCATTTTTTAAAGATAAACTAACGGTAGACGCAGCTCTTTTTGCAGAAGCACGTGACTATACGTACGATAATTTATATGCATACACCAATACGAATTATGATTTGTCTTTGGACGATTACTATAATTTGGCTGCTTCATCGGGTACTATTGCTTTAGCCTATAATGAGAAAACACATTACAAAGAACGTAGTGTTTATGCCACAGCTACCATGGGCTGGGATGATACTTATTTTCTTGACGCTTCTGTTCGTAACGATATGTCTTCCACATTGAGTCCTAATCATAACAGCTATTGGTATGGTGGCCTTTCCGCTTCTGTCCTTGCTCACAAATGGGTGAATGCAGAATGGCTGAACTTTTGGAAACTGCGTGCTAGTGCGGCTCAAGTAGGTACTACGCTCAATGCTTACAATATTTATCCTACTTATTCGCTGGATACCAGTTATGGTTCACATGTTACAATGTATGAACCTTCTTCTCAGAAAAATTATAATATCGAGCCGTCTATTTCCACTTCGTATGAAATAGGTACGGAATTCCGTTTGTTCAATAATCGTTTATGGGGTGATTTCAACTATTATACCCGGGATGACAAAGATCAGATAATCTCCGTAACCTCTGCTCCGCAATCGGGGTATTCCACTCGTAAGATGAATGCTGGTTTAATTCGTAATCGGGGTGTTGAATTGAGTTTGGGCGGGATGCCTGTTTCCACTAAGAACTGGAAATGGGAAATGAATTTCAATATAGCGAAGAATAGTAATAAACTGGTGGAACTAGCTGATGGAGTGGATTCTTATTCTATTTATTGGACTTCATTCACAACTCGTTTGTATAATTATGCTATGGTTGGTAAATCACTTGGTGTGATAACCGGTAATACATGGGAACGTGATGACAATGGCAATATAATCTTCCATGAATTGAGTGCTTCGCAGAAGGCGTTGTATGGTGGTGAATATGTACCTACTTACAATCAGAATACACTAGATGAACTGGGTAACTTCCATCCGGATTTCACTGGTGGTTTTAATACTAGTATCAGTTTTAAGAATTTCCGTCTGTCGGCTAATATTGATTTCTCTGTAGGCGGACAGATTGTATCCTATACTAATATGTGGGGTAGCAATAGCGGTATTCTTGATAAAACAGCTGAGCTTAATGACCGTGGCGTCAATGTTCGTGAACCGGTAAGCAAAGGTGGTGGTATCCACATGACTGGTGTGGATCAGAATGGCAATAAGGTAGATACCTATGTCAATGCTAAACTATATTATACCACAGCTTCCCGTGTATGGGAAGAATGGGTGTATGACCGTACTTACGTGAAACTTCGTGAAGTGTCATTGTCGTATGTTTTCCCGTCACAGACTTTGAAGAAACTAAATATCGGCCTGAGTCGTGCCAGTGTGGCAATTAATGCTTCCAATCCATGGTTGATCTACTCAGCTTGTCCTAATGTGGATGTGTCTGAAATTGGTATGGGATATTTTGAGGGTGGTAATGCCGCTGCAACCCGTTCGATAGGTTTTACCGTTAATCTTGCTTTTTAAACCATAAAATGAAGAATCATTATGAAATATATTAAATTATTATTTTTATCTCTGAGTTTTGCAGCAACATTCACAGCATGTGATATGACTGACTTTGGCGATATTAACAAAGATCCCAATGAACCGTCGGAGGCTAATACTGGTATGTTGTTTACATACGCTTGTACTTATGTGAAATACTTCTCTATGAACTCAAATTATTATTACCCGTGGACGCAAATGTATCCGGGGTATATGTCCGAGAAAAATAATAATCAGTATGGTGCGTTTGGCGGACCTACTATGAGTACAAGTTCTTATTATCTTTATCCGTTGAAGAACTGCCAGAAGATTATTGACTTTAATAGTGATGAGACTGAAAAAGGTAAACCTGCCATTGTGCAGTTTGGTGATAATGCCAATCAGATTGCGGTTGCACGTACATTGATGGGATTCATCTATATGCACCTTACAGATGCTCTAGGGCCACTTCCTTACACAGAAGCATTTCAGGCAGGTGAGGAAAATTTTACTCCGGTATTTGATTCACAGGAAACTATTTATGCTAAGTTAGATGCCGATTTGAGGGAAGCGTATAATCAGTTTAATGAAAGTGGCTCGTTGAGCACAGCCGACATCCTGTTCGATGGTGACATTCGTGCATGGAAGAAACTGAATGCTTCTACCCGTATGATGCTTGCTATAAAACTGGCAGATGTGGATCCTGCCGAAGGACGCTCGCGTTTTGCTCAAGCTTACGCTGATGGCGGTATTGAAGAAAATGCCTATAATTTGAATTATACTTTTGAGGCCAATACTGTGGGATATTTATATTATAATGGCGTAAACTATAATTATAATTTTGTTCCTAATAAGTATTATGTAGATCAGTTGAAGGAATTTGAAGGACAACCGTCTGTTCTCTACTTGTTCGCTGATTCCTTTTGGCAAGACACAGGCAGAGACAGGCGTGACATGATGAAGACCTGAAGAACTTTTGATAAATACCAAGGTATGCCTTTGGGTATTGAGTCTGCAGATGTGAACACGTGGAATAAAGTCTGCTGTTTTTATAATCCTTCGCTTACACAGGTAACCTCTACTTTCCCTATTATTACTGCTTCTCGTATGCTACTTATCGAGGCTGAAGCTGCTCAACGTGGCTGGATTCAGGCTGATCCTGCCCAACTTTATGCAGCCGGTGTGAAGGCATCATTTGAACAATGGGGAGCCGAAGGTGTTGATGAATATTTGGTACAGGAAGCAGTTGCTTATACGGGTACTGATGCTGATAAAATTAATAAAATTGCTCTTCAGCGCTGGATCAGTGGCTTCATGGCTGATGGTTTTGAGGCATGGTCTGACTGGCGTCGTTTTGATATTCCGAAACTAGAAGTCGGTCCGGTTTGTACAACGATTGATCACATCCCTTATCGCCATCAATTTGATAGCGAAATTTATCAAGGTAATCTTGGAAAATTATGAAGCTGCCGTGAAAGCAGATTTGAATGGTGATGATAGCCGTGAGCAACGAGTATGGTGGAATAGAAGATAAGATTTGAAGTATATAATTCTCTTTAAAGTTTCGTTTAAATATAGGGGACATTCTCAGTGATGAGAGTGTCTTCTTTTATTGAAATAAATCAAAAAATATATAGGATAAACGTTAGTTAAGACTAGGTAATTCATAAATTGCCTCGATGGATAGATATACGTATTGCTTTTTCTTATTCACTTTTGTTGTGTTTGGTTGGGTGGCATTTGAAGAATGTTATTGTTGGGATATTGAATTTTTATGAAGAAATTCTCCTGTTTTAAAGCATAAAAAAAGGCTATCTATCCCAGACAGCCAATCTTTTGTTAACCTTAAATCTAATACTATGAAAAACACATTGCAAAGATACGGACTTTGTTTATAATAGCAAGTTTTTAGTCTGTATTTCGCCGTTTTATAACATGCTTTATAAATATATCGCACCTTGTTAACAAATTAATTTAAAAATGTAAAGTTTTGTTTATTATGACCTTTCGGACTTTTTGTCTTATGAATGATAGAAGAGGGCAAATGAAAATAAAAGTATGTGATAGCTGTTTTTCTATTTCTTATTTTATATCTTTGATGTCACTTTACTGATTGAAAAAATAACAGTTACTTATGAAAAACAGACAGTTTATTGTATTTGCTCTTTTATTAGCATGTCCGTTGCTGTTACACGGACAGGAAACGTTTCTTTGTGGAAAAGAATCATGTAATAAAGGTTATATCCGGCATCCATGGTATGGAAAAAAGGTTGGTTATATAGGAGACTCGATAACTGATCCCAATTGTTATGGAGATAACATAAAAAAGTATTGGGATTTTTTTGAAAGAATGGTTGGATATCACTCCTTATGTGTATGGAGTGAGTGGACGTCAATGGAATGATGTACCCCGTCAGGCAGAACAATTGAAAAAGGAGCATGGAGAAGAGGTTGATGCCATCGTGGTTTTGATGGGGACAAATGATTTTAATAGCAGTGTACCTGTCGGGACTTGGTTTACAGAGAAAGAAGAGCAGGTGATGGCTGCCCGTGGTGAAACTAAAAAACTGGAAACGCGTAAAAGGCGTGTTCCTATAATGACGAATGATACGTATAAAGGCCGTATTAATATTGGTTTGAGTCATTTGAAAAAATTTGTTTCCCGATAAACAAATTGTTTTGTTGACCCCATTGCATCGTTCTTTAGCGGAATTCGGCGAAAAGAATGTACAACCGGATGAAAGCTATCAGAATAAATGCGGAGAATATGTGGATGCTTATGTACAGGGCATTAAGGAAGCAGGTAATTTGTGGGGAATTCCTGTAATAGATTTTAATTCGGTTACAGGTATGAATCCGATGATTGAAGAACAACTTATTTATTTCTATGATTCGGGCTATGATCGTTTGCATCCTAATACCAATGGTCAAGAACGTATGGCACATACATTGATGTATCAGTTACTTTCTTTGCCTGCATCATTCTGACAGTTGGACATTCATTTTTTTTGTCTTTTTGGAAGAGTTTGTCTATTTAGGAGAACCTCCAATGTTTCGATATGAACTTGAAGAATTTGAAAAAATGTTCAAATGGCAAATTGA
>ENA-OQBD01001143-OQBD01001143.1-human-gut-metagenome-genome-assembly--contig:-NODE-1143-length-12604-cov-2.142101_pt1 | contig 12604 bp, 17 predicted proteins | sample MGYA00242742_ERZ504543 | MGnify/ENA primary metagenome ERZ504543 (study PRJEB26092, sample SAMD00036239) | human gut metagenome | host: Homo sapiens | study: EMG produced TPA metagenomics assembly of... | reverse complement strand
GGACTACTGCCGAAAGCACAAGATCAAGGAAGGAAGTATTTTCCGCTCAAGGAACGGAAGATAACTTTAGAAAGCATAAAAGTATACAGATTTCATGTAAGAACGATGCATACTCTTTTAAGACAAGCCGTTCATGACATAATACACATTATGTCATGAACGGCTTTTTTGAATGAAAAAATGTATGATCGGAGAACGATACGGAAGTCTTGTGGTAATTGAAAAAGTGAAGATTCCGGGAAAACTGAAAACCTATTGGCGGTGCCGGTGTGACTGCGGGAATACATGCACCTTGGAAGATTCTCACCTGAAAAACGGACATACGAAGAGCTGTGGATGCAGAAGACGGATCCGACTCCAGGAAAAACGCCTCGATCCCACCGGATAGCGGTACGGCAGGCTTGTCGTTCTGGGACCGGCAGCGGGAACGGCAGAAAAAATGTGATGGCGCAGTGGAGCAAAGCGGATCGTCCGAAGGGGATCGCGCGGATCGTCCGGTCATCGCGGAGTATACAGAAGAGAAAACAACCGATGGAGAGCATCCATTGGCTTTCAGGGAAAGTCCTACAATCTTGGCAGCTTCGCAACCTATGAGGAGGCAGTTCAGGCGCGGCTGGACGCGGAAAAGCGGTTATATGATCCATTTTTAGCGAAATATCGCGAAGAAAATTCCTGAGGACGCAGGGGGATCACAATACTGATAAAAACACTTCCAACCGCAGGAATACCGGGCAGCTTTGCTGCATAGAATGCAGTTTAGGGAGTGATTTTTATAAATTTTTAAGGAGCAAGGGGGAAAGGAGGAGCTTTGTGAGCATACAGAGGCAGAAGAATCCTGTGTGCAGCAATTGAAATATTGACTCACAGTAACTGTTCGACAGAGATACAGTTACGATCCACGATTCAAAGAAGGAGGAAAAGAGAGATGAAGAAGCGCGGAATGAAAAAACGTGTTATGGCAGCACTCATGACGGCCTGTATGGTCGTTGGGTCTGTGCCGGGAGTGTCGTTGGCGGATGTGTCGGGTGAACCATCTGGTACGCTGACACCGGCTGCAAAGAAACATAACTTTGATGGAACAGCGTCAACAGAAGCAGCCCCGGATATTGAGCTTAACAAGACAGCTGCATATAACGGAACATTTACTGAGAACGGTCAGACAGAACTTACAAAGACCTTTGAGGTTGGAACGAAACTCACGCTTGCGGATATTCCTGCATCCAAGGGTAAGAGCAGCAGTTACAGCGATCAGACCTGGGATAAAATTCCCGGTTGGATATATTGTAGGAAAAGATGGAACGACCTTCACGATCACCTACAAGTGGAGATCAAGCGGCAGTGGCAGTGATTATGACTATAGCACCTCCACAAGAGGGCAAAGCCACAAACGCAGCTGGTAAGTCCGGACGTTGGATCTTAGAGGGCGGCGAGTTCACGGAGGATAACGGGACAACACAAGAGGACACATGTACACCGGCTGGCATGAGATCGACGGCAAGTGGTATTACTTCAACACAGCATCCGACAAGGGAACACTTGGCGCAATACTTGCGAACACCACAACACCGGATGGATATCAGGTAGATGCAAATGGAGCATGGATCCGGTAATTCCGGCAGGAAACCTTCATGGCTCACCGGGCGCGGGATCCTCATAGCAGTCATGTTTCTTTTGGGACTGGGAATTTTTCTGTACCCGCATATCTGTGACTGGTACTATCAGTATCAGTTCAACAAGGCGATCGCGGCGTATGACCGGTTTCAGGGGATCGACTGCGAAGGAATGATCCAGGCGGCCAGAGAGTACAATGAAAGACTTGCAAAGAAAGAGGAACAGTTTCTGGTTCCCGCAGAGGAACGGGAGGAGCTTGACCACCTTCTAGATCCATGGGAAACAGGGATGATGGGATATGTGGACATTCCGAAGATCGGGGTCCACGTTCCCATTTACCACGGAACGGAAGAGCGGGCGCTTCAGTCGGGCGCCGGTTTCTGGTATGGGACAAGCCTGCCGGTGGGCGGTGAAAATACCCATTGTGTGCTGGCCGCCCATAACGGTCTTGTGAAGGCGAAACTGTTCACTGACCTGGACAAACTAGAAGTGGGAGATCGGTTCACTCTGGATGTCTTAAACGAGACATTCACGTATGAGGTGGATCAGATCCTCGTAACACTTCCGGAAGAGACGGAAGAACTTTATGTCCAGAACGGAAAAGACCTTGTGACGCTTTATACCTGTACTCCGTATGGGGTAAATACCCACAGGCTCCTTGTCCGCGGACACCGGGTAACAGAACCGGAAGAATGATGGAAAAAACTGCGCCGGTTCACAAAAAGTGAAAACGGAGCTTTTTTCGACATAAATTGACATGGAGGGAATCGAAAATGAAAAAGAAAATGAACAAGGTTTTAGTAGTCTGCACAGCGGCAGCAGCGATGACAGCATTTTCAGGAACCGCTTTTGGGGCAACTCTCGATCTGGAGTCAAAGACAGCGGTTGCTGACGCGAAGGATGGAGCCGGGGATATCCAGGAGGCCATAAATCAGATCTCGGGGAACGGAAATAAAGATGGGTGGACCATCAAAATAAAGTCTGGTACATATGACCGATTTACAATTCCGGCAGATTTTAAGAACATCACGGTTGAGGGAGAGAAAAACAGCGTTATTCAGGTGATGAATGCGTCAGTGGCAGACAACCTTTCAGATGCTGGCGGAATTAACGCGTTTGGCAGTAATATTACTTTAAAAGGACTTACAATTGATGCTGGAAATGTACCGGCTGAAGAGGGAAAGTTTACAGCAGCGGTTTCCAATCACAATGGCGCAGTAGGTGGAACTGGCTTTTCTCTTCATGTTGAAAACTGTACGATCAAGGGAACAGATTCACAATTTGCGGATGGTATTTTATTTGACAGTCCGGGATTTGATGTGAAAAATTGTAAAATTTCAGGTTTTAAGCAGGCAGTTGAATTCTTTGGAGATAATTTTGTAGTTCCGGAATCTGGAAATATGGTCAGTGGGAATACGTTCCGTGACTGTAGCTTTGCTATTCATGGATATTTTGGCGGCGGCTCGGATGGCGGAGTGCTGAGTTTTAAGAATAATAAGGTAACCGGTACGGATGATCTGCGCGCCAAAGTAGTGATTCAGGATCAGAGTAATACAGGGGCTGTTCGCGCGGATATCTCTGGAAACACATTTGTGAATGCACTTGTGGGACTTGTGAATCTGAGAGAAAACGGGAAAACGATCTCACCAGTATTGACCTCCAATGAGATGGGCGCAAACAGTTTTTATGTTGAGGCGGTGGAGCCGGGAACCATTGAATTTTATGCGACATATCATGCGCCGGAGAACAGCGAAGGCTGCTGGAGAGTGACAGGAATTGAAGATTTTGGCATTGATGCCGGATTAAATCCGGATGGATCCAAAGCAAAGATCGAGGAGTTGGTGGATGCAGCGAATGAAAGTGGATCCAGAACGTTGAGCATTACGGGAATTGATGAAAACAATCTGATCAAAACGTTCACTTATTTTAAAGATGGAATTTACTGGGACAGCGATAAGGAAAGTAAACCGTCGGTGGACAAAAAAGCGGATGGTCAGGACCGTATCGAGGCAGCAAGGCCAGGAGATGTTATTTCTTTTACACTGGAATCCAATCTGCCGCAGTCACTGTCAGCGCAGGTAAAAAGACGTACTCCAAATGACGACAGACCAGATGATGACAGACCATATATTATAGAAAAGCAGTCTTATCAGCTGATATTCCATGATAAGATGAGCAGTAATCTTTCTCTTAATCAGGCTACATTGAAAGTCGAAATCATGAATAATGGAAAGCTTGTGGAACTGCCGGAGAAATATTACATGGTGCGTACAGATCTTGAAGGTGAGACTTTCCGGGTAACAGTAGGACTTGTGGCAGCGTTTAATGATGGTCAGATCTCGTATGATCAGCTGAAGAATGCGGCACAGATCGTCGTATCTTATGACGCAACGGTAAAAGACAGTGTTATCAATGGAGACAAGGTGGAGAACCGTGCATGGGTCAACGACAGCGAAGAGGATATCGTTGACGGCCCGGTCATCGATCCAGATGTTCCGTCCACCGGTGGAGTTGGAACAAAAGCCTTCACAGCAGCAGGAATCGCCCTGATGGGAGTTGCAGCAGGTGCTGTGATCGTGACAGGTAAGAAAAAGAAAGAAGAACAGTAATTCAGACTTTTCGGATTGTTGCTAGTTATGAGAACGAGGTAGAGACATGAAAAAATCATGGAAAAGTTTCATGACCGTCACCGCAGCCGCTGCTGCGATGACGGCTGCCATGGCATTTTCTTCGTTGGCGGCTGTGGCGAAGGTAGATGATGACCTTCCGGAAAACCGTCATATCGTATCGGTAGCCTCCGGCGGATATGAGACGGGATTCCAGATCAAGGCGGCTCATGGCGCGGACATCTACGAGACGACAAGTTATCCGATCGATAAAAAGGCAGACGGCGAGGATGAGATCGGAACCGTAAGTCAGGGAAAGAAGATCGAGTTTACACTGAACTCCAGTCTTCCAAAGCTGCTTGCACGCTATGTTGTAACGGCATCTAACGCCTCACCGGCAAACTCCGCAAGGGAGATTCGCAAAGTCCGCGTACACAGTGCGTCCGGCGCGGGAACAGTCCGCGTACACAGCGCGTCCAGTGCGGAGACAGTCCGTGTGTACAGCGCGTCCGGTGCCCAGTTCCTTTTAGCAGATGAAAAATATGCGATCCCGGATTCTGTTGTGGAGACCATGGTCTTCCACGATGAGATGAACCGGTATCTGAAGTTTATCGACGGTACGCTCCGTGTGACTGCGGGCAGGGATGGAAAAGAAGTTCCTTCCGGGTATTACACGGTAACAGCCAGTGGTTCCAACGCATTCCGGGTTGAGGTTGATCTTGTAAACCTCTTTAATACCGGAATCATCGATTATGAAGATCTGACGGGTGAAAATCCGATTACAGTGACCTATGAAGCGATCGTGACAGACGACGCGATCCAGGGGACGAGCTGTTTAACGAAGCCTGGATCAACGATGGAGAACATGATTCCGTGGAAGGTGATGTCCTTGATAAGAAGGTTCCGTCCACAGGCGGAACGGGACGGGGACTGTACACGGGTCTGGGACTCCTGTTTATGGTCACAGCGGCAGCAGCATGGAAGAGAAAAAGAAGCATATAGATCAGATACAGAAATCGATGTAGAAGGAAGGAATCCAAGATGACAGGAATTCGGAAAAAGAATAAGATCCTGGGCTTTATTTTTACCGTGCTTGCGGTATGGATGGTGATATTTCAAAATCCGTCCTACGCGGCACAGCGGGGCAGTCTGAACGTAAAAACAGAACAGGCCGGAATGACGGTATATCTCTATCGGGTTGCCGAAAAACAGGCGGGTGTCTATGTGCTGAATGAGAAATTTCAGGCATCCGGTGCGGATGTTTCCGGAGGAGGCTCCAGAGAGGCTGCAATCACTCTGGCAGATTTTGCGAAGGCGCAGGGGATCCAGCCTTACCGGACCGGAACGGGAAGCGGAAAGCATGTGGTTTTTCGGAATCTTTCGGATGGAGAGGCTCTCTACCTTGTGACGGGGGATCCGATGACCGTTGGCGGCAAGACCTACATTCCGGCACCGGTTCTCGTGGAAGCGGGCGGTGCCGCGGCGGAAGCAGATATCAAGTGTGATATTGAAGAGCCGGAAAACCCGACAAACCCAACGGAACCGACGAATCCGACCGAACCCACAAACCCGACGGATCCGTCGAATCCGACCTCTCCGACCCGTTATCATGATGACAGCGATGATGATGACTGGGATCCGACTCCGAATAAGAAGCCGACGATCACAACAGCGGCTGACGAGACGGTGACGATCACAGATGCGGAGACACAGTCGGAAACCAGAGTGGAGGAGAGTACGGCAGAGAGTGAAACAGAGACATCTACGGAGACAACCGTGGAGAACGAGAAGAAGCTTCCCCAGACAGGACAGCTGTGGTGGCCGGTAGGGATTCTGCTCTCCGCAGGCGCGGTCCTTCTGGCGGCAGGTCTTGTGATGAAAAAGAGAAGTAAGGAAAAATAAAAAATTAAAGAGAAACATGAGGATACAGATATGAAAAAGAAAACGCTTCATCCCTCCGGATTTACAAGCAAATGGAGAGCATACTCCAGCACCACAACTCCGCCGACAGAACCGGGACGTTATACCATGACAGTCGTTGTCCTTGGCGGTAACTATCTGGCCTCCCCGATCAACCGGTCCTTCCAGATCACGAAGTAGAACGGCTGAAATGGTAAAATCGCGGATCCTGTAACCCGCGATCAGGAGACATTCATATGAAAAAAGTACGCATCACATTCCCGTTATCAGATCAATGGCGATGTGATGCGTATTTTAATGTAAAAAGAATGTGCCCAGGCGGCTCCGTAAGGAACCACCCGGGCACAGTAGATTGTTTCGTTATTAGTACAGCTTTGCACCGGCCGGGATTCTGTCATCGACCATCAGGAGGTTCAGTCCCTCATGGCCATCTTTCTCATGGACTGCTGAGATCAGCATACCTTCGGAATCGATTCCCATCATCTTTCTCGGCGGAAGGTTCACAATCGCGATTGCTGTCTTTCCGACCAGCTCTTCCGGCTCGTAATACTCGTGAATACCGCTTAAGATCACGCGGTCCTTGCGCTCTCCGTCGTCCAATGTGAACTTCAGGAGTTTCTTGGACTTCGGTACCGCTTCACAGGCTAAAATCTTAACTGCGCGGAAATCGGATTTTGCGAATGTTTCGAAATCAACCATTTCTTTGAAGATCGGCTCGATCTTAACGTTGGAGAAATCGATCTTCTCAACAGTCTTTGCTGCCGGAGCGGCTACGGAAGACTTGGAAGATTTTTTGTCGGAATCTAAGGACTTCATTGTCGGGAAGAGCAGTACGTCACGGATCGCCGGGGAGTTTGTAAATAACATAACAAGACGGTCGATACCGTATCCGATACCACCGGTCGGCGGCATACCGATCTCAAGGGCATTTAAGAAGTCCTCGTCAGTGGTATTTGCCTCGTCATCACCGGCAGCAAGTGCTGCTTCCTGTGCTTTGAAACGCTCTCTCTGGTCGATCGGGTCGTTTAACTCGGAGTATGCGTTGCACATCTCACGGGCATAGATATAGAGCTCGAAACGCTCAACCTGCTCCGGGTGACCCGGTTTCTTCTTGGTAAGCGGGGAGATCTCGATCGGATGGTCTGTGATGAAGGTCGGCTGGATCAGGTGCTCCTCAACGAATTCCTCGAAGAAGAGGTTGATGATGTCGCCGCGGACATGACGATCCTCGTAGTGAACGCCCTTCTCATCTGCTAATTTCTTTGCTTCCTCAGTCGTAGTGATCTCATTGAAATCAATACCGGTATAATTTTTTGATCGCGTCGATCATGGTAAGGCGCTCGAACGGCTTTCCAAGGTCGATCTCGACATCTGCGTACGGAATCGTTGTGGATCCGCAGATCTGCTTTGCGATATGACGGAACATATCCTCTGTGAGATCCATCATTCCCTGGTAATCCGTGTATGCCTGATATAACTCCATCAGAGTGAATTCCGGGTTATGTCTTGTATCAAGACCTTCGTTACGGAATACACGGCCGATCTCGTAAACGCGCTCCATACCGCCGACGATGAGTCTCTTTAAGTAAAGCTCAAGGGAAATACGAAGCTTTACATCCTCGTCGAGAGCGTTATAGTGTGTCTCGAACGGTCTCGCGGCAGCACCGCCTGCGTTTGCGACGAGCATCGGAGTCTCGACCTCAAGGAATCCGAGGTCATCTAAGTATCTGCGGATGCAGCTGATGATCTTGGAACGCATAACGAATGTCTTCTTAACGTCCTCGTTCATGATCAGGTCAACGTATCTCTGACGGTAACGGGTATCTGTGTTTGTAAGTCCGTGGTACTTCTCCGGAAGGATCTGTAAGCTCTTGGAGAGAAGTGTTACGGAATGGGCATGAACAGAGATCTCGCCCATCTTTGTTGTGAATACAAAGCCCTTGATGCCGACGATATCGCCGATATCCATTCTCTTGAAGTCTTTGTAGGAATCCTCACCGAGGTCATCGCGGCATACATAGCACTGGATGTTGCCCTTGAGATCCTGGACGTTGCAGAAGGAAGCTTTACCCATGACACGCTTGGACATAATACGTCCTGCGATGGAAACTTCCTTTCCGTCATATTCTGCGTAATGATCCTTGATATCTGCGCTGTGAGCTGTCTGATCATATTTTGTGATCTGGAACGGGTCTCTGCCCTCTGTCTGTAACTCAGAAAGCTTCTCGCGGCGCACCTTTAAGAGCTGGTGGATATCCTGCTCTTTTGCATTTGCATTCTTGTTCTGATTCTGCTGTTCAGCCACTTTTCTATTTCTCCTTCACTGTAGTCTTTGTGTATGATCGATACGGTCGTGTACAGAATTTTCAGTCCGGAAGCTTCCCGTCTGTACACGGCGGCGATCAATCGACTCTTTTAATATCGAGTACCTTATACTGGATAACTCCGGACTGTGTCTCAACGTCAACAACGTCGCCAACGCGTTTTCCGATCAGCGCGTGTCCGACCGGGGACTCGTTGGAGATCTTATTCTCAAGGCTGTTTGCCTCTGTGGAACCAACGAGCTTGAATTCCATCTCCTCGTCGAAATCGACATCGTAAACCTTTACGATACATCCGACGTTGATCTTGTCAAGGTTTACCTCGTCCTCAACAACGACCTCCGCGTTCTTTAACAGCTTCTCGAGCTCTTCGATTCTTAACTCAATATCTCTCTGCTCGTCTTTCGCAGCATCGTACTCGGCGTTCTCGGATAAGTCTCCCTGTTCTCTTGCCTCTTTGATCTTCTGGGCAATCTCACGACGGCGGTTTACTTTCAGATCCTGAAGCTCATCCTCGTATTTTTTCAGTCCTGCATAAGTTAAAATATGTTTCTTATCAGCCATGACGTCTTACCTTTCTTATTGTTTCGGGGCAGAATGACCCTTTATAATTTTTAGCTTTACATTCTCTGTATTATAGCGTGAACACTGGGGATTGTCAAGAAGACGAAAGGCTTTGTTTTTGAGGATTTTCACGGTATCATTCGATTCAAAAACGACTCGTATGGACAGAGGCTGCATTTTATTAGGAAGAAACAGAAAACAGGGAAAGGACAGGAAATAACAGACAAGGCAAAAACAGGAATAATTACTGATATTTACTTGATATCCTATCCGCGCTATGCTATAATCAGGTTGATCAAAAAATATTTATGAGAAAGGAAGTTACCAATATGCAGTACGCGATTGCACATTTAGATCAGGACGGCAACGGAGATTCCGACAAGAATCCATATATTTCCGTAGATTTTGAAAATAACCTTGAGTCATGTCTTGAGGCGGCAAATATGATGGAGGATGAGGGATATAAGGAGATCACACCGTTTATCCTTGAGGATGAGGGAAAAAGCGGCACTTATACCTGGGAGTATGTGAGACAGCATTCCATTTAAATTTGGAAAAGAGAAATTGGGGAGATCCTGCGGGGCGTGTGAATGCTCTGCGGGGTCTTTTTTGTTGCGATGAAGTTGGAAGAGGCTGTCGGCAGCAGGTCCTGTAAGTCTTGTAAGAAGGAAAGATAGAAAAGCTTGACGAACATATGTTCTGGTTGTATAATGGAGACATAAGATTTCAGGGAGAATTACAGGGAGGATTGAGTCTGGAATCGAGATAAATCATATCAGGAAAGCCGCAGAGACATTTAGTGGCCATGTATTAGGAAGAAGCCGTTGGCGACAGGTTCTGTAGACTTTTTGGAGTGCTGGAAGATGACGGATAAGACTGAATAAAAGCTAAGACTAAATAACAGAGAAAACGGAGAAAATATATGAATCAGATCAACCGTGAGGATATGCTGGAACTTACGAGAAGAATGACATTGAAGAGAAACTGCTTTGACCGGATCGCCGGGGCGTATCTGGATAGGGATGGGTTTGTAGACGGGACATTTAATAAGAATTTCCGTCAGCTCTCCCTGCCGGATCAGCAGAAGAATCTTGATATCGCGAAGACGATCCCGTTTTCGGAGACGAATGTGGCGTTGAAGGAATATGTCTTTTCGGGGGAGGAGAAAAAGCCCGGGAGTGTGTGGCAGCTGCTCTGCGCGCTGCGGGAGTGTGAGCTAAAAAAACGATGCACTGCTTGATATTTTTTATGAAGTGTTTGGGGAAAAATATCCGGCGTCAGGGGATTATGCGGTCTATTTCTTTCACGGGAATTATGATGTTCCGAGAAAGGCAAAGGATAAGGAAAGCCTCTGGGAATCGGAGGAAGTTTACCGTTTCCTGATCTGTGCGGTGTGCCCGGTGAGCGGAGATTATGAGCCGGGGATGCCGGTCTGCGGATTTATGTTTCCGGCGTTTAAGGACCGGGGACCGGATAATGGGCGGATCCAGGTGTTTGAAGCGGATCCGGCGCGGCCGCATAGGGATTTTTTGAATTTGATCTTGCCGGTGAGTGCATATATTTTGTGAAGGTATGTGGGGGAAATGGAAATTGATGTCGGAAGGGAGACGGGCTATGGCGGATAGAATGAGCAAGATGGATAGATCAAACAGAATTTACGCAGCGATCGATCTGAAGTCATTTTACGCCTCTGTTGAGGTGGTGGATCGAAAACTGGATCCGATGACGACGCACCTTGTCGTCGCGGACCGGAGCCGGACATCGAAAACGATCTGCCTTGCGGTATCGCCTTCTTTAAAGGCGTATGGGATTCCCGGACGCGCGCGCCTCTTTGAGGTGGAGCAGAAGGTGGAGGAGGTGAACCGGGAGAGAAGGCGGCGGGCCCCCGGTGGAAAATTCACGGGAAGTTCCTGTGATGCGGTTGAACTGACGAAAAGACCGGATCTTGCGCTGGATTTTATCGCTGCGCCGCCGCAGATGGCCCACTATATGGAGAAAAGTTCACAAATTTACCAGATCTATTTAAAATATGTGGCACCGGAAGATATCCATTCCTATTCGATCGATGAGGTCTTTATCGACCTGACTTCCTATCTTGAGACATACCATATGTCGGCGCATGAGCTGACGACACGGATGATCCGGAATGTGCAGAAAGAAACCGGCATTACGGCGACTGCGGGGATCGGAACGAATCTGTACCTTGCAAAGATCGCGATGGATATTATGGCAAAGCACATCGAACCGGACGCGGACGGAGTGCGTATCGCGGAACTGGATGAGATGAGTTACCGGAGATATCTGTGGGGACACCGTCCGCTGACGGATTTCTGGCGTGTGGGCCGGGGATACGCGAAAAAACTGGAAGAACGGGGAATCTACACGATGGGGGATATCGCCAGATGCTCCCTCGGAAAGGAAAACGATTATTATAACGAAGATCTTCTGTACCGGATGTTCGGTGTCAACGCGGAACTTCTGATCGACCATGCCTGGGGGTATGAGCCGTGTACGATCGCGGATGTCAAGGCGTACCAGCCGGAAAACCACAGCGTCGGATCCGGGCAGGTTCTTGCCTGTCCATATACCGTCCAGAAGGCAAGGCTCGTCGTGCGGGAGATGGCGGACCTTTTGGCTCTGGATCTTGTGGACAAAAAGCTGACAGCGGACCAGGTGGTCTTGACGGTGGGATACGATATCGAAAACCTGACGGATTCAAAACTCAGAAAGAACTACAGCGGGGAGATATCCACGGACCGTTATGGAAGACGGATCCCGAAACACGCCCACGGCTCCAGAAATCTTGGCGGGCAAACTTCCTCCACGAAACGGATTACGGAGGCGGTTATGGAGCTCTACGATGAGATCATGAATCCAAAGCTTCTTGTGCGCCGGATCGCGATTTCCGCAAACCATGTGGTCTGTGAGGGAACGGAACAGAACGTGCAGGAGTACGAACAGTTGAATCTCTTTACCGATTACGGCACACAGGTGGAGCAGAAAAACGAAGGAAGAGGAAGAATTGGCGCGGGAAAAATCGAATGCAGCAGGCGGTTCTGGAGATCAAGAAAAAGGTTCGGAAAGAACGCGGTCTTAAAGGGAATGAATCTGGAAGAGGGCGCGACCGCGGTAAAGCGGAACAACCAGATCGGAGGTCACAGGGCATGAGTACATGGGAGAAATATCGGGATATGATCGATCTTCCATATCCGGGAGAATCAAAGCATACCCGGATGCCGGTGAGGGACAGGGCAGCCCAGTTTGCTCCATTTGCTGCGCTCACCGGATTTGGCGCAGTGTTAAAAGAGACGGAACGTATTACGGAAAAGCGGATCGAGCTGGATGAGTACGAGAAGGAAAAGCTGAATGAGAATCTGCGGCTTCTATTGGAAAAACAGGAATCCCGTCCAGAAATCACAGTAACCTTTTTTCGTACCCGATGAAAAGAAGGACGGAGGAGCATATCGGACGATCTCCGGTCATATAAAGAGAGTGGACGAGGAGAGTCATTGTTGATTTTAGAGGAAGGGAAAGAATTCTGCTGGAAGGATATTTTTGATCGTCGCATTTTCACTGCTCATG
>ENA-OQBD01001142-OQBD01001142.1-human-gut-metagenome-genome-assembly--contig:-NODE-1142-length-12605-cov-2.226559_pt1 | contig 12605 bp, 14 predicted proteins | sample MGYA00242742_ERZ504543 | MGnify/ENA primary metagenome ERZ504543 (study PRJEB26092, sample SAMD00036239) | human gut metagenome | host: Homo sapiens | study: EMG produced TPA metagenomics assembly of... | reverse complement strand
GAAAGGATGATTAAAATGCCATTAGCAATTATACTTTATTAATCATTATATTGGTGATTATTGTAGCAAATATCAAAATAGTTCCACAGGCACATTCATACATTATTGAACGTCTTGGCGGTTACTATGCAACATGGGGTGTCGGACTTCATTTTAAAGTGCCGTTTATAGACCGAATTGCAAAGAAAGTTAATTTAAAGGAACACGTTGTTGACTTTCCGCCGCAACCTGTTATAACAAAGGATAACGTAACAATGCAGATTGATACGGTTGTTTATTATCAAATAACAGATCCTAAATTGTTTGCATATGGTGTTGAAAGACCTATGATGGCTATTGAAAATCTTACTGCAACAACATTAAGAAATATTATAGGTGATCTTGAACTTGATGAAAACATTGACATCACGTGATACTGTAAAATACAAAAAATGCGTGCAAATTCTTGACGAGGCAAACTGACCATGGGTATTAAGATTAACAAGAGTGAATCTTAAAAAAACATTAATGCCTCCTGCTGAAAATTCAAAGACGCAAATGGAAACGTCAGATGAAAAGCCGAAAAGAAGAAAAGACGTGAAATCAAATACTTCGTGCAGAGGGGGAGAAGGTATTTGGCGCTACGCACAATACAATCCGGAGTGGGAACTGGTATGGGAATGATACCACTTGGCGAATGACGCTGGATTTGAATCGTTGTCTGATATATGGGAATCCGGATGGTACGTTTCGGAAAACAAAAAAACGTTATTATTCAGTTATAGATGGTGTTATTGCCATGGAAGGAGCTGGTCCGATGCAAGGAGATCCAAAGGAATGTGGTGTCTATATATCGGGAGAGGATCCCGCTAGTGTAGATACTGTGGCTACGACATTGATGGGTTTTGACTGGAGAAAATTACCTGTGGTATATGAGGCTTTCTCAAAGCATGAAATGCCTATATCTGAAATTGACCCACAAACTATAAATATAGTTAGTGATATTAAAGATTGGAGGGGTAGCTTGGATGAACTGAGAGAGAAGGAGCATTTTGATTTTTGTTCCTTATTTTGGCTGGAAGGGGTTATATCGAGTTACCTAATTATCAAAAGACAAATGACAAATGAACACTATATCTATTTACTCTTCCCTTCCTTATTGGCTTCAAAATATCGCAGTCTCTCTTCACGGCTACAAACTAAAGAGACAGCGTTTCAACGATGACTTTTATAAGATCTTGGATTTCTTGAACTCAACCCAGGGTTGGTCAAAAGAACAGATTCGTTCTTACAAAGAAGAACATATTTTTAAGATATTGGAACAGGCCTATAATCACTGTCCTTATTATCGAAAGAAATATGCTAATGCTGGTTTATCTCCTTCTGATTTTAAACAATTAGGAGACTTGCAAAAGTTCCCGATTCTGACGAAAGAGGAAATTCGAGAGAATTGGCTTGGCTTGGTTGCCAATAATATTCCTCAAAAAGATCTTATTCTATTTAATACTAGTGGCTCAACGGGAAAAGCGTTGGACTTCTATTGGACTAAATATAGTGCAGCCTATTATTGGGCGGTAGACCAAAGATATAAAAATAGATTTGGCTTTGATCTCGGAAAAGCTTGTATAAATTTCTCCGGTCGTCCTATTGTTCCTATTTCAACTTCGAGACCTCCCTTTTGGAGATATGATAGAGCCTTGAACCGTTATTTCATAAATATGCATCAGTTGAATGAACAGAAGATTCGGGATATCGTAAATTGGATTAATCTGAAACGTATAGAGATGTTCATAGGCTATCCATCTATTATGACCACATTTGCGAATGAGTTGATGAATGTGGGTATGGCTTTGGATTTTCCTCCTAAACACATATTCACGGGAGCTGAGAAATTGTATGAGAATCAGAAAAGTATTTTACAGACTGTTTTTAAAGATGTACAGATCCATGAGCTGTATAGTTTTTCTGAGCAAGCCGCTATCGCTACCCATTGTACCCACTCGGTTTATCACGAGGATTTCGAGATTGGTCATATGGAATTGGATCAAGCTGTTCCCGTAGAGAATGGGAGGCAGGGTGAGATTTTGGCTACCGGGTTCGCTAATCTTGGTATGCCTTTATCCGTTATCAAAATGGGGATACGGCAGTGTTCTCCGACCGGGAATGTGGATGTGGATTACATAGCCAAATTATAGAAGATATTGTTGGTCGCAATGAAGACTATATAGTTACACCAGAGGGGCTTCACATTCAGCGTCTGGATTATATTTTCAAAGATACGTCAGAGGTGAAGGAGTGTCAAGTAGTCCAAAAAGTATTTGGTGAAATGATTTTACGTATTGTGAGAAGGAATTCCTATAGTGTGGCTACGGAGAAGAAATTGTTGGTAAATATATCTCAATGGATAAGCCCTACCATAAAGGTGAAATTTGAGTATGTGGATGAGATTCCCCGTACAAAAGCAGGGAAGTTTAAGGCAGTTGTCTCTGAATTGAAAAAATAATCATGTTGATTTATGAATAAACTAGAATCTACCATCTATAACCTCGTCCGTAAAAATCCAGCCTTAAAGCAGTTCGTGCGGAATATGTATCAAGGCATATTTGATTTGCTGCCAAGGAAGAAGGAGTATTTCGCCTCTCCCTATCAATACCGGGAAGGCTTCTTTTTTGGATTTCACGATGTCACGCCTTTTTCTTTTGATGAGACCAAGCTATTGGCGAATCAAAATAGGTTGGATTTACGTATGCCTTTACCGTCTGATGGACTGGATGTCGGATATTTTGATTTGGAACAAGGCACTATAAAAGACTTTCATAGAGTGGATACTTCTTACGCATGGAATTATCATAAAGGATGCAGGCTGCAATGGTTGGATAAGAACCGGATGATTTATAATACGGCGATAGCGAATCGGCTTGTGTCTAAGATTCATGATTTATCGACAGGGGAATACCAAGTAATAGACTGCCCGATTGATGCGGTCTATCAAGATGAGCAAAGATCTTTGGCTTCTTCTTTTAGTTATGAGCGCTTGGAGCGTTGTATGCCCGGGTATGGTTATCCTTATCGGGATGGAGGGAAATTGGATGATCCGGCACCTAAAGATAGCGGTTTGTTCTTGGTGGATTTAAAGGAGAATACTTCAGAGTTGCTTATCTCTTTGTCTGAATTGGCACAGATGGAAGATGAATCCTATAGGCAGGGCTATATGCATTTTGTAACCCATTCGGAGTTCTCGAAAGACGGTCGGTATCTTTCTTTCTTATACCGGGAAAATACCAATCGATGGGGATTATATGAGGCGGCATACCAAGATCATGGTTTATGATTTGCGTGATCGGCGACTTATTACCTTACCTACTCAAGAGTCCGGTTCTCATTATGTATGGAATAACAGGAATCAATTGATAGCGTCTTGCATTATAAATGGTAACAGTTGTCATGTATTGTATGACATGAAAGATGTAGATCATTATCAAATAATAGCAGGGGATGTGTTGAATTCGGATGGTCATCAGTCCTTTATCTCGGATACGTCTTTTGTGGCGGATACTTATCCGGATAAATATAGGATGGCAAAAATCTATAAGGCTGATATCAATACTCAAAGTGCGGATTTGTTGCTAAGTATCTATTCTCCCAAAGAGTTTCAAACGAAAGATTTTAAATGCCATATAGCTTGCGATTTACATCCCAGAGTATCCCCTTCTGGAAAGTACCATGCTTTGATTCGCCTCGTACTGGAAAACGGGGTTGTATATAATGCCATTGTTGGTACCGGCTATGTAGGCAAGGTGTCTTATACGATAAAAATCAAGAAGAATATTTGTGGCCTAGCTAAAAGTAAGTATATTTGTGGTGGTAACTATCGTGCGATGGCTGTAAATCAATATGATCGATCGTATGATAATATGTTTATTTTGTACAACAATGAGGAAGGACGATATATTATATTCTCTTAGGGCTTTGATTAAAGCAAGTGATGCCAGCTGGAACAAGGATTTTTTGTTTGGTTTCGCAATGCCCGTGGAGATGTCCATGATGAATCGGATTGGGATATTCTAATGATTGTTGGACAAGGAAAAGATACCTCTGCAGGATTTTGATACCTATGCCTATCCTTTAATCGACCTAGGATGGCAATTTGGCGAATATTTTAGCACTAAGTTATATACCTTTACTGAATGGATGAAACGTAAAGGTACTCCTTTTTTCAAGAATGTGGAATTAGATGGTATAGAACTATGAATCTAACAGATGAAGAACGGGAAGCCCTTGTTATAGCAAGAAAGGCTAGAGCTTTTGATACTTGGGAGGAAACCAAAGGGATCGTAGAGTGTGGTTATTGGCATGCGGCCGCTAATAGAATGTATTATGCTTGTTATTATATGACCACGGCACTGTTAATTAAAAATGGCTTTCAGGCTTCTACGCATTCAGGAGTGATTCGTTTATTAGGTCTTCATTTTGTAAGTACAGGAATAATCAGTAAAGACTTGGGACGTTTTTATAGTAAACTATTTGAGTTGAGACAAAGTGGGATTATGATGATTGGATTGTGATCGATGCCAATGAGATTCTTCCCTTGATGGATTCTGTTGATAATTATTTGAATACCTTGCTTTCGTTGATAGAGGGAAAAGCATGAGGCTATCCTTGTCTTCTTTGCCGTAAATAGTTTAAAAAATTGAATATCGCATATCATTTGGCTTGGTATGCGTAATATACGTATACCAAAACTTGACTTCTCTATAGATTTCCTGAAATATATAATCTTATAACTTATGAATATCGCAATTATCGGCACCGGCTACGTAGGCCTGGTGTCCGGGACTTGTTTTGCCGAGATGGGGTTGATGTCACTTGCGTGGATGTCAACCGGGAGAAAATAAATGGCTTGTTGGAGGGGAATATCCCGATTTATGAGCCGGGGTTGGAAGAGATGGTATTGCGTAATTCCAAGGAAGGCAGACTTCATTTTACGACGGATCTGGCCTCTTGTCTGGATAACGTGGATATCGTTTTTAGCGCCGTGGGTACGCCACCGGACGAGGATGGTAGCGCCGACCTGCGTTATGTGTTGGAGGTGGCTCGTACGTTTGGCCAATATATTAAGAAATATACGGTATTGGTAACCAAGAGTACGGTTCCCGTGGGTACGGCACGGAAGGTAAAGGCTGCGATTCAAGAGGAGTTGAGTAAACGTGGGATGGATATCCCCTTTGATGTGGCCTCGAATCCGGAGTTCTTGAAGGAGGGTGCGGCCATCAAGGATTTCATGAGTCCGGACCGGGTAGTGGTCGGTGTGGAGTCGGAGAGGGCGAAGGAGATGATGAGCAAGCTCTATCGTCCGTTTCTCCTGAATAATTTCCGGGTGATCTTTACGGATATTCTCTCGGCGGAGATGATTAAGTATGCGGCAAATTCCATGTTGGCTACTCGTATCTCGTTCATGAATGATATAGCGAATCTTTGCGAGTTGGTTGGCGCTGACGTGAATATGGTCCGGAAGGGGATCGGTTCGGACAGTCGAATCGGTAATAAATTCTTGTATCCGGGATGTGGCTATGGAGGCAGTTGCTTTCCGAAGGATGTGAAGGCTCTTATCAAGACGGCGGAAAAGAATGGTTATCCGATGGGAGTGCTAAAGGCCGTGGAGGAGGTGAATGAACGTCAGAAGACGATCCTTTATACGAAGCTTAGAAAACATTTTGACTCTTTGGAGGGGAGAACGATCGCTCTCTGGGGCTTGTCTTTCAAGCCGGAGACGGATGATATGCGTGAGGCTACCTCTTTGGTGATGATTGATCTTTTACGGAAAGCGGGTGCCGTGGTCAAGGTATTTGATCCTGTGGCGATAGGCGAGTGCAAACGTAGAGTTGCTGATCGGGTTGTTTACGCGAAGGATATGTATGAGGCGGTAATCGATGCAGACGCATTGTTGTTGTTGACCGAGTGGAAACAGTTTCGCTTGCCAAGTTGGGCCGTGATCAAGAAAGTAATGAGGCAACCTTTGCTGCTGGATGGTCGCAATATCTATGACGCGAAGGAATTGGGTGAGCTAGGCTTTACCTATGAATGCATCGGAAAATAGTTATGGATAATTTCGGTTTGGTCTCCATTATTACTCCTTCTTATAATTCTTCGTCTTTTATAGCGGAAACCATTGAGTCGATTCTTTCTCAGACTTATCTTAATTGGGAACTGTTGATTACCGACGATTGCTCTACGGATCGTTCTGTTGAGATCATAGAGCGGTATATTCAAAGGGATTCCCGTATTAAGTTGTTCCGGTTAGCAAAAGAATTGGGGGCGGGTGTTTTGCCGGAATCGCTCTATCTCGGAGGCCAAAGGACGATTTATCGCTTTTTGCGATAGTGATGATCGATGGCGTCCGGAGAAGCTGGAGAAACAGTTGGCTTTTATGCGAGAGAAGGATTGTGCCTTATCTTATACCTCGTATATGACTTGCGACGAGAGTGGCAAGATTTCCAGCATTGTTATCGGAAAAAGAAGAGAGACCTATTTTTCTATGCGGTGTGATAATAGAATTGGCTGTCTGACCGCAGTTTATGATACGGAGAAAGTGGGAAAAGTATTTATGCCGGAATTACGTAAGCGGCAAGATTGGGGATTATGGCTTACCATACTCAGGCGTTGTGAGGTCGCTTACGGCTTGAAAGAGCCGTTGGCGATTTACCGGATTCACTCAAATTCGATCTCAAGGAATAAGGGGGCTCTTATGAAGTATAATATAAGTGTTTATAAAACGGTTCTCGGATACTCCCCGATGGCTTCGTATCTGTATTTCTTTATTCTGTTTTTACCTTCTTATTTTTCTAAGAAAGTATTCTTGAGGTTAGTAAATAGATAATTTGGAAACAGCTTTATTCGATATAACACGGCCTTGTCATGACTGACTTGTGCCGTGTTTTTTATTTACTTGATCATTGCAATGATATTCTTCCCAAGTATGATCCCAAGGAAGACCGCTATCAAACCAAGGATATTACTGGCAAGTACATTGAGTAGTGCCATCTTGTATTCTCCGGTACGCATAAGTACCATCGTGTCGAGAGCGAAAGAAGAGAAAGTCGTGAAACCACCGAAAAGACCAGTGAATAGGAAAGCTCTTGTATTGATAGAAAAATTATAGGCTTCCGCTATACTCCAGCAGAAGCCGATTAAAAAGGAGCCAATCACATTGACCGACAAGATACCAAAAGGAAAGGAGTAAAGCATCGATCGTTGCACCCACGTGGAAACTCCGAACCGTAGCGCAGATCCGATAGCTCCTCCTATTATTAAAAGAAAAACCTTTATCATAATTAACCTAGTGTGTTTCCCCCGGGCTAGGTTAAGGCCCGGGGAGATGGTAAATGATTTAGGTTTTCAATTTAATTGGCCGACTCAAACTGTCTCAAGAAACGAACATCGTTTTCCGAGAACATGCGTAAGTCTTTTACTTGGTATTTCAAATTGGTAATACGCTCGATACCCATTCCCAACGCATAGCCTGAATAAACCTTGCTATCGATACCGCAGTTCTCAAGCACGTTCGGGTCTACCATACCGCAACCGAGGATCTCTACCCAACCGGTTCCTTTACAGAAGGGGCAACCCTTACCTCCACAAATGTTGCAGGAGATATCCATCTCGGCGGATGGCTCCGTGAACGGGAAGTAAGAAGGACGCAAGCGAATTTTTGTATCCGGACTGAACATTTCCTTGGCGAAGAACAACAAGGCTTGTTTCAAGTCGGCGAATGAGACATTCTTATCTACATATAACGCTTCTACTTGATGGAAGAAACAGTGAGCACGATAAGAGATAGCCTCATTACGATATACACGTCCCGGACAGATGATACGGATAGGCGGTTCTTGCTTTTCCATTACTCGGGTCTGTACGGAAGAAGTATGTGTGCGAAGCAATACATCCGGGTTATGCTGGATAAAGAACGTATCTTGCATATCGCGGGCAGGATGGTCCTCGGCGAAATTCAAGGAAGAGAAGACATGCCAATCGTCCTCGATTTCCGGTCCCTCAGCGATGCTGAATCCTAACCGTCCGAATATATCGCAAATTTCTTTCTTTACAAGTGATAGAGGATGACGAGTGCCTAGTTCGATCGGGTAAGCCGTACGAGTCAAATCGATATCATCGTTTGCGGTCTGTACATTCTCAAAGCTTTCTTTTAATTCGTTGATCTTGCTCTGGGTTGTTTCCTTTAGTTCGTTCAAGTATTTGCCAACCTCACGTTTTTGATCAGCCGCTACATTACGGAAATCATTCATCAACGCCGATATCTCGCCTTTTTTGCTGAGATACTTTATACGTAAAGCTTCTAGTTCCTCGGCATTTGCCGCTTTCATATTTCTCTACTTCTTGAAGCTAGAGCCTTAATTTTATCGAGCATTTCTAATCACACTTTGTATTTGTCATGCAAAAGTACGCCTTTCTTTTGAAACCGCAAGGGATTCGTAAGGTTTTTAGTTAAATGTAAGCGCAGACACTTAGGTGTCTTGTTTTATATATTAAAGTATTTATATATCTTCGCAGCATAATCAAACTATAAATTAATTAATGGAAATAGTCATTATTATTGGCCTTATCTTACTGAATGGAATTCTTGCGATGTCGGAAATCGCCTTGGTCTCGGCCCGGAAGGCTAGGTTGGAAACCGAAGCGAAACGTGGTAATAAATCTGCAGGCACTGCTTTGAAGCTGGCAAATGAGCCGGATAAGTTTCTCTCAACCATCCAGATCGGAATTACTTTGATCGGTATCTTGACAGGTTTGTACTCTGGCGAGGCGTTAGCTCATAATTTCGCTGTTATAATAGCGCAAATACCGGCCCTAGAACCGTATGCGTTGGGGATCGCTAAAACGACGATCGTTATTATCGTGACGTATCTTACACTTATATTCGGAGAGTTGGTACCGAAGCGGATCGGCATGGGGTGTGCCGAGAAGGTCTCTATGTTAGTTGCTAAACCCATGAATTTTCTTTCCTTGATATCCTCTCCTTTTGTTTGGCTACTTTCAAAGAGTACGGCGTTGGCTGTGAAGATGACGGGCGTGGATACGAAAGAGGAAAATAGGGTAACAGAGGAAGAAATCAAGGCGATCGTGAAAGAGGGCTTTGACGGTGGCGAGGTGCAAGAGGTAGAGCAGGACATCGTAGAGCGGGTCTTTAATCTGGGAGACCGTAACGTGGGTTCTATCATGACGCATCGTAGCGAGCTGGTTTGGCTGGATGTGACGGATAGTACGGAGAAGATTCGGGAGAAAGTGGAGGAGAACTTATTTAATATATATCCCGTGGCTTCGGAGAAGTTCGATAATATAGTAGGAGTCGTTTATCTGAAAGATTTGTTCGGAAGGATCGACCAACCGGATTTCTCGATCAACCAAGTACTTCGCCCGGCACAGTTCGTTCCCGAGAACCAGAGCGTATATAATGCATTGGAATCTTTCAAGCAGACACACGTGAAATATGGACTCGTTACGGATGAGTTTGGAGGCATTCAAGGTATCGTAACCTTGAAGGATATTATGGAAGGCTTAATCGGGCAAGTACCGGAAGTCGGAGAGGAGTCCGAGATCATACAACGTGAGGATGGTACTTGGTTGGTGGACGGCCAATATTCTTTCTATGATTTCTTGGAATATTTCGACATGGAGGATTTGTATGCCGAGCATGATTATAATACCTTGAGCGGCTTGATCCTAGAGATATTGGAGCGTGTACCGAAGACGGGTGAGAAATTAAAGTGGCTGGACTTTGAGTTTGAGATCGTAGATATGGATGGCGCCCGGATCGATAAGGTTTTGGTCAAGTACTTGAAAAATGGGTAAAATGTCTTTTTAGAAGAGTACGCCGAGTGAGATACTCATCACGTTCGTTCGCTTGTCAATATTGATATCATAATTAATCTCGGGAACCGGGTTGTTGACTTTCTCGAAATCGGATTCCACTTGATTCAATCCGAACTCATAGACAAAGTCGAAGAATAGCCGTCCGATGCTAACCCCTACGCCCGTAGCGATATTGACTCCGAACGGGGTGTTGTCATTCACGTATTCTACGTGCGTGGTGGAAGACTCTACCGTATAGGCGATCTTATAGTTGTATTTTAATTTGGGGCCGACCATAAGGCTAAGTCCGTAAGGCCCTTTCTTCACTAGGTTATAGCCTACCATTATGGGAACCTCTAAGGAACTGGTTTTCATCATCAAGAGGTCGGTAGTTGCCGATGTATTGGACATCATATTATTTTCCGGCAAACTTTGAGGTATGGAAAAACGGATATTTCCCTCAGAACGATGCCATGAGAAACTAGGCTGGAGGAAGAACCGTTCGATATTGACCCGGCAAAAGACCGCGGCCAGATAACCTACCTTATATTCGATGTCTATATTCTCCGCTTCCTTCCCATTGATGGAAAGGGAGTTTATGACTGGGAAAGTGGCGTTGAATCCCACTTTGGCTCCAAAGTTGAATGCCTTGTCCTCGAAACGCATGAAGCTCTGGGCTTCTGCTAACAGACCGAAAGATAGCAACGCTCCTATAAGGTAGACTTTTTTCATACCGTTATTTTTTCTTTTTCACGGACCAGCCGAATTTACCGACAAATTCACCTAACCCGTAATACTTACCATGCGAGTAAGCCAAAAGATCCGCTTTCTGCATATCAAAAGCCCCTGTCTGTGGGTCTAGATATCGGTCGTCGGCCTGTACGTTTACGACATCAGCGATAAACATATCATGACTTCCGAGAGCGATGACCTCTTTTACCCGGCATTCGATACAAAGCGGAGACTCGTCTATCGTAGGGGCGTTAACGACGGTCGCTTTTCCGGGAGTGAGCTTCATCTCCTCGAATTTATGATGGTCTTTCCCTGAGTTTACCCCGCACCAATCCGTGGCGTAGGCCAGCTCACGATTCGTCAAGTTGATGACGAATTCCATATTCTTCTTCAAGATCGGATAAGAGAATCGTTCCGGACGTACGGATATATAACACATCGCCGGATTCGTACAAATCGTACCTACCCATGCGACTGTTATTATATTGTACTCGGAAGGCTCATTCCCACAACTCACCATTACGGCTGGCAATGGATAGATCATGGTTCCCGGTTTCCAATCGTGCTTCATATAAAATGCAGTTTTTACAATTGCGAGTTGAGAATTGAGAATTAGCTCCATAAAGGTCTTTGACTTTCAATTCTCAATTCTCAACTTTCAATTATTTAATGATAATGTCTTCTTTATTAATCTTACGTTCGCAATAATGACATTTAATGGTTCCCTTCTCCTTGTCGATCACGTGGAAGCGGGAAAGCATCGGCTCATTATTGGTGATACATTTCGGATTGTTACATTTGACCAAGCCAATCAGCTCGTCGGGTAAAGTAACCGTCTTCTTCTCTACAACCTCATAATCACGGATAATGTTCAATATAATATTCGGGCGATCATGGCGATACGGTTGATCTCGTCCTCCTCGAAAAATTTGTCGGCGATCTTGATCATACCCTTGCATCCCATCTTGTTGCTATGGAAATTATTGCCGATCGTGATCGTATTGTTCATTTTCTCCAGTCCCAGTAAAGAGGCTACCTTGAATAATTGGCTGGGAGGAATATGGTCTATGGCGGTACCGTTCTCTAAAGCGGCTACCTGCAACTCTTTTTTCTTTTCTGCTGACATAAAACTTCGTTTTTATTCGTCGATAGATATACCTAAAACTTCGCAAATGATAGCTTGGCGTGCGAACAGCCCGTTGCGTGCCTGCTGGATGTAATAAGCCTTTGGATTGTCATCTACATCGTAAGCGATCTCGTTCACACGGGGTAGCGGATGTAAGATACGCAGGTTCTCACGGCTGTTTCTCAGCATGTCGTTACGCAGGATATACACGTTCTTTACCCGCTCGTACTCTTCCAAGTCTGTGAAACGCTCACGTTGTACACGGGTCATATAAAGGATATCCGTCTGGTTGATGATATCTTCCGTGAAATCGGTATGCTCCTCGTATTTGAGCCCGTGCTTGTCGCAGAAGTTCTTTTGCTCGTCCGGCATGCGCAGCTCGTTCGGCGCGACGAAGTGGAAGGTCGGATGGAAGTGAGACATTCCCACGATCAAGGAGTGAACCGTACGGCCATACTTCAAATCGCCGACCATCGTGATGGTGAGGTTATCCAGTTTGCCTTGTGTCTTGCGGATGGAATACAGGTCCAGCATGGTTTGCGAGGGATGTTGGTTCGCCCCGTCACCAGCGTTGATGATAGGGACATCCGTCACCTCAGAAGCATAGCGGGCAGCTCCTTCCAGATGATGTCTCATAATGATCAAGTCCACGTAATTGCTTACCATCAAGATCGTATCTTTCAAGGTCTCGCCCTTGGAGGAACTAGTCGTGGAAGCGTCCGAGAAACCGATCACCCGTCCACCTAAACGGTTTACGGCTGTCTCGAAACTCAGTCTCGTACGTGTAGAGGGCTCGAAGAACAGGGTGGCGGCGACTTTGCCTTCCAGTAATTTCCGGTTCGGATTTTCCTCAAACTTCCTTGCGTTATCCAGAATTACGAAGAATGTCCTCTTTGGAACATTG
>ENA-OQBD01001140-OQBD01001140.1-human-gut-metagenome-genome-assembly--contig:-NODE-1140-length-12636-cov-3.083300_pt1 | contig 12636 bp, 7 predicted proteins | sample MGYA00242742_ERZ504543 | MGnify/ENA primary metagenome ERZ504543 (study PRJEB26092, sample SAMD00036239) | human gut metagenome | host: Homo sapiens | study: EMG produced TPA metagenomics assembly of... | reverse complement strand
TATGGCGGTGCGGGATGCAGCAGGCACATATCTCGGGACCATGGAGTGTGCAGATATGGGCTTTGCAAAAGAGCATTTCCTTTCCGACGTAAAAGCAAAAGAAGCAGCGCTGCGCGCAGGTATGGAAGATTAACTTATTTTTGTTTTCCATAGATTTAATTCCGGAATCACGGTAGCAAGCATCGTGAGAAAGCACAGGCTTCCACCGATTACATTTGAGACCGGTTCCGCCATAAACACACCTCTTGTTTCCATGCCAAGCGCTAAACTATTTCTATCTTGTGAAGATGTTTGGTGATGTTCCAATGATTACAGAGCCAACAGAAGATGCTACTTTGGTTGAATATCCGGCTCGTACAGCTGCGTCGGAGGTTTACAAAACTGTTATTATTCCTGATTTACAGTTTGCTGTAGAGAATTTGCCTGATGCTACTTTCGCGGGAAATAGTCACCGTGTGACAAAATATGCGGCTGATATGTTGCTGGCCGATGTTTACATGCGACTAGGCGAGTACGCTAATGCGGTTACTCCATTGAAAGATGTAATCAATAGCGGAAAATTCGCTTTGGCTACTAACGATAACCTTGCGGAAGGTAGTGCGTTCAATAAGTTACGTACAACAGATGATCTGCCAGAGGTTATTTATGCCCGTGAATATGATGCGGCTATTTCTCCTAACGGTAATATCCCTGTTCACGCATTCAATTTGATTTCTCCGACATTCTTCGCCAACTCTTCTACTGGAAACAAGTACTCTTTGTGGGTAAATGTGTATGGTGTTAGCGAGCGCTATTTAAATGTGTATGGTGAGAAAGACTTGCGTGCCCAGATGAATCAGTTCTTCCATCGTACATATACACATCCGGTTGATGGAACAACTTTGGATATGAAGATGCTTTGTAACTGGTACTGGTACGATGAAACTGCTATCTTAGAGACTGGTAAGGGTACGAAAGACTGGAACTTCTATCGTTATGCTGAAACATTATTATCTGCCGCTGAAGCTATCGCTCAGTCTAGTGGTGTAAACGCTGAGGCTGCCGGCTATTTGGCACAAGTTAAGGCACGTGCTAACATGGAAGGTAAGGATGTTTCTACAATCGCTTCCGAGCTTCAAAGATTAGGCAAGCAAGCTTTTATTGAAGAGTGCTGGAAAGAGCGTTTACGTGAGTTCCCATTGGAAATGAAGATTTGGGATGACTGTGTTCGTACAGGTAAATTCCCTCAAATCTCCGCTACAAACAAGGGTGAGGTTCAATTTGTTGATTTGATCGGTGCTACGAATGGTAGTGGTGCTAAGTTCAAGGAGACAGACCTATACTGGCCGATCCCTGTAAATGAAATACAGCGTAACCCGAATTTAACTCAGAATGAGGGATATTCTGCGAAGTAATATTTTTTATTTTAATAACTGATGGTTTTAAAGGGGAGGATGAGTTTTTCATTCTCTCCTTTTTATTCATTGCCACATTCATATTAGTGTACAATTATTATGTTTTCTCTGCTTTTTAAGGTATATGAATAGTAAGTAAAATACCGAAAACCTTGACAATTCATGTTAAAAAGAAGCATTTCTCTGACAGCCCTCTTTTTTTAAAAAGACTCAGCCAGCCTAAACTTTAGGAAAAAAAAGACATTCAGGACCTTATTTTCTTCAAAAAACCATCATTTTCCGATACAATAAGTAGTATTAACCGATGCAAACTGTGCCGTTGGCCAACGTATACGGTGGCGTTAAGTGATAAGAGCGGTAGTATGAAGTGATAGATTGGGAAGAAATGGGTGTCGTATTCAAATGAAAACGGGTCTTTTACCCTGTAAATATGAATTAGAATGAATAAATCTCGCTAGAATAAAAGGTGCTTTTTTAACAATATGTTATAATACAGCAGATTGCGAATATTTTTTCTTGTTTTTCGTAGATGATACGTGCCTCAGTTCTAAAAAAATGCAATCCTCAAGGACTTTCATTTACAAAATGATAAATTGATAATCGCCAGACAAATCGAAAAGAGAGGACAATGAAAAAGAGGAGAATGAAAAACTCATCCTCCCCTTTAAAACCATCAGTTATTAAAATAAAAAATATTACTTTGCAGAATATCCCTCATTCTGAGTCAGACTCGGGTTACGCTGGATCTCGTTCACGGATAACGGCCATAATAGGTCGGATTCTTTGATTGTTGCTCCAGATGCGTTCTTAGCACCCACTAACGGAATGTAGGTTACTTGTCCCGGGGTTGTCTCGGAAATATTCGGGAACATGCCTGTACGTACACACATATCCCACATCTTAAATTCCAAAGGCAACTCACGTAGACGCTCAGTCCAACACTCTTCGATGAAGGCTTGTTTACCCATACTTTGTAAAGATGATGCAATCTCCGCAGCGGTTTTACCTTCCATATTCGCACGAGCCTTCACTTGAGCCAAATAGCCGGCCGCTTCAGCAGTCACTCCAGTTGATTGAGCGATTGACTCTGCAGCGTCCAATAAAGCTTCAGCATAACGATATACGTTCCAGTCTTTTGTGCCACGACCTGTAGTAAGTAAGGCATCCTCATCGTAATAATACCAACAACAAGCAGCGTTACCTACAGAATTCCAAACCTTTCCAGTTTTTGGATTTGTATAAGTCCAGTGGTAGAACTGATTCGGTTGACGACGTAAATCGTTTGATTCATAAATATTCAGATAACGGTCATTCGGTCCATGTACTTTCTGGGTGATGGCATATGTTCCAAACAAACCGTTACTAGAAGCGTCACCATCAAAAGCATAAGTAGGTAACCAGTTACTCGGACTAATCTGATTATCATACTCATAGGCATAGATAGCCTCATCCAAGTCATCTGTAGAACGCAATTTGTTAAATGCGCTATTCATCGCCAAATCATCATTTGTTGTTAATTTATGATTTGAATTAACGACAATACGCACAGTTTCAGCAGCCTCTGCATATTTATGCTGATACATATAAACATCAGTCAGCGTCATAGCGGCCACATACTTCGTGATACGATGACCATTGGCGGCGAAAGTAACCTCTGGCAATACATTCATAGCATCCTTCAAATCGCTTTCGATTTGGTTATAGATGGTTGAGGTTTCCGTACGGGGAAGCTCCATGTTCTCAGCCAGCTCATAGGGATCTGTATAGAATGGAACCGCTCCGAAAGTCTTTACTAAGTAAAAATAGTTGAAAGCACGGAAAAACTTAGCCTCAGCCGTCAAGCGATCTGCAGTAGCCTGATCCATAGGTACCTCTGGCATATGCTTAATCGCTCCATTTGCCACGTTAATTCCGCGATAGCAGTCATCCCAAACCTTGTCCATCTTAGATGCTAACTGCATCGTGTTTTGTTGACGGGTCAATTCTCTGGTATAACGGCAAACTATTTCCTGTCCTTCATAAGAATTAGAGAAATATCCTGTCAATTCTTCTTGAATAGAAGCGAAAGGCCCGATATAAGCACTACCGAAATCCACATAACTACCGATCGCACCCGTACGATACAAATAGTTTACATTAGATTCCATTTGAGATTGTGTCTTATAGTATGCGACATCAGTCAATGTTGACTTAGGCTCTTCGTCCAAAAAGTTGTTACAAGCCGTAAAGCTCAATAACCCGGCACAGGCAACCGCAATTGTTGATATTTTTTTCATTTTTTAATGTCTAATTTAATGAGATTAATTAAAATGTTACATTAACACCAAATGTAAATGTCCTAGCTCTCGGATATGAGAAGAATGTCATGTTCTGCCCAAATTGGCTACCAGAAGAAACTCCACTAGAACTACTTACCTCTGATGTACTCTCTGGATCGTAACCTAAGAAATCTTTGGAAACAATCTGGAACAAATTATTACCACTTAAATACAGACGTAAACCTGACAAACCTACCTTCTTCGCTACGCTTGAGTCAAATGTATAACCTAACTGAAGCATATTCAAACGTAAGTAAGAACCATTAGCTACCCATTGTGAGTCAGTCGTTGTATCTCCACCACCATGAGGTTTGTCATAAGCTAAGAAGATAGCTTGCTCCATCGTACCTGCATTTGTACCGTTATAACCGTCATACAGAATATTGCTCAAGCCATTAGTCATACCAAAACGGTCATAAGTAGAGTGCATGAAACGCTGCAAAGTCTCAACTCCCCATACGAACTGGAAGTCAACCGTTAAGTCAAAGTTCTTATAAGAGAAGTTGTTGACCCAGCTTCCAGTCCAATCTGGTAAACCTTTACCAATGATCTCACGAGACTCTGAGCGGTCTGGACGTCCGATTTGGTTTTTCTCGCATTTGCCAGCCTTATAATCTTCTTCCGTGAAGATTCCATTACGTACCAAACCATAGAAACTACCCATACTTTCACCAACACGAAGGATAGAACCACCTCCTACCCAGTCGTACAAGTAAACATCAGCGTCGGTGTCACCCAAATGAAGAATCTCATTCTTGTTAAAGTTCAAATTCACCGTAGAGTTCCAAGTAAATTCGCCTTGTACCGGAGTACCGTTCACCATGATATCTAAACCTTGGTTACGAACAGAACCGATGTTCTTGAAGATTGTAGAGAAACCTGTTGAGTGAGGCACCGGACAATCCAACAGCAAGTCGGTTGTTTTCTTATTGTAGTAAGACACATCAAAATTCAAACGATTGTGGAATAATCCTAAATTGAAACCAACATCAAATTGTCCGGTCTTTTCCCATTTCAAATCCGGGTTTGGCATCGTTTCCATATAGGAATATGGCGCACGTGTACCATTCAATAATAAAGTCTCCGACTTAATCTTACCCAAAGACTTATACGGATCGATCTCAGAGTTACCAGTTAAACCATAGCTGGTATGCAGTTTCAAGTTACTGATTAAATTACTATCCTTCAAGAAATCCTCTTGAGAGACATTCCATGCCAAACCGGCTGATGGGAAGAATGCATATTTGTTGTTATCACCAAACTTGGAAGAACCATCAATACGACCTGTTACGGTAGCGGAGTAACGATCTTTATAGGTATAAGCGAAACGCAAGAAATAAGAGTTCATCGCCCAACGAGTCCAGTCGGATTCAGGAGATTTAGGGGTTGTACCTACGATCATATTGTAATCCTCGTAGAAGTCGTCGGAGAAACCTTCCGTTTTAGACTTATTTCTTCTATAAGTACGTTCCTGCCAAGACAAACCGGCCATAGCGTTGATACGATGATCGCCTAACACCTTATTATAGGTTAAATAAGTCTCTTCCTGCCAATACAAAGTATTCCAGTTCTCATATTCGGCCCAACCATTCGGCATAGAGATATTGTTCAAACCGACAGAAGAATAACCACGATAAGTGATATTATGGCTATCCAATCCAAATTGAGTCTTCAAGTCTAAGCCTTCAGCTAAGTGGAATGTCAATGCGGCGTTACCGAAGATCTGGGTGTTATATTTCATTCTACGCTGATCGTTCAAGATAAATACTGGGTTTGACATACCCTCCAAGTTGAAACCGCTCAAAGAAGGAGACGTGCTAGTCGTATACTTATTTGTACCCGGCTCATATACAGGTAGCCAAGGCAACATTTCGATCATGGTACGACGAGCTTCCTGTCCACCACCATCTTCAGGAGTATAACGGCCCCACGTGTGGTTAACCAATACGTTTACAGATGTAGATAACCATTTTGTAGGATCTGCGTCGTAAGCCATCTTAGCGTTCAAACGTTTGTTATAGGTGTTCAACATGATACCTTGTTGATCGGTATAGTTCAAGAACGCACCCATAGAAGAGTTCTTACCCGCTTGTTGAATATTCAACTGGTGGTTGTGGGAAACAGCCGTGCGAGTTGCCTCATCCTGCCAATCCGTATCGTAAATAGGATTACCGTTTGCATCAAAGTAATTACGGTCGGTAAACCAATCGGTACGATTTAAAGACCAATTGGTTCCTAACCATTTGTTCTCATTCTCCAGACCTTTCATAAAAGTGTCTGTCCACTCTTGTGCATTTAGCAAATCCATTTTTCGTGCTATCGAGCTCACGCTAACAGAACCTTGGTAGCTAATAGCGACACCTTCGCCATCTTTCTTACCACGTTTGGTCGTTACCATGATGACACCATTGGCACCACGGGCACCATAGATAGCGGCAGCGGAAGCGTCTTTCAATACCTCCATAGACTCGATATCATTCGGGTTCACCAAGTCGAAGTTTTCCATTACTACGCCGTCCACTACATACAACGGATTAGAAGAAGAGTTGATTGTCGCGATACCACGAATAACCACACGGTTTGAATAAGCGCCCGGCTGGCTAGAGTTAGAGAAGATGTTTACACCAGATACCTTACCACGCAAGTTATCCAATGCGCTAAAGCTTTGATTCTTTACCAAATCATCTCCTTTAGCCGTAGAGATAGAACCTGTCACGTCAGATTTCTTCATCGTACCGTAACCTACTACTACAACCTCATCCAATGTTTGGGTATCCTCTTTCAATGTCACCTTGATCATCGATTGATTACCTACAGGAACCTCTTGAGATAAGTAACCGATATAAGAAATGACCAACACATCGTTTGCGGACACACCCTCGATCGTGTAATTTCCATCGAAATCAGTGATCGTACCGTTTGTAGTGCCTTTCACCACCACGTTAGCGCCAATAACAGGCTCACCTGTACCGTCAATAACCACACCTGTTACTTTCTTGCCTTGCTGCACTGCCATTACTTCATCAACCGTGCCTGCGGGAGCGGGAGCGGCCATGGCGGCGTTTACAGAAAAAGCGGAAAGCAACAAACAGAACGCTGAGGCTTTAGCTATCCCTTGAAGGGATAATAGCTTAGATTCATTCTTTGTCATTTTGCTCTTGTTTTAAATTAAGTTTAGATTGATTACATTTATATGTAATATTATATTCTAGAATAGACATAGTTCGTACGGAACTAGCATGTGATATTTAATCTTTTTCGATAGTGATAAAAGTGCGATGAACAGAGTATGATCTGGCTCATTGGATTTCTTTTTTCTAATTCTTTTTGTTAGATTTGCACCTATATTCGTATAATGCCAGAAATTCATAAGAAAGAAAGGGATATTTCTAAATAAATGACACGAGGATCACTTTCTATTCATGTTAATTAAATGGATATTTGTAGTCTAACTATGAATATAAAACACAAAAACGGATAAATTATATTATTAATTAAATAGCTATATCATGAAGAAAAAAAGCGTTTGGGCTTTAGCTTTAGCGGCGATGCTGATGTGGGTGGGGAAACCTGCGGCAGCGGCTGTGAATGAGTCTTTTGACCCAGTAGAGTATGTAAACCCGCTAATGGGGACGCAATCTTCCTATGAGTTGTCTACAGGAAATACCTATCCGGCTATCGCTCGTCCGTGGGGTATGAATTTCTGGACTCCTCAGACTGGTAAGATGGGAGATGGATGGCAGTATGTATATACGGCTAACAAGATCCGTGGGTTTTAAACAGACCCATCAGCCAAGTCCGTGGATCAATGATTACGGACAATTTGCGATCATGCCGGTGGTTGGTAAACCGGAGTTCGACCAAGATAAACGTGCGAGCTGGTTCTCTCACAAAGGGGAGATCGCCAAGGCTTATTATTATAAGGTATATTTGGCGGAGCATGATGTGGTGACGGAATTAACGCCGACAGATCGTGCGGCTATGTTCCGTTTCACTTTCCCGGAAAACGAGCATTCTTATATCGTGGTGGATGCCTTGGATAAGGGCTCTTATATCAAGGTAATTCCGGAGGAGAATAAGATCATCGGTTATTCAACGAAGAATAGCGGTGGGGTTCCCGATAATTTCAAGAATTACTTTGTGATCGAGTTTGATAAACCTTTCACATACGAGGCTACATTTGCTGACGCTTCCTTGAAAGAGGGAACGAAGGAACAAACGAGTGACCATGTAGGAGCCGTTATCGGTTTCAAGACGAAGAAAGGTGAGATCGTCCACGCTAAGGTGGCTTCCTCATTTATTAGCTTCGATCAGGCCGCTATCAATATGAAGGAATTAGGTAACGATAACTTTGATACTTTGGTTCAGAAAGGTAAGGATGTTTGGAATGAGCATCTGAGCAAGATCGAGGTTGAAGGTGGAGATTTGGATCAATACCGTACTTTCTATTCTTGCTTCTATCGTTCATTGTTGTTCCCTCGTAAGTTCTATGAGATCAACGCTCAAGGCGAGGTGGTTCATTACAGCCCGTATAATGGTGAGGTATTACCCGGTTATATGTTTACCGATACCGGATTCTGGGATACGTTCCGTAGTTTGTTCCCATTCTTGAACTTGATGTTCCCGTCTGTAAACAAGGAAATGCAAGAGGGTTTGATCAATACGTATAAGGAAAGCGGCTTCTTCCCGGAATGGGCAAGTCCGGGCCACCGTGGTTGCATGGTCGGTAATAACTCGGCATCTATCTTGGTAGACGCTTATATGAAAGGCGTGAAGGTTGACGATTTGGAGACTCTATATAAAGGTTTGATCCATGGTACGGAAAACGTTCATCCGACGGTTTCTTCTACAGGACGTCTGGGGCATGAATATTATAATAAGTTGGGATATGTTCCTTACGATGTGAAGATTAACGAGAATGCCGCTCGTACATTGGAATATGCTTACAATGACTGGTGTATCTGGCAGATCGCTAAACAACTAGGCCGTCCGAAAAAGGAATTGGATTTATATGCCCGTCGTGCGTTGAACTATAAGAACCTGTACGACAAGGAAACCAAGTTGATGCGTGGCAAGAATGAGAATGGCGAGTTCATGGCTCCGTTCTCTCCGCTGAAATGGGGTGACGCTTTCACGGAAGGTAATAGCTGGCACTATTCATGGTCTGTATTCCACGATCCTCAGGGATTGATCGACTTGATGGGCGGTAAGGATTCATTTGTGATGATGCTTGACTCCGTATTTGCTGTGCCGCCTTTGTTCGATGATAGCTACTACGGTGGTGTGATCCACGAGATCCGCGAGATGACCGTGATGAATATGGGTAACTACGCTCACGGTAACCAGCCGATCCAGCATATGATTTATTTATACAACTATGCGGGTCAACCTTGGAAGGCTCAATATTGGTTGCGTCAAGTAATGAATAAGATGTATACTCCGGGTCCGGATGGTTATTGCGGTGATGAGGATAATGGCCAGACTTCCGCTTGGTATGTATTCTCAGCGTTAGGATTCTATCCGGTAGCTCCGGGTACGACCCAATATGTGTTGGGCGCTCCGCTGTTCAAGAAGGCTACGATCCATTTTGAGAATGGAAACAACTTGGTGATCAACGCCCCGAACAACAGCGATAAGAATATCTATATCGAATCTATGACGTTCAACGGCAAGAACTACACCAAGAATTATTTGGATCATAACGATTTGTTTAAGGGTGGCGTGATTGACTTCAAGATGGGTGACAAGCCGAATATGAATCGTGGTATTAATCCGGAGGATATGCCTTACTCATTCTCCGTAAACGAGGAAGGGATCAATAAACTTTCCCCTATTTCTGTAAAACCTAGTAAAAAGAAGAAATAAGCAATTAAGATGAATTTCATTCATAAACCATTAATGTCAGGCATAGCGATATGCCTGACATTTTTCGCATACTCCTGTGCTACACCGGAGAAGATGGAAAACAAGACAGACTTTACCGCATATGTAGATCCTTATATCGGATCGGGAGAACACGGACACGTATTTGTCGGGGCGAACGTTCCGTTTGGAGCTGTTCAAGTAGGTCCTCAGAATATTTTTAAGGGATGGGACTGGTGTTCCGGTTATCATTACTCCGATAGTATCATTATCGGATTTAGTCATACGCATTTGAGCGGAACCGGATGTTCTGATCTGGGGGATATCCTTCTGATGCCTTATACGGGCGAGGTACGTACCGCCCGTGGCGAGCAAGATAATATAGAGGGAGCCGCTTCTTCCTATTATAAACATGCCAACGAAGCCGTAGCTCCGGGATATTACTCTTTGCTGATGGATAATGGCGTAAAGGCGGAGTTGACAGCGACCGAGCGTGTAGCCTTACATCGTTATACGTATCCGTCGGGAAGTGAGCATCGCCTCTTGATCAACTTGAAGGAGGGTATCGGTGATAAAGCGTATGACACTTATTTGAAGAAGATTGATGAGTACACGATCGAGGGGTACCGCTTTTCCAAAGGTTGGAGCCCACGTCACAAAGTATTCTTTACGTTGAAATGTGATCAGCCGATCGAGTCTTTGGCTGTATTCAACGATGATGAGGCCGCAGGTAATGATGAGTTGACGGGCGAGTCCGTTAAGGGAGTGATTACCTTTAAGGGAGATGCCCCGACCGCCTTGGTAAAGGTCGCTATCTCTTCCGTAAGTTGTGAGAATGCCTTGGCTAACTTACGTACGGAGCTTTCTCATTGGGATTTCGACGAGGTTCGTAACGAGGCTATCGATAAATGGAATGACCAATTGTCTTGTATCTCCATCGATACGAAAGATGAGCGTGCCAAGAAGATTTTCTATACCGCCATGTACCATGCGTTTATCGCTCCGACGTTGTATTGCGACGCGAATGGCGATTTCCGTGGCCATGACGATAAGGTGTATACGAACAATACTTGGAAGAACTATTCCACTTTCTCTCTATGGGATACGTATCGTACCTTGCATCCGTTGTTCACGATTATCAAGCCTCAATATGTGTCGGATTTGGTGAACTCGATGTTAAGCATTTACGACCAGCAAGAGAAATTACCGATCTGGCCGTTGATTGGTGGTGAGACGGACCAAATGCCGGGATATAGCGCTGTGCCTATTATCGCAGATGCCTATCTGAAAGGTTTTACCGGCTTTGACGCCGACCGTGCGTATCGTTATATGGTTGCTTCATCTGTCTATGAGAAGCAAAACGGGGTGCCGTACGTGTTGGAAAAAGGCTATATCCCTTGTGATAAGGTACGTGAGGCTACTTCTATCGCGATGGAATATGCCGCTGATGATTGGGGTATCGCCTTGATGGCGAAAAAAATGGGCAAGACGGAGGATTACCAAAATTACTTGAAACGTGGTAAATATTATACGCAGTATTTCGATAAGGATATCAACTTTATCCGTCCGAAAATGAATGATGGCAGCTGGCGTACGCCGTACGATCCGATCCAGTCCATACATAGCGTAGGCGATTTCTGTGAGGGAAATGGCTGGCATTATACATTCTTCGTGCCCCAGCATCCGGAAGGCTTGATCGAGTTGATGGGTGGTGACGCTCCGTTTATCTCGAAACTGGATTCTTTGTTCTTGGTGGAAGGTGAGTTAGGGGAGAACGCCTCTCCGGATATCAGTGGCTTGATCGGCATGTACGCCCATGGAAATGAGCCGAGCCATCATGTTACTTACTTGTATCCTTACGCCGGCGAGCAATGGAAGACAGCCGAGAAAGTTCGTTACATTCAAGATGTGTTCTATACCGACCAGCCGGAAGGCATCATCGGAAACGAGGATTGTGGCCAGATGTCCGCTTGGCATATCATGTCTGCCTTGGGATTTTACCAAGTGAATCCTTCCAATGGCGTATTCGTGTTCGGTAGCCCGTTATTCGATAAGGCTTCCGTTCATTTGCCGGAGGGTAAGACTTTCGAGGTCGTAGCCCAGAACAACAGCAAGGAGAATGTATATATCCAATCCGTGTTGCTAAATGGTAAACCTTATAACAATTCTTATATTCTGTATGATGATATCGTGAAGGGAGGGAATCTTACCTTTGTGATGGGCAACACGCCGAATAAGGAGTTCGGAGCTGCCCCGGAAAATCGTCCGAAGACGGCTGAGTAAATAGCTCCCTTACCAGTGAGCGGTTTGCTCTGTTACCCGTGAGACAACGTCTCACGGATTGCCGGGAAAGTACCCGGCTGAGGAGCAAAGAATAATTAACGAATTAATAATCGACAAAATGAAGACAAAGCTTAAAACTTCGATGGCCCTTTTGGCTTCCGTTTTCCTGTGGGTGTCATGTGCCGGTGGCGGAGGGACTTCTCCTTCTGCGATGGACCCGGTGGATTACGTGAATCCTTATATGGGAAACATCAGCCATTTATTGGTGCCTACTTTCCCGACCGTGCATTTGCCGAACAGTATGCTACGTGTATATCCGGAGCGTGCGGACTTCACGGGTGACCGTCTGGGCGGTTTTGCCTATTATCGTGACAAACCATCGTGAGCGTTCTGCGTTCAATTTATGCCCTTATCAAGGTGACGAATCCGGCTTGCGACCCGTGATCGCTTATAGCTATGACCGGGAGAAGATTTTGCCGTACCGTTATCAGGTATATCTGGATAATGAGGAAATCGACGTGGACTTCGCCCCGTCCCATCAAAGTGCCGTATATTCGCTCACTTTCGAGAAAGAGGGACCGGCTTATCTGGTATTTAACAGCCGTAACGGACAGCTACAAGTAAATGGTAACGCCGTAAGCGGTTATCAATATATAGATAAGAAAACGAAAGTCTTTTTATATGCCGAGACGAACCAGAAGCCTGTGAAAGCGGGGGTATTGTCGAACGGCAGTGTCAACTATAACGAGACTTCCGTGGAAGGTATCAATGCCGCTATC
>ENA-OQBD01001138-OQBD01001138.1-human-gut-metagenome-genome-assembly--contig:-NODE-1138-length-12646-cov-3.171739_pt1 | contig 12646 bp, 14 predicted proteins | sample MGYA00242742_ERZ504543 | MGnify/ENA primary metagenome ERZ504543 (study PRJEB26092, sample SAMD00036239) | human gut metagenome | host: Homo sapiens | study: EMG produced TPA metagenomics assembly of... | reverse complement strand
AAAGACTCCGGAATTGACAGTGCATTTTCCCTGATTATAAACAGCCACTCCGTTGGCATCCGTAGCTGATGTAGCAGTGAAAATGCCGCCTTCAATAATCAATTCAGCTCCGGTTTCATTCATAAGCAGGTAATCGGTAGCTTTCATGGCACCTGCACCTTTTACTGTAAGTTTACTCTTATTATTGACTTGTTGTTTTCCTACAATGAGTACGGCATTCTTCTCCAATGTCAACACCGTTTCCGCAGTAATATTTATTTCCTGACTTGATTCATTGTTCTTTGTCAGGTCTACATAGCGATAAATGGAAATATCTCCCCCGGTTCTGAGCAGGTTTGCCACACGCTTCACCTCTATCCAACGGTCCATAATCTCACCGTCAATCACCAATTTAGTGGAGTAAGAGACATTATTTCCATTAAGATTGTAGTCACCTGCCCACCAACCTATATAATTATTGGTACGGTCACAAGTTACGGCATTTTCAAGCTGTTTATCCACTCGATTGTTCTTCAAAACAACGCTATACTTATTGTATGATTCGTCTTTCTTAGAAGTGTTTATCACATTTCCGATAAATGCATGGCAATAGGTCTGCTCCATATCAGCAACCTTATCCGTAACCTCGTCAGGAGAAGTATATATATAATTTATGGCAATATTGCTTACACTATTATTTTCGATGAGCGTATTCCGTTCGTAAGATTGCAAATAACCGATAAAACCTCCCATCATATAGGCTTCATCCATACTTGAAAGTTTATCGAGTGTTATATCCGATGCAGAACATCCGCGGATAATCAAATCTTGGCTGCTGTTGTTTACATAACCCGCCAGCCCGCCGGCCTTTTGCTCACTATATATCCTGGCATTCTTCACGTGGCAGTTTTCCACCAATCCGGCGTCCAATCGTCCTATTAATGCTGCACCACGGAAACAAGTTACTGTTGCCCCATCAATAGTAAGATCTTTCACCGTACCGTTGAGTACATAAAACAGACCACCATAATAATTTCCTTTAGTATTCGTTTTATTCGTAACATTATCAACATAAAGATTACGGATGGTGTGGTTGCCACCGTCAAACTCTTCAAGGTTGGTTTCTCCGTTTTTGAGTGCATTGTATTCTGCATTCATCGGTTCCCAAAGATTTTCACTGCTTCCGTTGAGGTCTATATCGGCAGTTAATACAATTTTCCGGCACTTCTTTTGGGTTACCAAAGCACCGGCCGCCTTAAGCTGTGCGGCAGTGGAAACGCTGTAAACAGTAACATAACCGCCGTTGTCTGTAAAGTTGATATTGTTTACCGTTCCATAAATTTCCACATTGCCTTTCTTAACGGTCAAATCTGCAACTGTAACATCTTTCCCCACAATCAGCGTATTATCCGCTGTAGTAGCCTCAACAGCCGTATAAGACTGTCCGTTCAACGTTACGGTAGATTCCGAAGCGTCAATGATTATCTTACTGACGGAAGGGGCGGTTATATTCAGTTCCTTAGGAGCATTTTTACTATCCCCACCGGTTTCTGTCGCATAATTAATGGTTATGTCATTCGATGTTTCAGGCAATGTTATGGATACCGCAACATCCTCGCTCTCATATTTGGGCAGTGAAATAGTGGCTGCTTCTTTCGGTGCTTCCATTACAACCACATTAGTATTGGTTTTCAAGGCTTCAGCCACTTCGCTTACGGATGCTACCTCTATTACTTTTTCACTTAAAGCAGGAGAAGAGAATGCAGGAGTAACCATTACGTTTACCTTACCGTCAACCGTCAGTAAATTACCCGTTACATTCGTCTTGTAGTTACGCTGAACAGGAATGTTATTCAGGGCTTTCGTAGTAATCTGTCCACCGGCAGCGTTGTATACGGCAAGCGTCATATTTTACCAGATGTTGTCCGCCCGCAGTATTCGGTGCAAAGAGATAGTCCACAGTCAGGTTACCGTTGGCATCCGCCACAGCCGAAGCCGCTTTGTAAGCTACAGCCGTCGGTTCGCCGAGCAAGTCACCCGTGGCTGCATTAAAACCGGTATAAAGGTTCTTGAATGACAAACCAGCCGTTACCGGAACAAATGCGTCTTTTTGATTGTCAGGAATAGAAGCCAAATCTTCCGTTTTGATGTTCAACTGTCCGAACGGGCGGGTCAGCTCCACACTTTCAGAAAAAGCATTAGTCACCAGCTTCTCCAGACTGGCAAAGAAAGCATCCCGCGTATCGTCCTTACCGCTTCCGTTATAATCCCCTTGCATGGAAATGTTACGAAGGTCGGCAGTGTTGTAATGCAAATCGGTCTTTATGGCATCATCTTCCACTGACTCGACGTGGTCTGCCCAGAATACGAACTTATAAGTCTGTGAAGTAACCAGGCGGACATCAAAGCCGGCCGTCAGACCATCCGATTGAATCGCACCTATCTGCCGGCTATAAAGTTCGTCGTTCAGGTAGATTTCCATGATACAACGGTTCACCGATGTACCGTCACCCGCCGTTGCAGCACGGGTTACAGCATTGTTCCCGTTCCCAGGCAACTGTACACTGAAAGAGGCGGCTACTTCGCCGTTTCTTCCGCCATTCGCCAGCTCGTCACTCTGACAGGCTGCGAATACAAGCAGGATAATACCTGCCATTAATAAAAAACACTTTTTCATGTTCGTTTTGTTTAAAATGAGACATCTGTTTATTCTGTTTGAATAAGTCACGTTTAAATAAGCCGTCAGGGAACCACCACATTTATCTCTCCATCGAAACCGGGGTTGATACCAATGCCGGGAGCGAACTCACGGGTAAGAAACGCATCACGCACCGTAGTAATCCTATTCCGTCTGACGGGCACTTCCACGCCGCCGACCCGGTTCACCTCCTGTCCCTTTTCGTTGCAGATAACCATTTCCAGCGTAACGGAAGACTCCGTACCATTCACCAGCACATAGTCGAAAGCCAGACAAGCCTCATTGTTGGAAATAACAATGGGAACGGAAGTAAATTGTATACCTGTGACCGCCTCATTGGGACGGTTGGAAACGACATTAAAACCTGTGGGGAAATAACCGGTGTAACCCAGTTGCACCGTAAAATCTTCTATGCCTGCAGGACGGACAGACTTCATTTGTTCCAACTTGTTGAGGTACTTGATGACATCGGTAGTAATCAACTCTATTTTCGCCAGCGGACGTTCCAATTGTATCTCTTCGCGATGACGGGCTGCCAAATGGCAACGATAAGGAGTAAGGTCGAGGGTTGCCTGCCCGCAAAACACATCTTTATAGTCGGTTCCACCCGTATAATCGCCTTTCAGCTTGACGGCAGCAAAATCGGAAGTGGTATAAAAACAGTCGGCAGCAGTATTGTCGGAAACCTCGGCAGCAAGTACAAAGTCCCGCCATGCCACCACCCGATAGTTACGTGCATGAAGTTCACATTCCAATGCCACTTCTCCTGCATCTCCTTCCTCACAAATCAACTGACGGCGGAATTGCAGGCTTTGGTCGAACCTGTCATCGGCATATACTTCCACAATATAACGCACCTTGTACTTGTGCACACCGGCGGTACGTGTAGAGAACTCAGGAATATCGAACTGTGTCATATCGGAACCGGGTAGCAGGACAATTTCAGTATGTACGGTTGTAGGGTCTATCCCATCGCCTTCCGGCAATTCGCGTACGCTGCATCCTCCCCACAAGAGTGCAGACAGCAAGCTACAGACAGCCACAAACAGTCGTTTCATCGCCGGCCTCCTTTCCAATCAATACGGTAGCCCACTGAAATACCCGCATGGTCGATGCCGAAAAAATTCTTATGACGAGTATCGACATAAGCACCACCGGGAATATTGAAAAAGCGGTCATAATCCAGATAAGCATATCCCGCTCCCAAAGAAAACTCCAGACACCAGCACCCGCCTTTTCCGAGTGAAAGCCGGTAACCGGCAGTAAGCCCCATGTTCAGCAATGGAGTACCCGTATCGCTATTCTGATAGCGATATGTACTGTTCTTAAGAGCATAGTTGTAAGAAGCCACCCCGATATGCACACCGGTAAAAAGACCATCCACCTGCCCGAACCAATAACGCACTTCGGGCTGCACGCAGAAAGTGCGCAGCTTGCGGGAAGAAGTAAAATAATTGAAAGGAGAATAGTAAAAAGGAATAAGGACAGAAATTGCAGGCGAAATATCATACTCCACCGCTACGTTCATAACCGCCATTCCCCACGCCACAGCATTGGTCTTCAGCAACAACGAATGGTTATTGCGCCCGATGCTCGAATTCGGACTGAATGTTCGCCCGGCGTAGTACAAGGTATCTTCCCCATTACCGGCTTTTACATACCCATCAATCGGAGTCATGAGAAATATGCACAACAGAAACAGCAACAATCTTATCTGCATAAACGTCTTATAAACTTCTGTCTGCACAGGCAGACCGGAAGCGTGCGTCCTCCAAACTCCGAAAGGACCGGTTAGAAACAGAAACGTGGAGCTGCGTGCTGTTTCTAAATGGAGGCCCTAGGAATAGCCCTTTAACGAAAACAGACAGCAGTCCCACGCTACAAACGTGAGAATCCACTGTGCTGTCCTTCGTTAAATAATGAAAATTTCCTAGGTTTCCATTTAGAGGACAAAGCACAACGCTTCTAATATATTTTTCTCCTTAAAAAATCAAGCTACAGTCGCTACCGAACTTCAATGCAAAGTTATAGAAATATAATTAGAATGAAAATTTTCACGCCATTTTTTGCAAAAAAGCATAGAAATCGTGCTCCACGAGTTGTAGAACAAAAATATTATCCATAAGTTTGCATGAGAGACTATTTTTTCGTTTATGAAAAGCTACATATTTTTAGACCGGATATGCTTTTTCGCCCATCACGGTGTAGGCGAACAGGAAACACTGGCAGGTAACGAATTCACCGTCAGCCTGCGACTGCAAGTAAACATCGCACATGCCATGCAGACCGATGATGTGGCGGACACCGTGAGCTATGCAGATGTGTATGAAGCCGTAAAGGCAGAAATGAAAGTTCCTTCCAAGCTATTGGAACATGTCGGAGGACGTATTGTGAAACGGTTGTTCGGCGACTTTCCCCAAATAGAAAATATTGAATTAAAGTTATCAAAGCGCAATCCGCCAATGGGGGGCAGACATCGAAGCGGCGGGAATAGAGATTTGCATCTCACGGGAAGCGACAGCAATAGCTACTTAAAACAAAAGCAACCCTGTACAGGCACTTCGGACATCCCCGCCTCATTATATGCACAGAATGAATTATTGCTTCTTCTTTCTTTTCTTAGCCGATTCAACCGCCTCGGCAACGACTTGCTTGTTCTCGAACCTCTTGGCATAGTTGCTATAATCGGGAACAGTACGTTCATAAGTAGGATCAAGGAAGAGCGGACTCGAAATGATATGGTCTGCCGTACTGCGGTTACAGCAAAACACGATGTTCTCCACGCTGGCAAGACGGGTCAAAGCCTTAACATCCGTATCGTGCGGCTGTAAAGTCATGGGATCTGTAAAGAAGAAAAGATAATCAATTTCCCCGTCCACAATGCGCGAGCCCATTTGCTGGTCACCACCCAAAGGACCGGATTTGAGAATGGTAAAATCCCATTCGACATCGGGATGCTTCTCTTTCAATGCTGCCAAAATAAGGGTTCCCGTAGTACCCGTACAATAGAACTTATGCCCCATAAGCAATTCCGAATTCCAAAGTACCCACTCTATGAGGTCTTTCTTCATGGCATCATGCGCCACCAGGCCAATCTTTCTAACCAATTTTTCCATAAGCAAATAACTTTTACAAAACAAACAATCAAGAATAGATAACAGTTCCTACAACTGAGAGAAAAATTTCTTCCCACGCAGATAAAACCCTACCAAGATACTACTTTTTACCCGTTCGGGAATCATCGGGAGTGATGTTTTTTTCAAGTTCTCTTTACGGGCATCCGCAAACGAAGGACGGAGCAAATGGAATGCACGACGTGCGCGAAGCACTGCCCACATATTGGAAAACTGCCCTTTGAGCAGAAAACTCAAAGCCGCAACATAATCAAGCACTGCGCGCACACGCATTACAGACCCCAATTCTTCTTGCGGCAGATTCTTATAGAGCATTACAAGATTGTTACGGAAATTGAGAAAAGTCTTATGAGGATTCTCCTTTTTCAAGGTTGCACCGCCTACATGATAAACGGTACTTTGGGGTACACAAACCAGCATCCGCCCGCGGGCACGAAGTCGCCAGCACAAGTCTATCTCTTCCATATGAGCGAAAAAATCGTCCATCCAATCCACCGGCATCCAAATAGTCTTTCCGACGGATAAACAAGGCAGCGCCTGTAGCCCAAAACACAGGAACGACAGTATCATACTGTCCGTTGTCTTTCTCTACTGCACTCATTATCCGCCCCCGGCAAAAGGGATAACCGTAACGGTCTATAAATCCGCCGGCCGCTCCTGCATATTCGAACAGTTCCTTTTGCCGCCAACTCCGGATTTTAGGCTGGCATGCCGCAACTTCAGGATGAGCGTCCATGTAGCTTACAAGTGGCACCAACCAGTGTTCGGTCACTTCCACATCGGAATTAAGCAGCACCACATACTCTGCGGACACCTGCTGCAAGGCAAGGTTGTACCCTTCGGCAAAACCGAGGTTCTCTTTTAATATAATAAGATGCACATCAGGAAACTCTTGGCGAAGCATATCAACGGAAGCATCTGTCGAACCGTTATCCGCCACATAAATTTTCGCACCTTCCGTCTTGGAATAGCGCACTATGGAAGGAAGAAACGAACGAAGCATTTCACACCCATTCCAGTTCAATATGACAACGGCCATTTTATCCATGTTGTATGGTATCCTCACGCTTTAGTTTCCAACGCTTATGCGACCAGAACCAATAAGCCGGTTCTCTACGGATTGTCTGTTCCAGGCGACGGGCAAAAAGTTCCGTTATCTCACCGTCGGCAGTCGCTTTCGGAGTTTCGGTTATCAGATCAAACCGAACCCGGCAATATCCCCTTCCCTGCTTTTGCAGTTCACAGTAGAATACAGGAAAGTCCATAAGTTTGGCAATACGTTCGGCACCATCCATAAAGACGGTATCCTGATTCAGGAAAGTTGTCCAGTAATGCGCCTCGTTAGGATTGGGCGACTGGTCGGTTATCATACCTACCGCCACACGCTTGTTGTCACGGCACAGTTTTATAATCTCGCGCGCCGTAGAATGTTTGGCCACATTGTAACCGCCAAAACGGGTACGGATGCGTTTAAACATAGCATCCATATATTTATTATGCAACGGTTTATAGATTTGCACCGGTATATCTCCCTCTTGCATGATACTGCTCATTCCCGTAATCCACTCAAAGTTAGCATAGTGCGGTATCAGCAACACAATACCCCCATGTTTTTCAATCATGGCAAGATACTCTTCCTTATTGTCATATTCCATGCGTCGGCAGAGTTCCTTGAAAGACATACGCAGCATCTTCACCTCCTCCAACATATAATCACAGATATAACGGTAGAACTCACGTTCTATATCCCGCAGTTCAGCCGCGGATTTTTCAGGAAACGCATTGCATAAATTAGCACGTACTACTCTGCGCCGATAGTGCACGACGTGATGCATCAAAAAGCAAAGCCCGTCGGACAGTATATAAAGTACCTTAAAAGGCAATAAGGCCAACAGCCACATGCCCGCATAAGTCAACCAATAAATCAATCTTGATTTCACCTTGTCAATTCCTTATTACAGATTACTGAGTAAAATCACTTATCGCCAAACGCTCCCGAAAGCGCCGTGCCTTCTTCATTAAAATCGCCCATACGCACCGGAATTACCTGATTATCCAACGCATCATCATGCGGCACTTCCACCCGGATGTAATTCGGAGTGAAGCCGTGCATCGGCGTTCCCGGTTTAGAACGTTCCAACAGCACAGGCATTGTCTGCCCGATATGGCGGGCATAAAACGCACGTGTCTTTTCGTCCGACAAATCCAGCAGAAGCCGGCTGCGTCTGTGCTTTTCCTCGGAAGACACCACATGCTCTATCTTCAAAGCCTGCGTACCCGGACGTTCGGAATAGCTGAACACATGAAGCTGCGTCACATCCAGACTTTGAATAAACCGGTATGCCTGCTCAAAGTATTCTTCCGTTTCTCCACGCGTTCCTACGATCACGTCCACACCGATAAAGGCATCAGGCATCACTTCCTTTATCCGTTTCACTTTAGAAGCAAACAACGCCGTATCATATCGTCTGCGCATCAGTTTCAGCACTTCATCACTACCCGATTGCAACGGAATATGGAAATGAGGCATAAACCGCTTGGAACGGGATACGAACTCAATGATTTCGTCCGTCAGCAAGTTAGGTTCAATAGAAGATATGCGATAGCGCTCAATGCCTTCCACATCGTCCAACGCCTTTACCAGGTCGAAGAAAGTTTCTCCCGTCGACTTTCCGAAATCGCCGATATTTACCCCTGTCAATACAATCTCCTTACCGCCTTCGGCGGCTGCCTGACGAGCCTGTTCCACCAAAGATGCGATGCTTCCGTTACGACTGCGGCCGCGGGCAAAAGGAATGGTGCAATAAGAACAGTAATAATCGCAACCGTCCTGCACTTTCAGGAAGAAGCGGGTACGGTCGCCACGCGAACACGACGGAGCGAACGACCGGATATCTTTCAAGGCAGAGGTATGTGCCTCTCCGCTTTCGTGCTTCCGCAAATCGCCCAAATACTGAAGCAGGTCTTTCTTCTGCTCCGCACCCAGCACTACATCCACACCTTCTATCTTTGCTACGGCATCCGGCTTCAACTGGGCATAGCACCCCGTTACCACCACAAAAGCTCCCGGATGCTGCTTCACCAAACGATGAATCGCCTGGCGGCACTTCTTATCCGCCACTTCGGTGACCGAACAGGTGTTTACCACACATATATCCGCCTTCTCTCCCTTGCGCACCGTACGCACGCCTGCCTCCCGCAAAACCTTACCGATAGTCGAAGTTTCCGAGAAATTCAGTTTACACCCCAACGTATAGTAAACCGCTGTCTTATCTTGAAATATATTGGTATCTATCATGAGTCTAAATCACATTTTTCACGACAAAGGTACACATTATTATTATATTTTTCCTACTTTTGCACAATTCATCAAAAAACGTGCAATGATACAAGAAAACTTTATCAAGCTATACGAGCATAGTTTCCGCGAGAATTGGGATCTTCCCTGTTACACCGATTATGGAGAAACGAAGTTATACCTATGGAGAAGTAGCGCAGGAAATTGCCAAATTACACCTTCTGTTCAAGTATTGCAGCCTGCGCCGCGGCGATAAGATAGCGATTATCGGCAAGAATAATGCCCGTTGGTGCATCGCTTATATGGCGGTTATCACCTATGGCGGCATCGTGGTTCCTATTCTGCAGGATTTCAACCCCAATGATGTACATCACATCGTCAATCATTCCGAATCGGTATTCCTCTTCACCAGTGATGCCATCTGGGAGCATCTGGAAGAAGAACGGCTTACCGGATTGCGCGGTGTGTTCTCTCTCAACGATTTTCGCTGTTTGTACCAGCGTGACGGAGAGACTATCCAACGTTTCCTCAAACATCTGGGTGATAAAATGGAAGAAACTTATCCGAATGGTTTCACACGGGAAGATGTAACTTATACCGACCTCTCCAACGACAAAATAATGTTGTTGAACTATACTTCGGGTACAACAGGCTTCAGTAAAGGCGTCATGCTAACAGGAAATAATCTGGCAGGTAACGTAACTTTCGGTATACGTACCGAACTGCTGAAGAAAGGAGATAAAGTACTCTCTTTTCTACCACTGGCACACGCTTATGGTTGCGCTTTCGACTTCCTGACCGCTACGGCCGTGGGTACACATGTCACACTGTTAGGAAAAGTTCCTTCTCCCAAAATCCTGATGAAGGCGTTTGAAGAAGTAAAGCCAAACCTGATTATAACCGTCCCCCTTGTTATCGAAAAGATATACAAGAACGTCATCCAGCCTATTATCAACAAAAAGTCCATGAAATGGGCGCTCAGCATTCCTTTGCTGGACGGACAGATATATGGGCAAATCCGGAAGAAATTGGTAGATGCGTTAGGTGGCCGATTCAAAGAAGTGATTATCGGTGGCGCTGCCATGAATCCGGAAGTGGAAGAATTCTTCCATCGCATCAAATTTCCTTTCACCATCGGCTACGGCATGACGGAATGCGCCCCGCTTATCAGCTACGCTCCCTGGAACGAATTCGTAACCACTTCTTCCGGACGGGTACTTGATATTATGGAAGCCCGCATCTATAAAGAAAATCCGGATGACAGACTTGGCGAAATACAGGTACGCGGTGAGAATGTAATGGTTGGATATTATAAAAATCCGGAAGCTACCAAAGAGGTTTTTACTGAAGACGGTTGGCTACGTACCGGCGACTTAGGTACTTTGGACGAGCATAACAACCTTTATATCCGTGGGCGCAGCAAAACTATGATTCTTAGCTCCAGCGGACAAAATATTTTCCCGGAAGAAATAGAAGCCCGCCTCAACAATATGCCGTTCGTTCTGGAAAGCCTTGTGATTGAGCGCAACAGGAAATTGGTAGCTTTGGTCTATGCCGACTATGAAGCACTGGATTCTTTAGGGTTGAACAATCCGGAAAACCTGAAGACCATCATGGATGAAAATCTCAAGAATCTGAACAACAGCGTTGCCGCTTACGAAAAAGTCAGCCAAATACAGCTTTATCCTACAGAATTTGAGAAAACCCCGAAAAGAAGTATCAAAAGGTATTTATACAACAGCATTGCAGAGGATTAATATGTTATAGAACATGCTTGAAGAGGGCAAAATGGGCTTTCCTCAAAAAAAGTATAAAAAAGTTGGGTTTTGGAGAACAACATATCCAAAAAGTACATACCTTTGCAGCGTTTTAATAAAGCAATTGATTGTATTACGTTTTAAAAGTAAAGAAAATGAAAAAATTAGTTTTGATGGCCGTAGCTATCGTAGCAGTATCTTTCGCATCTTGTGGTAACAAAGCAGCTAACGCTGAACAAGCAACAGCTGATTCAATCCGTATCGCTGACTCAATCGCAGCTGTAGAAGCTGCAGCAGCTGAGGCAGCAGCATCAGTAGCTGATACTACTGCAACAGATAGCGCAGCAGTTGTAGCTGAATAATTTCAGAACAACAATTAGAGAGAATTGAAAGTCTGACGTACGAAAGTACGGACAGACTTTTTTTATATCCAATCAGCACAAGAAGACATCTTGCCATTTAAACATCTGTCTTATCATGAAACATCACTCCATCCCAAATGAATAACCGGGAAAAGGAGAAAATCAAAAAAGTCCGGCTTCTTTTCAGAAACCGGACTTCTCCTTTTATATAGAATTCTATATTTATGCTTCCTCAGCAACTACTTCAAAAGGAATTTCCACAGAAACTTCCTTGTGCAGTTTAACGATAGCCTTGTAGTTACCAACTTCTTTCACTGCATCCTTAACAACGATAATCTTACGGTCGATGTTGTGACCCAGTTTAGCCAGCTCGTCAGCAATCTGGATGTTGCCTACAGAACCGAAGATAGTACCTGTAGCACTAACCTTAGTAGCAATCTTCAAGGATACGCCTTCCAGCTTAGCAGCCAGTTCTTCAGCATCCTTTTTGATTTTCTCCAGCTTGTGAGCGCGTTGTTTCAGCTCTTCAGCCAGCATTTTCTTTGCAGAAGGAGAAGCGATGACAGCTTTTCCTGTCGGGATGAGGTAGTTACGACCATAACCGGATTTAACGGTTACGATGTCGTTCTTATAACCCAAGTTTACGATGTCTTCTTTCAATATAATTTCCATACTTTCCTCCTCCTATTATTTCATCATGTCAGTTACATAAGGCAGCAACGCCAAGTGACGTGCTCTCTTCACAGCTTGAGCTACACGACGTTGGAACTTCAAAGAAGTACCGGTAATACGACGCGGAAGGATTTTACCTTGCTCATTCAAGAATTTCTTCAAGAATTCAGGGTCTTTGTAGTCGATGTACTTAATACCGCTCTTTTTGAAACGGCAGTATTTTTTCTTCTTAACGTCTACTGAGGGCGGAGTTAAATATCTGATTTCTGATTGAACTTGTTGTGCCATGATTAATCCTCCTTTTTAGTTGATTTAACACTTCTTCTCTTCGCAGCGTACTCTGCAGCGTACTTGTCTTGCTTGAAAGTCAAGAAACGGATTACGCGCTCGTCACGACGGAAGTTGATTTCCAATTTCTCAATTACAGTAGGTTCTGCATTGAACTCAATCAGCTGATAGAAACCGGTTGACTTCTTCTGGATAGGATAAGCCAGCTTTTTCAGTCCCCAGTTTTCTTCATTTACAATCTCAGCACCTTCAGCAGTAAGGATGCCTTTGAATTTTTCTACCGCTTCCTTCATCTGAACATCAGACAAAACGGGAGTCAAAATGAAAACGGTTTCGTATTGATTCATACTCGTTTAATTAAATAAATAAATTATTTGTTTATTAAATGCGGGTGCAAAGGTAGGCATTTTATTTTGAACTGCAAAAATAAGCGGACTTATTTTGTATTGTATCCAAGT
>ENA-OQBD01001137-OQBD01001137.1-human-gut-metagenome-genome-assembly--contig:-NODE-1137-length-12657-cov-3.703272_pt1 | contig 12657 bp, 10 predicted proteins | sample MGYA00242742_ERZ504543 | MGnify/ENA primary metagenome ERZ504543 (study PRJEB26092, sample SAMD00036239) | human gut metagenome | host: Homo sapiens | study: EMG produced TPA metagenomics assembly of... | reverse complement strand
TCCAAGTATGTAACTTATCCATAATGCATTGCCATGTGTATTTCAAAAAAAATAACCCATTAGCTAAACTGTCACTAACACTTGCATAATTCTCTGAATGGAAAACAAAGCCGCATTTATTCTCAAATTCTATTACATATTTGCTCGTTGCTAAAAATCCCGAACATTCATAGAGTTTCATTCTTATTAATTGCTGTCCTGTTCTTTGGTTAAACCAATTAAAAGTCCAAGAATCAACTAATTTTCTGTTCTCTTTAAACATAATTACGATTCATTTATGCTCTCTAATTCCCCAAAGAGACAGATAAAAAATAAGGTGTGGGAACTATATCTGCTTTATCCTGAAATCCGGCTCTCGCATTGCCTTGGCATGGATAAAACAATAGCAACCCACACCAATTTTGACAATATCTAAGAGCCTTATAGATATAAGGTAGGTATATATCAAATGGTGGGGTGCTATCGCTACCATCTTCATGCCATTTCAAATTTGCGAGATTTGATTTCAGAAGATAATCTCAATAACACCTTTACGTTAATATGTCTGCCCTCCAAACTTGGAGAACGCTACAAAGTTATAGAAAAGGCATTGGAACTCAAAAGAAAACACCTTGAATTTCACGAGAGTAGGTTGTAGAGCATATTTCGGAGAATGTATGAATAGCCAAAGCTGCCTCTTGGTATCTGTATGAGTAGCGAGCCTACAGAAGCCGAATAGGGGTGATTTTGAACGGTTTTCAGCATTGACTATAAATGGTTACAGAGAAACAGAACTGCCTAAATCGGGCGAGAATCAAGGGGGGAGGTTTCTTATGGCTGTTTGGAGCGAGGATATTACGAAGTCCATAGAGGCAATTAGAGGCGATTTTCGAGCTGTTTATTGGGGTGATGAGACTTTCTCAAGGCTGCTGTTTTTTTGCTACAAGGGCAAAGGAATATAGCTTGTTGATTGGGTATGCTTTATTAATAATATGCAAATCTGTGATGTTGCTGGATGTGGTATATCTGAGGGTATGATATATATTCATATCTCAGATAAACTGTATCAGCTAATATTTGCAAATATATTATTGTTGGTAACAAAAGAATATGTATCTTTGCATCAAAGAAAGCAGCGATAAGGTGTTTATTTATGTACCTTTTGTTACTGGTTTGTTACCAACGACTTCTAACAACGCTGCAATCTTTTAAATTTCAGACCGTTATAAAGTCATGGGGTTGACTGGATTTGACAGCGGGCAGAAATGGTAAGTAAGCATGCAGTGCGTCGTTGATTTGCACTTAAATCTCAGTCTTCAAAATTTTATCTGGCGAAAGACAATTTGCTCTTGCTGCTTAATCGAATCATAGTAGATTAGCTTTATTTCTGCCAAAGTGGTGGAAACGAGACATCACTCAAAAGCTCTTGTTCCGAAGCGTTTGATCAAGTGGTGCAGTAAAATCGGGAATAGTTAGAGATCCGCCTCGTGTCTCTTACGAAAATTTAGAGGATAAGGTATAAGTTGGTGGCTTCGGTCCTGCTTATACTCGAAAATTTAGGCGAAGATAAGCATGTAGAAAGCGTATGGCTTCCTCGTTTGGACGAGGGTTCGACTCCCTCCAGCTCCACAAACTAAGAGTGATTCGTCCTTGGGTTTTCATAATCCAAGGACGAATTCTTTTTTAGAAGAGTAATGTATGTAGCTTACTCATGTTTCTTTTCTGATTTTTGTAGAATACATTTTCTCTCTTTTTCTAAAGATATTCTTGTTTTTCACGTAAAGACACTTGTTTAAAGATGAATGCTATTTTATTGTTTAATGACTAATTCTATTACATAATCTATGTCATCAGGTACTTGAGGCAGTTTTATAAATATGCCGTCTTTCTCCTGTTTGAAAGAAAGTGGAGTTTTGGAAATGAACTGTATTGCTTTCTTTACTTTTGCCTTCAGAGGTATATAAAGTGCATCATCCTGCAAATCTAGTATATGGATGAATAAACGGTCACCTTTGCGAGTTGATACCCCCCATGTATGAGGAACTACATCACCACCACGGGTTCCATAAATCGTTTCTCCATATTGATTCATCCATTTACCCACCTGTTTTAGATGCTCTACAGCTGTAGCTGGTAATTCTCCGTTGGGTTGAGGTCCAATATTCATTAGCAAATTTGCATTTTTTCCAGCTGCCTTAACCAAATAGTGTATCAATTCTTTAGGGGATTTGTAATTTTGGTCTTCAATTCTGTAGCCCCACATTCCGTTCATTGTTTCACAAGTTTCTAAAGGGAGTTCACTTATTCCTTGTCCTGCTGAAAAACCGGCTTTGTTTTCACCGGGCAAATCACGTTCGAACATTTGGAAATCTTCTCCTGCATAAGGAGTTCGGTGATGATTGTTACCTATTAGACAGGATGGTTGCAGTTTATGAATTAATGCGTATTGTTCTTCCAGTTGCCAATTGAAGTTGGTAGGTTGATCCCAAATACCATCAAACCAAATGGCACCGACAGGACCATAGTTAGTCAAAAGTTCGGTCAGCTGTTTATTCATAAACTTGTAGTAACTTGCCCAGTTTCCATGTCCTTTGGGACGTCCTGTTCCATGTCCGGTGTTTCCTTCCGGATAGTCGTCACGAAACCAATCCAAATGCGAATAATAAAAATGGAGTTTGATGCCTTGTTTTTGACATTCTTCTGCCAGTTCTTTTAGTATGTCTCGTTTGAAAGGGGTGGCATCTACGATATTAAAATCGGATTCTTTTGTATCAAACATTGAGAAACTGTCATGGTGTCTACTGGTAATACAGATATATTTGGCACCTGAGGCTTTGATGGCCGATACCCATTCAGCGGCATTGAAACGTGAAGGATAAAAACCCGATGCTAATTTGGCATATTCATCGCGGTGGATATTGTGGGTGGTCATATACCATTCGCCTTGTGCGGTCATGCTGTAGATACCCCAATGAAGGAAGATTCCAAATTTGTTATCTTGAAATTCCTGACGTGCTTTCATGTTCTCGGGGGTTGGTGTGTAACTTTGCTCGGGAGCTTGTGCAAAGGTGGTATTGCTTGTAAGTAGCAATAGTGCGGCGCCTAGACTGATTTTCTGTATAAACTTGTTTTTCATAATATAAATAATTATCTTTCTTTGCAAAGATAGATATAATGTCAGAATGCTAAAAATGTTTTGAGGAAATATTTTAAAAGGAAAAGCCGGTCATCTCCTGAACGGGTAGGAAAAAAGACCGGCTTTTTTGATTGAGAAAAAGGCAGATTTAACTGATACTGATACGATGTCCGTTAAAGATATTCATACCTAGTTTGTTCATGATATATTTAATGGCAAGTTGTGCCTTTACAGAGTTTCCCGCCTCATCCAAAGGAGGTGCGAAAGCTGCGATACCCATAATTCCGGGCATCACTCCCAGTACTCCGCCACCTACACCTGTTTTAGCGGGAACACCGGAGGTGTAAAGCCAATCGCCTGTGTGCTGGTAGAAACCTACAGTAGCTATCAGAGAAGTTATTTTCGGAGCAAGTTCTTTATCGAATACCTGTTTCTTGGTGTCAGGATTGAGGCCGTCATTGGCGATTGTAGCTGCGCAGACTGACAATTGGTCGGCTGTGATGCCCATGGAACACTGACGGGTATAGAGGTCGAGGGACATATCAGGATCATCGTAGATGCGGTTATAGTTTTTCAGTAACCAGGCAATAGAACGATTGTTGAAGTTAGTGGCCGATTCCGATTTATAAAGTTCGTCAATCAATTGGGGAGCACTGCCACAGAGTTCAGTCATATTGTCGACAATAGCTTTCCATTTGGCGTCACTGTTGCCAATGGGTTGCACCATGCTATCTGCACTGATGGCTCCTGCATTTACCAATGGAGTAGAGGGATGGTCATTCTCCAGCAAGATAGCCATGATGGAGTTAAACGGCAGTCCTGTTGCATCTGCACCAATCATTTCGAGTACTTTCTGTGCGCCATATTGACGAAGAATCAGTATAGCTGTCAATACTTTAGACACAGATTCAATGCCGAATTGGTATTGATAGTCACCCAATTGAATTTTTTCGCCATTCATCAGGCAAATACTGATACCGAATAGTTTCGGATTGATATTAGCCAAATAAGGAATGTAATCGGCATTTTTACCTTCTGTATTGTCTTTATACAGATTGTAAGCCTCCTGTGCAACATCTTTTATCTGTTGGATAGTTATAGTTCTTTCCATAAATTAATTCGATTGAAGGGAGTGTGTCAAAACTAAACCGGGCTATCCAATTGTCAGTTGTAGGGGCAGGGTTTGCCTGCCCGAAGACACAAAGCAAACAGTTTTCGGGCGAGCGAATCTCGCCCCTACGAGCTAAAACGACAGCATTATCCACGTTTTGACACAACTCCATTATTGTTATCTACGCTTATTTTTTAGCAGCGTTGCTATGTGCATTATGGGGTAAACACAGTACCTTTTACAGTGATATTCTTGTCTTGGGCAATGCGGGTCTGAGTAGGATACTCCAGTTTTTCGAACTCGCTGATGGCATTCTTGATATCGTTCAACAACATATCCGCCATGTCACGGCTGAATCCCTGACGTACTACCACACGCATAACTACGTAATTTTGGATGTTCTCCGGCAAAGTATAGGCAGGAACCATCCAGCCGCTTTGCTGTAATTTAGCCTGCAAATCGTACAGAGTCCATTTGGCGTTCTTTGCATATTCGGGTTTCATGTACCAGATGAACAAAGGATTTACTACGTCATCGCTGTAATTTACGAACGGAGCCATCTTGGCTATTTCGCTGTGGATGTACTTGGTGATTTCCATGGAATTGTATTGGATGGCTTTGTATCCTTGGAATCCCAGACGGATAAATTGGTAGTACTGTCCCAGAATCTGTGCGGCGGGACGGCTGAAGTTCAAACCAACCTGTGTGATGTTCGCACCCAGATAATTGACACTGAACGACATGGCATCCGGAAGGTATTTCTTGTCTTTCCATACTACCCATCCCAGTCCCGGATAAACCAGTCCGAACTTGTGGCCGGAAGTGCTGATGGAGAGAACCCATTTCAAGCGGAAGTCCCATTTTGTGTCGGGATTGAGGAACGGCAGGATGAAACCGCCGGTTGCAGCATCTACATGGATAGGAATATCATAGCCGGTTTTGGCGTTGTAGGCATCCAGTGCTTTGTCCAACGCTTCCACGTCATCGTTCAAACCTGTCCATGTCACACCTTGGATGGGGACGATGCAGATGGTGTTCTCGTCACACATCTTCAGTGCTTCTTCGGGGTCCAGAGTGGTTTTGTCCAAGGTGAGAGGTACTTGGCGCATTTCAATTTGCCAAAGTTGGGCGAACTTTTCCCAAACAACCTGAAAACCGCTTGAAATGACAAAGTTAGGCTTGTCAGTCGGTTTCCCCTGAGCTTTACGTTTGTCTTTCCAGCGTAACCAGGCGGCTACTCCTCCCAGCATACAAGCCTCGCTGGAGCCGATAGCCAGTGCTCCGGTTTTCCATTTTGCCTGTTCGGGCGAATTCCACAAATTAGCCATGATATTGATACATTTGGCATTCATCACTGCGATACGAGGATATTCTGTTTCATCAATGTAGTTGATGCTGATGGCTTCGTTCATCAGTTTGGTGGCATAGTCGTCCATGTAGGTGGTAACGAAAGTGGCCAGGTTAAGGCGTGGCTGGGTTTGGGCGAATGTTTCGTCTTTTACCATTTGATAAGCAATCTGTGGGGTGGTAGGTTCCATAGGGATGGTATCTACCGGGGCAGGCTGTAGCATTTCGTTTGAACCAAACACGGCTGTCTTTGCGTCACCGTCTCTCAAATCACAATTACATTCTTTCATTTTACTTAAAGTTTAGATTAGTAATACAATGGAAAACATGGGAGTTTCCCGCGTTTTTCTCCCTCAACAGGAGGTTTGGAGAAAAGTTTCTTGATTTTATGTTTTTTAATTTATGGGGGATAATGTGTCATGCGGAACATAGCGCAGCCAATTGGCATAGTAGCATATGGGCACATGATTGCATTGACCAATTATAAACCGGCTTTGAACCAATTCTTTTACACTTTGTTTCTATCACAATCTAAACCGATTTCATTATGAAAGTACAAACAGGGCAGGGGACCATTCCCCTCATTACGTTAGTAGGTATATTTTCCATCTCGGCACTCAATGCATTGCCGGGACTGGCGGTGTCGCCCATTTTGGGAGATTTGAATAAAATATTTCCCTCTGCTACAGATCTGGAGATCCAGATGTTGTCTTCGTTGCCATCACTTCTTATCATACCCTTTATCTTGTTATCAGGTAAATTGACAGAGAAAGTGAACAACCTTTTGTTGTTGCAGATAGGGCTGGCTCTTTTCGGGGCGAGTGGTATTCTTTATCTGCTTTCTGATAAAATGTGGCAGTTGATAGCCGTCAGCGCCATGTTGGGGATGGGGTCGGGATTGATTGTTCCGCTTTCTACCGGATTGATATCCCGTTATTTTGTGGGAAGTTACCGTACAAAGCAATTTGGTTACAGTTCTGCCATCACCAATATCACGCTGGTGCTTGCCACTACACTGACAGGATATCTGGCAGAAGTGAACTGGCATTTGCCGTTTTTGGTCTATCTGTTTCCTTTTGTGTCCGTTTTCCTTACTCGTTATCTGAAAAAAGATCTCTCCAATTATCATTCCTCTGATGATATTCCAGCCGATACTGCCAGGGAAATGGGTAAGCGGGGAATTAATGTCAAGGCTTTGGTCAAGCTGATGGCTTTTTACGGATTGGCTACTTATCTGGTGATTATTATTAGTTTCAATCTGCCTTTCCTGATGGAAGAATATGGACTGTCCAGTGGTAGGGCAGGCATCTTGATATCTTTGTTTTTTCTCGCTATTATGGCACCGGGTTTTGTCCTGAATAAGATAGTGCAGGTCTTGGGCCGTCGTATCTATATGGTTTGTTTGTTGATGATAGCCTGTGGAATGGGGATTATTCTGCTTAGTCGTTCCGAAATACTGATTGCTTTGGGATGTATTCTGAACGGGCTTTCATACGGTATTATCCAACCGTTGATTTATGATAAGACTTCTGATGTGGCGGTTCCTCACAAAGTGACGTTGGCACTTGCTTTTGTCATGGCGATGAATTATGTGGCCATACTGCTTTGTCCGTTTATTGTGGATGCTTTTCAGAATCTGTTCCATTCTCATTCGCAAACCTTTGCCTTCTGGCTTAATCTGATGGTAGCCTTGATGGGGATGTTTATTGTGATGAAGCAGGAAAAACTGAGTTTATAAGAAAAATACCCACGTAATAACATAACAGCATGAAGTATGAATAGACAAGTTGAAGCAAACCTTAGCATGGTTGTCTCCAAAGCGTTGGGAGGCCTTAATATGAACGCACTGAAGTATCTTTTACCTTTGTGGATAGCTCCTGTGACAGGGGTTACTTTCCGATTGGTATTTGGGGCCGCCGCTTTTTGGCTTATTGATATATTTTGCAAGCCCGAAAACTCCACTATCCGTCAGAAATGGCAGCTCTTTATTTTAGGGGCTTTAGGTATTTATGGATATATGTTTTTTTATTTGTTGGGTATCAGTAAGACTACTCCGGTTTCCAGTTCTATTTTTGTCAGTTTGGAGCCTATATGGGTATTCATTATCTCTGTATTGTTTTATAAGGAAAAAGTAACCTGGATGAAAGTGCTTGGCATTGGAATGGGATTGGGAGGAGCTGTTCTATGCATATCCACACAACCTAGTGACGATCTTGCCTCCAATGCTCCGTTAGGTAATTTGATGTGTTTGGCCAGTTCATTGGTTTATGCCGTCTATCTTGTTTTCAGTAACCGTCTGTTAAAAGGAGTGGGAGATATGACGATGTTAAAATATACTTTTTTAGGGGCGGCTGTTATGGCTGTTGTTGTCAATACGATTTATGGTTTTGATGCTCCTATACTGAAAATGTCACTTTTCTCTACGCCTATGTTGATCTTGCTTTTTGTTTTGGTATTTCCTACCACCATTAGTTATTTATTACTTCCTCTCGGGCTGAAATATCTGAAAACGACATTAGTAGCCATTTACGGGTATTTAATATTGATTGTTGCTACGGTGACTTCTTTTGTTTTGGGGCAGGATCGCTTCTCATGGACGCAGTTGGCGGCGATTGTTCTTATTTGTGCCAGTGTTTATCTGGTAGAGGTGGCCGAGAGTAAAAGTGAAAAACAGATTATATCGAAATCCAGATAAGACAGCAGATAAGGAGTGTCAAAATGAAAACGATAGTGCTGCCGGGGCTTTTACATATTTCCTTGAGTGTGAACTCTGTCGACAAGTGAAAAGGAGAACAAAGAGAAAAGAATACAATTTTACGTTGTATGTGAGTGTAAGGAATCAATTTTATTTGTAGCTTTGCACCCAATTTAAAAACAAGAGTGTTATACCTATGCTACAATTAGATGCAATATACAAAGCGGCTCATGTCCTGAAAGAGGTTGTCCGTCGCACTGATTTGATTTATGCTCCTCAGATAAATCCTGAGAGTACAGTTTATCTGAAGCCCGAAAACCTGCAACTCACAGGATCGTTTAAAGTGCGTGGTGCTTATTACAAGATTTCCCAATTGTCCGATGAAGAAAAGGCGAGAGGCGTGATAGCCTGTTCTGCCGGTAATCATGCGCAAGGGGTGGCATTGGCTGCCACTAAGTGCGGTATCAAGTCGTTGATTTGTCTTCCGGAAGGAGCGCCTATATCTAAAGTTGAGGCTACGAAGCATTATGGGGCGGAAGTTTGTTTGGTTCCGGGAGTCTATGATGATGCTTATCAGAAAGCCCTGCAATTGCGTGATGAAAAGGGATATACTTTTGTTCATCCCTTTGATGACGAGAACGTGATAGCCGGACAAGGTACTATCGGTTTGGAATTATTGGAGGAAATGCCGGATGTGGAGGTAGTCATTGTTCCCATTGGTGGGGGAGGACTGATTTCGGGAGTGGCTTATGCGTTGAAGGCTTTGAAACCATCTGTCAAGGTATATGGCGTACAGGCGTTGGGTGCGGCCAGTATGGCAAATTCTATTCTTCATTCGCGTATTGAGCGTCTTCACTCTGTTTCCACTTTTGCCGATGGAATCGCGGTGAAAGAGCCGGGAACAAATACTTTTGACTTGGTAAATCAGTATGTGGACGGAGTTGTAACTGTGACTGAGGACGAGATTGCCGCAGCTATTCTGGCATTGATAGAACGCCAGCGGATTGTTGCAGAGGGGGCGGGAGCTGTGTCCGTTGCCGCAGCCATGTTCAATAAAGTACCGGTAAAGGGTAAGAAAACTGTCTGCCTGGTGTCCGGAGGCAATATTGATGTGACGATATTGAGCCGTGTCATCAGTCGCGGTATGGCGAAGTCGGGACGTACCTATGCAGTAACTTTGGACTTGATAGACAAGCCGGGGCAGCTGTTGGGAGTCAGCAAAATTGTTGCAGAGCAGGGAGGAAATGTAATTTCTGTACATCATGAGCGAAATAGTGAGAGTGCAGATGTCACCGGATGTGCCCTTCGTGTCGTTATGGAAACCAGAAACGAGGAACATATAGCATCCATTCGTCAAAAACTGTTGGATGCAGGCTATGTGATAATGAAATAAATTATATACCTTACAAGTAGAAAGGAGGAAAATTAAATATTTCTTCCTTTTCTTGCTTCTAATTTTAATTTCTCCACACAAAAAATCGATTTTTATAGTGAAAATATCATTTTATACTTCTTAGAATCCAATTAAAGTCGTACATTTGTCGCAGTTTTGTAATGTAGAGTTTGCAAAAATGACCGATATAATCAAACATCGTGGTATTGTGGAAAACATTGAAGGTTCTCACGTGCGGGTGAGAATCGTACAAACTTCTGCCTGTTCGGCTTGTAGTGTGAAAGGGCATTGCAATGCATCTGAAAGTAAAGAGAAACTGATTGATGTTTTTGACATGAAGGCATCTTCTTACCGCATAGGTGAGGAGGTGATGATTTATGGTACTACTTCCATGGGGATGCAAGCCGTATTGCTGGCTTTTGGTATCCCTTTCTTGGTATTGCTGATTACTTTATTTATTTCCATGCGTCTTACGGGGGGGGATGAGTTAAGGTCGGCGCTTGTTGCTTTGTCAGCCTTGCTTCCGTATTACCTTATTATATATGTATGCAGGAATAAGTTGAGCAAGAAGTTTTCATTTACGCTTGAACCAATGAAAAAATAATTAATAAATAACTAACTAAAATTTATGGATTTAATTCTGGTTGCAGTAATTTCGTTGGGAGCGATTGGCTTGATTGCCGCGGTAATCTTGTATGCCGCTTCTAAGAAGTTTGCTGTGTATGAAGATCCGCGGATTGCCAAGGTGAGCGAAGTGCTTCCTCAGGCGAATTGCGGTGGATGTGGTTATCCCGGTTGCTCTGGTTTTGCCGGTGCCTGCGTGAAGGCTGCCGATGCCGGTTCGCTGGAGGGTAAGTTATGTCCGGTTGGTGGTGCTCCGGTAATGGAGAAAGTAGCTGCCATTTTGGGATTGGAAGCCGTTGCTGCTGAACCGAAAGTTGCGGTGGTAAGATGTAACGGTAGTTGTGAAAATCGCCCTCGTACTGCTCTGTACGACGGAGCTAAATCGTGTGCCATCGCTCATGCCACTTCAGGTGGTGAGACGGGTTGTACATTCGGTTGTCTGGGTTGTGGTGATTGTGTGGAAGCGTGTCAGTTTGATGCTATTCACATGAATCCTGAAACCGGTCTTCCGGAAGTGGACGAAGAAAAATGTACAGCTTGTGGGGGCTTGCAGCAAAGCTTGTCCGCGTAAGATCTTGAAATTCGTCCGAAAGGAAAGAACAACCGCCGCGTAGTGGTGATGTGTGTGAACAAGGATAAGGGAGCTGTTGCCAACAAAGCTTGCAAGGCTAGTTGTATTGGTTGTGGAAAGTGTGTGAAAGTGTGTCCGTTCGAAGCCATTACGTTGGAAAATAATTTGGCATACATTGATCCGGCTAAGTGTAAGTCTTGCCGTAAATGCGAATCGGAATGTCCGAAAGGGGCTATCCAAGCTATCAATTTCCCGCCACGTAAACCGAAAGTAGAAGTGCCGGCTGGTGAGGCTGCTGCAAAACCTGCTGTAAAAGTAGAGGCTTCAAAGGTGGAAACTCCGAAAGCGGAAGCGGTGAAAGCTGAGGCTCCGAAAACGGAAGCATAATCAAAATTCAAAGTAAGTAAAAATTAAAAAGATATAACAGTGAAGACATTTAGAATTGGTGGAGTACATCCAGCAGAAAATAAATTGTCAGCAGGCAAAGCCATTGAAACACTTGCACTTCCTAAGCAAGCGGTATTTCCTTTGTCACAGCATATCGGTGCTCCTGCTACTGCCATCGTGAAAAAAGGCGATGTGGTGAAGGTAGGTACGAAGATTGCTGAGGCGGGTGGCTTTGTTTCAGCAGCCATCTTCTCGTCTGTATCCGGTAAAGTGAACAAGGTAGACGCCGTAATCGATGCTAGCGGTTACCGCAAGCCGGCTATCTTTATCGATGTGGATGGTGACGAATGGGAAGAATCAATAGACCGCAGTTCGACATTGGTGAAAGAGTGTGCTCTCACACCCGAAGAAATCGTTGCTAAAGTGAAAAATGCAGGTGTAGTAGGTATGGGCGGTGCTTGTTTCCCTACTCATGTGAAACTTTCTCCTCCTCCGGGCTGCAAGGCGGAATGTGTAATTATCAATGCTGTAGAGTGTGAGCCTTACCTCACTGCCGATCATCGTTTGATGTTGGAGAAGGCAGACGAAGTACTGGTGGGTGTAAGCATCCTGATGAAAGCTGCAAAAGTGACCAAGGGATATATCGGTATTGAAAATAATAAACCGGATGCTATTAAGTTGATGACTGAAAAGGCTGCTCAGTATCCCGGTATAGAGGTAGTTCCTTTGCAGGTGAAATATCCGCAAGGTGGTGAGAAACAGTTGATAGATGCTGTGATCGGTCGCCAGGTTCCTGCTCCTCCCGCTATTCCTATCAATGTGGGTGCGGTAGTTCAGAATGTAGGTACTGCATTTGCCGTTTATGAAGCCGTTCAGAAAAACAAACCTTTGTTTGAACGTATCGTGACTGTTACGGGTAAGTCTGTCAAGAACCCCTCCAACTTCCTCACCCGTATGGGTACCCCGATGAGCCAGCTGATTGATGCGGCTGGCGGTTTGCCCGAAGATACGGGAAAAGTGATTGGTGGCGGTCCGATGATGGGTAAAGCACTGGTTAATACGGAAGTTCCCATTTGTAAAGGTAGTTCGGGTGTGCTGATTATGAATGATAAGGAAGCTGCCCGTGCGGAAGCTCAGCCCTGTATCCGCTGTGCCAAGTGCGTCAGTGTGTGTCCTATGGGATTGGAGCCTTTCTTGTTGGCGACACTTTCAGCTCATAAGGACTGGGAGAGAGTAGAAAAAGAAGATGTAATGTCGTGCATCGAGTGCGGTTCGTGTCAGTTTACATGTCCGTCTCATCGTTATTTGCTGGACTATATCCGTTTGGGTAAGGGCACAGTAGGCGGTATCATCCGTGCACGTAATGCTAAAAAATAATTCGACAAAATAGTATGGCTAATAAATTAATAGTATC
>ENA-OQBD01001133-OQBD01001133.1-human-gut-metagenome-genome-assembly--contig:-NODE-1133-length-12676-cov-2.069089_pt1 | contig 12676 bp, 10 predicted proteins | sample MGYA00242742_ERZ504543 | MGnify/ENA primary metagenome ERZ504543 (study PRJEB26092, sample SAMD00036239) | human gut metagenome | host: Homo sapiens | study: EMG produced TPA metagenomics assembly of... | reverse complement strand
GTACCGAAACATTTTCTGGCAATCTATTGGAATAATCTAGATACATCACAGAAAGACTATGGGGAATACACGATTTTACCAGATCTTATGGAAGTGATGTCTTATGCGGCAGAGGAACTCGATGATGATAAGATCCCGGCGCTGGTGGCTGATGACAGGACTTTTTACTGGTTTGATGGCATGCGGGCTCAGAATACGAGAAAATATAAGCCGTATAACAGAGAACTGATGGATATTCTTGTCAAGATGGATAAAAATGGCATCACGAAGATTTTTGTGGATAAAGAGGATAAGATCTATCAGCAGTATGAAAATTATTTTTCACTGTGTAAAGCGGTGTATGAAAATGAACGTGCTGCGATCCTGACATTCCCGGGAGAAAGCTGGTGCAAGATACTTCCATATGTAAATGGTTATGATGAGGGAAAATTAGAACTGTATAAGTATGTGAAGAAACATTTAAAGAATGAAAGGGTACCTTTGATGGCAGCAAAGGAATCCTGCCTTGATTTTATCATTTACCGGCAGAAAACCAAACAGAAGTCTACGGATTGTTATACATGGAATTTTAATCCGAAAGAAAATCTCGATAATTTAAATCAACTTGGAATCAAGTATATTACAGTATTGTATGGCGATTCTTATTATCAGGAAAATCAGTATTATTTGGATGGACAGGAAACAGTATTTGAGAATGAATCAGGCAAGATCATAAAATGTGCGGGAGACAGTTTCAGCACAGAATATAAATAATTTGTGATATCAGATTTTGGAAATGGTTTGTTTGAGAAACAAGGAGGAAGATCCAAATGAAAAAAAGACATCAGGCAGGGAAAAGAATTGCTGCATGGCTTATGGCATTAAGTCTTTGCATGACAGCGGTTCCGGCGGAGCAGGTGGTATATGCAGCCGGTGGGCAGAATGAAACAGAGGTAACAGAACTTACGGAACTGACAGAGGTTCCGGAGTCGGCGGAGGCTATGAAAGACTCTGAAACAACGGAAAAAACCGGAGCTGGAGAAAAAGCTGAGACAGAAGAAGCCGGAACAGAGAGCAAAGCAGAAGTGACAGAAACTACTGAATCAGAAGAAACCTCTGAAATACCGGCAGATACGGAGAGCACAGAAAGTTCTGAGATACCGGCAGATACAGAGAGTACAGAAAGTTCTGAGATACCGGCAGATACAGAGAGTACAGAAAATTCTGAGATGCCGACAGATACGGAGAGTACAGAAATTCCTGAGACGACTGAAATACAGAGAGTACGCAGGCAACAGAAGATTCAGAGATGACTGACGATACAGAAAGTACAGAGGCACTCATCGGGGATACCGAAGCGGCAGACACGGAGAAAGAAGAAAGTGAAGATATTCTAAAGAAGGACGGAAATGTGACTCCGGGAAGTACCTATGCGGCAGCAACATCGATTGGACTGAATACAACTTATAATGCAACGACATCCAGAACATCTGTTACACATTGGTATAAATTTACGATGAGCAAAGCCGATATGGTACAACTGAAATTTGCACATGTGAATTTATCGAGCGCAAGCAACAGTACGGCCTGGAGGATTGATTTTATTGCCGATCAGGTTGGTGGGTTAGTCACTGTAACAAGCGGAATGCAGGATACACAGAACCAGACGGCGAAAATAGGACTGGATGCCGGTACTTATTATGTACAGATTACCGGAACCGGAGTACTTACAGTCGGGTCTGCAGCTTACAGCTTCAGCGTACAGTATGAAGATACCTATTGTGAGACAGAACAAAATAATACGATTGCCACAGCAGATAATTATGACAGATTGGGTCAGACGATAACAGGAAGCATTTCCTCTGCATCGGATACCGATTATTATAAGATCACATCCACCACAAAAGGATATCTTTCATTTCAGTTACAGCACGATAAAGTGAGCGGCAGGCTTTCAACAGATATTTACAGCGTGGCAGTCTGTGATGCTGCCGGAAATACGATGTATACAATGACGAGTAAAAAAGACGAGGAGAAAACCGAGTCGGTTAATTTTGGACTTGACGCCGGAACCTATTATCTGAAAGTATCAGGAATCCAATATATGGATGCGTCAGGTTCACTGACAGTTCAGGGAGCAAATGGAGAGACGTACAAGCTGAAGGCATCCTGGACGAATGCAGACAACTGGGAGAGCGAGAGCAATGATGATATAAATACAGCAGACACAATGACATCAGGCAAGGCAGTTTACGGAAGTCTGTATGGTGTCAGTGATTCTGATTATTATGGTTTTCAGACAACAAAAGACGGATATATCGTGATCAATCTGCAGCATTCGAAAGTTACAGGATGGCAGAATAAGGCTATTTATGCAGTTACAGTCTGTGATACTTCCGGCAATTCGATCTACGAAATGACCAGTAAAGCGGAAGATGAATCCACGGATTCCATCAAACTGGGACTGTCAGCAGGTAAATATTATATTAAAGTGGCAGGTCAGAATGCATATTACGGCGGAAACTATGTGATCAAAACTACCTTTAAGGCGTGCAGTACCTGGGAGCACGAGAGCAATGATACTTACGATACAGCAAATACGGCTGTTTCCGGCACGACATACAGCGGAGATATCCGTACTTACAGCGATGTAGATTATTTTAAAAACATCACTTTCTGCAAATGGTTATATCAATGTGAAACTGACGCATCCGGTTGTGAGCGGACAGGAAACAACAAACATGTTTGTGCTCAGCGTGATCCGTAAAGTGGACAAAGACCAGTATACAGAAGTCTACACTACGAAGATCCGTGGCGGGGACACAAGCATTTCCACGCCGAACCTTGGATTGCCGAAAGGTGAGTATTACATTAAGATCGCAGGAACCGGAAATACGACGGGAACATTATTGAGCGGAACGAGTTATCCTGTAAACTATGATGTGTGTATTATAGCAAAGACAGCAAGTGACAGGGAAGTGGAGTCGAATGATTCTGCTGCCACTGCAAATACCGTAAAGAACGGAAAAACCTATTACGGAAGCACAAGCAGTTCCTCAGACAAAGATTACTATAAGATCAAAATGTCAAAAGCAGGCTATCTGCAGATTAAGTTTGGACATAAAAACAGTCAGAGTACAGCAAGCTGTTATAATGTTGTTCTTTACAATAAGGATAACAGTGAAATTTATAAATTTACGAATACCGGGACAGAGACTTCTTATACATCCTGTAAATTAGGACTGGATGCAGGGGAATATTACGTATGCGTCAGCCAGGCATCTACACTTTATACCGGCGACTATACGATCTGCATGACACAGAAAGCGGCTTCCGGTTGGGAGACAGAGAACAACGGTGACTGGGCTTCGGCAGATAACATAAAAGTCGGCAAAGCGGTAAACGGTGTGATCACAGGATATACGTCAGATGAAGACTGCTATCGCTTTACACTCACAAAAGCGCAGTATATCAACTTTAGTCTGGCACACGAGAAGATCAATGATGCGGGAAGAAGCTGGTATGTGACACTTTATAATGCAAACGGCAAGAGAGTGAGCAGAAAAGATGATGATCATATCTATTCCTATGCCGGCAGTACCTATACAGAGTCAAAGGCTGTCAAATTAAGCAAGGGAACCTATTACCTGAAAGTGCAGGCATTTGCGAAAAATGCGGTGGAAAAAGAATACACGCTCTGTGTTAATAAAATTGAGAACAGAAAAACAAGCGTGACTTCCGTAAAATCGACAGCATACAATAAACTGAAAGTTTCATGGAAAGTTGTACCGGCTGCGACTTCTTATCAGATCTACCGCAGTACAGCAAAGGATGGGGATTATCAGAATATCAAAACCATCAACAGTGTAGGCACTAGTTCCTGGACAGACGGCAGTGTAAAAACCGGAAAAACATACTATTATAAGATCAAGACGGTTGTTAAGACACAGAATGGAGAACAGACCAGTGGATTTTCGAATGTAAAATCTGCAAAGGCGGTTCCGGCAAAGACGACGTTAAAGGCAAAAGCGTCGGATGCAAAGAATGTAAAACTGACCTGGTCAAAGGTAAAAGGTGCAAGCGGTTATGAGATCTACCGCAGCAACAGTAAAGATGGAAAATGTAGTAAAGTAAAGACCATATCCAAAGGTAGTACGACATCTTACAAAAACGGTAAATTGAAAAAATCGACGACCTATTATTATAAGATCCGTGCATACCGCAAAGTGAATGGGAAGAAAGTATATGGAAGTTATTCTTCCGTTGTTTCCGTAAAGACAAAAGCAAAATAAAAGTAAAAAGAGATACCCCGGTGGGATGATCATCATACATCCTGCCGGGGTATTTTTAAGATTTTATGAAAATTCTGGTAAGATATATTCAAAGGTTGGGTTTTATGATAAAATAATATAGATTATGCAAAGGTATGAATGTGAGGTACTTCATGAGGAAAAGGGAAAGATATAAACATTTGCTGAATTTATTTGCTAATTTTGTAATGCTTGTGGCTGAGACAGCAATGTTTGCATTTATATGGTATAAATGTATGTGCCGGAATTGGAGGATAAGTTCTGGAATAGAGGAAACATGGGCAGTAATCGGAAATGTATGCATTGGTATTGTTCTTTTTTATCCGTACATTTGGCGGATACCGGATCGGATACCTTAGAATTACAGATATTTGTTTGTCGCAGATCCTTGGAATTTTGTTTGCAAATATTATCGAGTATTTTCAGATTTGTATGATTGCAAATGATTATATGTCAGCATCACCGCTTCTGTTATTGACGACAGCTGAGATTGCAGTGACACTGCCTACCGTTTTTGTTGTAAGATATTTTTATGTCAGATTATATCCGCCAAGACGTATGATCGTAATATACGGGGAACATTCTCCGGAAGAACTGATTTCCAAGATTAATTCCAGAAAAGATAAGTACAATGTTTGTGCAACTGCCAGCGCCTATATGGGATATGAGGCATTGTATTCTAAAATATTAGAGTATGAAGCGGTAGTTTTATGTGATCTTCCGGCAAGTATCCGTAATAAAATTTTAAAGTTCTGTTATGATCAGAATAAAAGAACCTATATTACACCGAAGATATCGGATATTATTTTAAATGGAACGGAACGAATCCATTTGTTTGATACACCTCTTATGTTGTCAAGAAATCAGGGACTTACGATAGAGCAGAGATTTGTAAAGAGGACTATGGATATCGTGTTTGCACTGCTCGCGATTGTTATTTCATCGCCGTTTTTACTGGTCATTGCAGTTGCAATCAAACTGTATGATGGGGGACCGGTATTCTATAAGCAGGAGCGTCTGACGAGAGACCGCGAGACGTTTCAGATTATCAAGTTTCGCAGCATGAAAGTAGATTCGGAAAAACAGGGAGCACAGCTTGCCAAAAAAGATGATGACAGGATCACACCGGTTGGAAAAATAATTCGAAGAACGCATTTAGACGAGCTTCCTCAGATTTTTAATATTTTAAAGGGAGAAATGTCTTTTGTTGGTCCTAGACCGGAAAGACAGGAAATTGCTGAAAAATATGAAGAAATTGTTCCGGAATTTCGGTTCCGCCTGAAAGTAAAAGCCGGATTGACAGGGTATGCACAGGTATATGGAAAATATAATACAACACCATATGATAAATTAAAACTGGATCTGACTTATATACAGACATATTCAGCGTGGTTAGATGTGAAATTAATGCTTATGACATTTAAGATTATGTTTCAGAAAGAAAACACAGAAGGTGTAGATGAAAAGCAAACGACAGCGATCAAAAAGGAATCATAGAGATGGAACAGACAAGCGAAGTACAGATATCTGTTATTATGCCGGTTTATAATGCACGGGATTATGTGGAGCAGTGACGGAAAGTCGCGCAATAAATACAAGTCAGCTAAAATGCAGTGGAAAGTTTACCGTTTTATAGGAAAGAACCGGCTAAATGCATTGCGTTATATGGTACATTACACATTAAATAGTGTCAAAAAATATACAAGAGGGTAAGGAAAATGAAAAAAAAGGATTTTAGCAGTAATCATGGCAGTCTGCGTGAGTATGACAGCACTGCCTGCAGATGTACGTGCAGCAGAAGACAGTGCAGTTCAGACAGAAAGCACGCAGAAAACATCACCGTCAGAGAAATCAGCCCAGACAGAAAACACTGGGAATGCAGCAGAAGAGCTGACTGGAACGGAGATGGCAGAGACAGAAGAAGCAGCTGAAACGGAAGAAACAGCAGAGACAGAAGAAACGACCGAGACGGTAACAATCGAAACAGAGACGATTGAGACAGAAGAGCCGGCAGAGACAGAAACTTCGGAAACAGAGAAACCGGCAGAGACAGAAACAATCGAAACAGAAACTACGGAAACCGGGGAGCCGACTGAGACCGAAACAGGAACTACAGAAACGGAAGAGCCGACCGAAACAGGAACTACAGAAACGGAAGAGCCGACCGAAACGGAGACTGCGGAGACAGAGACTGTCCAGGCAGCAGAACTTAACTACATGATGGTAGAGTCACCGTACGTTGAGACACCGGGAACGCAGAATGTGGTCTTAAGTCTTGGAACAGGCGATGAGCAGCTTTCGGATATCGTCTTAAATTATAAGAATCTGACCACCGGAAAAGCATATCAGACAAAAGCTGCAGGAATAGAAGAGGATATGATCCGGTTTACCATGGATTTTTCAGAAAATGGACAGGCAGGAGAGTATCAGATCACTTCCGTGCAGTTTACACAGGAGAAAACAAAACAGGAAATCCTGCTATCAGACCTTGGCATGGATGTAAGATTTGGTGTCAATGAACAGGCAGAGACGAACCCGGATCAGGTACTTTATGATGAAGATGCCTATGCGGATGTGGATGCTGATGTTGTTACTATGAGCGCAGATGGAGAAGTTATTTCCGAAAACACTGTGGAAAATGTGCTGGAGCAGGGAATCTCAGAGGCTGTCGCCAGTGTTGCAGATAACTTAAAAGGTGCGAACAGTAATGTGAAAGTCGTACTCGATCCGGGACATGATGGCACCCATGCGGGAGCGTCCGCTTTTGGAGTACAGGAAGCGGATCTGACACTTAAGATCGCTACTTACTGTAAGGAAGAATTATCCACATATAATGGTATTACCGTTTATATGACGCGAGAGAGTGCAAGCTGCCCGGCAGGTGGCGGAGATAATGTTGCATGTCTGGATGCCCGTGCAAATCTTGCAAAAAATGTAGGAGCGAGTGTATTAGTCAGCTTTCATTTGAATACAGCAAATGGAACAGCAAGAGGTGTTGAAGTTTATTATCCGAACAGCAATTACAATTCACAGGTGGGAAGCAACGGACAGGCACTTGCAAAAAAAATATGTGATAAACTGGCAGCACTTGGATTAAATTATCGCGGTACACTGATCCGAAATGCCACTTATGATAAATATCCGGATGGTTCTGCAGCAGATTATTACGGTCTGATCCGTCGTTGTAAAAATAATGGCATTCCTGGTCTGATCATCGAGCATGCCTTTTTGGACAATGCAAATGATTATTATACATATTTAAGTTCTGATGAAAAATTAAAGGCACTCGGTGTTGCGGATGCAACTGCGATCGCTGAGTATTTCGGACTGACAAAAGGAGCAAAGACCGTAACACTCAATTACACGCAGTCGAGAGCGGATGGTAGTCTTAGATTAAAATGGACAGGTCTCGATAATGTCGATTATTATGAAATTTATCGTAATACTGTGAATGATACAAACTATCCTAAGATTGACGAAGTATCGGATGCTACATCTTATATTGATGATACCGTAAAGGCAGGGACAAAATATTACTATCTGGTCCGTCCGGTATTTAACGATGGAACTGCAGGAGAGTATTCTAAACCCATCTCAGGTGTGGCATTAGGAAAAACAAACCTCACAAAGCTCAAGGCAAAGAGTGGAAAGAAGATTACCCTGACCTGGAAAAAGGTTTCTAAAGCAGAGGGATATCTGATCTATCGTCAGGACAGCAGTGACAGTAAATTTTATCAGATTGGCACGGTAAAATCCGGCAGTACACTCACTTACACAGATACTGTAAAATCCAATAACAAAACATATACCTACAAAGTACAGGCTTACAATACAAACAATGGCAGACAGGGTGTCGGTGCATATTCTTCCACAAAATCTGCAAAGACACTTGCAAAAGCAAAAATTACAGGAATCACATCCTCGGATGAGGAAGTATTAAAAATTTCCTGGAAAAAGGTAAGTGGGGCAAAGGGATATATCATCTCCCGCAGCACAAAGAAAGATAGTGGTTATAGTGAAATAGATACAGTATCAGGAGAAAAGACAACATCCTACACAGATGATACTGTAAAAGCAGGAAAGACCTATTACTATAAGGTCGAAGCATATAATGTCAACAGCGGTACAAAAGGATACGGCGGTGCATCAGACGCGGTGGCAGGAAAAACTGCAAAACGTACAAAGATCACTTCGATCGTTTCCACAAATGAAAAGACCTTGACGATCAAGTGGAATAAGATCACAGGAGCTTATGGTTATCGCATCAAACGAAGTACCGATGAAGATGGTACTTACAAAGTTGTTAAGACGATTAAATCCGGAAACACGACCAGCTACAAAGACACCAGTGTAAAAGCAGGAAAGACCTATTATTACACAGTTGAAACGATGGTAAAGACAGGAGACAATATCTGCTACAGTGGTGATTCAGCATCCGTGGAAGGAAGAACTGCGAAAAAGACGAAGATCAAGTATGCTGTTTCAAATGGAAGCAATCAGATTGAAGTAAACTGGGGAGCAGTGAGCGGTACCTACGGCTACCGTATCAAACGCAGTACGTCAAAGAATGGTACTTATAATGTGATTGCGACCGTAAATGGAAAGAATAAAACAACCTATCAGGATAAAAATGTAAAAATCTGCAAAGACCTATTATTATAAGGTAGAGACGATCAACAAGGTAAATGGTAAAAAAGGATACAGCGGTGATTCCGCAGTTGTGTCAGCAAAGACATTAAAAACTACATCCATTACAGCAGTCAAGGCAACCGGAAGTACTTCCGTAAGACTGGAATGGAAAGCCGTGGATGGGGCAAACGGATATCAGATTTACCGGAGTACGTCAAAAGACAGTGGTTATAAAAAGGTCGGACAGTCAAGGTAAAAATACGAAAAATATGAGGATAAAACCTTAGAAGCCGGAAAAACTTCTATTATCAGGTTCGTGCATATAAGAGCAACAGTGCTAAAAACGGTGTGGCATCTTTCTCAAAAGCACAGAAGGCATGGACGATCAAACAGGTGGTATTCTCCCAGATCACAAGTGACAGCAAAAATCAGGTCACACTTGGCTGGAAGAAAGTTTCAAAAGCACAGGGGTATGATATTTACCGGAGCGACAAGTCAAACAGTGGATTTGAAAAGATCGCTTCAATTTCATCCGGATCTACACTGACTTACACGGATAAGGGCGTAAAGAGCGGCAATACGTATTACTATAAAATTGCAGCAACTTATAAGATCAAAGGCAGTGCAGGCAGAGGAAGTTATAGTAAGGTAACAGAGGTTGCAGTCTTAAAACAGGGAAGTATTTCTTCTATCACACTCGGAGATAATAATGTATTAAATATCTCATGGAACAGTGTTGCAAATGCAAGTGGCTATGAACTTGCCGGTGCGGTCAGCGAAAAAGGAACTTATACCACATTACAGACTTCTGGTGCAACATCCTTTACACACAGTAATCTGGTACAGGGAACGACATATTACTATAAAGTAAGAGCATACAAAGATTTAAGCAACGGAATCCGTATGTACGGACCATGGTCAGCGGTAAAAGCAAAAGCTGCAGCGCATGAGATCATGGGTACAAGCAGTGTGACAGTCGACCAGATGGTATCTTACTATAATAAACGTTATACCTTCCCGGCAGATATTTACCGTGATAAGGGAGCAGATTCTGCGGAGGCATTCTTTAAGATCTTAAAAGAAGAGGCAGAAGCCGAGGGTGTAAGAGCAGATGTATTGTTTGCACAGGTTATGTTAGAGACCGGAGGATTAAAACTTCGGCGGTGATGTGCAGCCGAGTCAGTGTAACTTCGGAGGACTCGGTGCAGTCGGTGGTGGTGCAGCAGGTGAGACTTTTGCAGATGTAAGAACCGGACTCCGTGCGCAGGTACAGCACTTAAAAGCATACGCAAGTACAGATGGATTAAACAATGCATGTGTGGATAAGCGTTTCCAGTATGTATCGCGTGGAACAGCCAGATACGTGGAGTGGCTTGCGATTCCGCAGAATCCATATGGAAAAGGCTGGGCAGCAGATGCGGATTATGGTACGAAGCTGCTTCGGATCATGGATAGTTATAAACGAAAAAGTATGGTGATATAAATGATAGAACAGAATTATTCCGTTTTAATGTCTGTATATAGAAAAGAAAAAGCTGAGTATTTGCAAAAAAAGCATTGACAGCATGCTCTCCCAGACAGTACCACCGCAGGATTTCGTGATTGTATGTGATGGATTGCTGGGGGATGAATTAAATCAGGTACTCCCAAAAAAAAAAGCAGGAGTATCCGGAATGTTTTCAGATAGTTCAACTGCCTGAAAACCGAGGACTGGGAGAAGCACTCAAAGAAGGACTGGTTTATTGTAAAAATGAACTGGTTGCACGAATGGACAGCGATGATATCAGTGTTCCAGAGCGTTGTGAATGGCAGTTAAAAGCTTTTGCCCAAAATAATGTATCGATTATCAGTGGAGCTGTGCAGGAATTTATGGATGATACAGCACAGGCAGGTACTGTCAGATATGTTCCGGAATCATCAGAAAAGATAGCGGTATATGCGAAAAAAAAGGAATCCTTTTAATCATCCGGCAGTTATGTTTAAAAAAAGTGATGTCATAAAAGCTGGAAGTTACATGGATTTTCATGGATTTGAGGATTATTATCTATGGCTCCGTATGCTCTCAGGCGGGATGAAGGGATATAATTTATCTGAAGTGCTAGTGTACATGAGAGTCGGTAATGGCATGTATGCGAGGCGCGGAGGAGTTTCATACTTGAAAGATATGGCAGAGTTTCGGAAAATCATGTTAAATAGCGGATACATTAATTTACTGGAATTTCTGACATCTGTCATAACCCGTGGAATTGTAATCCTGATGCCTGCGAATCTGAGAAAAACAGTATATTCGGTCTTTCTCAGAAAGTAATCCTTGGCTTAAAGACAGAGATTTCGCTTTTAAAAATATAATCCCTGGTTTTGCCTGTGAATTTCAGGAAAAACAGGGGATATCCATTTTCAATATAAAATCCCACAAAAAATCAAGTGTTTAACGGACAAAGAAAAGAAATCTATTCCATTGTTCAACATTGTCATGCCGGTACTGCTTTTTCTGATGCTGCAGTATGAGAGCTTCCATACCATTTTTTTCAGACCCTGAAAGCATGTCGAAAAGACTGAAAAACTGTATCAGTGGAAGGATTCCAAAAGTTGATGCAGTCCGCGACCTTCTCTCCAGAATAAACCCGGATGAAATACGCAGCATACATGAAGAAATGATTGATATCATAAAACGTAACCGGGTATTCCGGGAAGGAACGATAGGCGGATAGAAAATCAGCAGAAGAAATATATAGGGAAAAAGCAGGGGGAATTTTGCGCGTATTGACCAGGAACGAAGGGTGACCGCAGATGGAATGCTGATAACTGGATTATTTATAAAAATGCATAGATAAAAAAGTTAAAAGCGAAATCCCTGCATCGTGAATTAATGAATTGCAAAAACAGCAGATATTTGCTATAATAATATATGCATGTTAAATGCAACCACAATTCACATAGAAAACGAGGAAACAGACTATGGCATTATTAGAACAGTGGCAGAAAATTGCCTATAATGAGAAAACAGACAGAGGGGAATTACAGAGATTCTGGCAGAGATATTTCCTTTTGGAAAAAGGCGTATATGAGAAGCTTCTTACGAACCCGGATGAGAAGGTCGAGGGAACGGTAAAAGAGCTTGCTGATAAATATAATCTGAGCGTCATGGAGATGACAGGTTTTCTGGATGGAATCAATGACAGCTTAGTAGAGCCGAATCCAATCGATACCATGGAGGAGGATACAAAAGTAAGCCTTGCATTTGACAAAGAAAAATTATACAAAAACATGGTAGATGCTAAGGCTGACTGGCTGTATGAGCTTCCACAGTGGAATGAGATCTTCGATGGCGAAACAAAGAGAAGACTGTACTTAGAGCAGAAGAAGTCCGGAACTGTTATTGTCGGAAAGAAAATCGGACGTAACGATCCATGCCCATGTGGATCCGGTCAAAAAATATAAATACTGCTGCATGAATAAATAAGAAAAACAAAATCCCAGTGTTTTGAATGATATCAGAACACAGGGATTTTTATGTATCTGAAAGGAGAAATTATCATTATGAAAAAAATAAAAGAATTTTTTGCGGATATGACGGAAACTGTTTCTGTCACAAAACTGGATGGAACTTTGATCGTTGCGATCGCAGCGCTTTCCGGCGTGATCATCGGGATGCTGATCTCACCGCGCAAAAATGCAAAATATGGCTGTGGTAACGGTACGACTTATATTACCAACAATGGAGAAGATGACTGGGACTGGGATGACGAGGATACAGA
>ENA-OQBD01001132-OQBD01001132.1-human-gut-metagenome-genome-assembly--contig:-NODE-1132-length-12678-cov-4.266592_pt1 | contig 12678 bp, 10 predicted proteins | sample MGYA00242742_ERZ504543 | MGnify/ENA primary metagenome ERZ504543 (study PRJEB26092, sample SAMD00036239) | human gut metagenome | host: Homo sapiens | study: EMG produced TPA metagenomics assembly of... | reverse complement strand
GCGGAGCATATCCGGCTCCACACTCTGAAAGCTGCTGTAAATGCTGATCACCGAGCCGAATATCGCAACGGAAATGCCGGCCGTGATGATCGTTTTCACGTTTGCCCCCATCCACACAATGAGAAGCCAGCACGTTTAGTCACCGGAAGCGATTCGCCCGTAATGACCGATTCGTCAACCGAACCCTGTCCTTCCAGCACTACTCCATCAACAGGAATTGCCTCTCCTGCCTTTACTACTAGCACATCACCTACGCGCACCTGTCTTACATCGACTAAGGTTTCTACTCCGTTTTCCAACCGTAAGGCCTGCTTAGGCGAAAGATCCATCAGTTGGGAAATCGAATCGGTCGTCTTCCCTTTAGCTCGCGCTTCGAAATACTTCCCTAAAGTAATCAGGGTCAATATCATGGCAGCAGACTCAAAATACAAATTCATGGCATACCCACGAACCTGCTCCAGATTTCCATGACCCGCATAAAACGCCATCTGGAAAAGCGCATACAGGCCATAGAGAGTCGAAGCCCCTGAGCCAAGCGCAATAAGGGAATCCATATTAGGAGAAGCATGTATCAACGCCCGAAACCCAACGCGGAAAAATTTGAAGTTCACGCACAAAATCGGGATAAGTAAGACGAAAAGAGTAAGGGCCCATACCATCGCGTTTTCTGGACCCAAGAAGAACGAAGGAAGAGGCCAGCCAAACATATGTCCCATAGAAATATAGAAAAGGGGCACCATAAAAATAAGGGAGATGATCAATCGCCTAAAGATAGCTTTACGTTCCTGCTCTGCAATATTTGATGCTCTTACGGTATTTTCTTGAGTGTTGGAAGAAGCAAATCGACCCTGATCATCTAAATCAAAACTCGATGATTCGTGATGCAGATTCCCCTCTTGCCCTAACGGCAGCTGGGTAGGCATACCTCCTCGATCAGAATTGCGCGGAATGGCGCCATATCCCGCTTTGTCCACCGCAGCTTCTATCGCCTGCGTTACTAGGGAAACATTAGCGTCCTGTTCGAATTCAACCTCCATCGAATTTTTCAACAGGTTAACGTTTGCCTTGCGAACTCCTTCTACCCTATTAGTTGTTTTTTCTACGCGGGAAGAACACGCGGCGCACGTCATTCCCGTTACATCAAAGGTCTGCTTAATCGGCATATTTCACCTACTTTCGCAAATGCTCTCATGCTGATCGACTCTTTCAGAATCGAGTTTTATGAAAGCCCGCGAGATATCTACGAACGTGCGAACTTTTTAATAAGGCGCATTGCCTCTTCAATAACCTCATCATCTCCACGACGAATTCGATCCTTTACGCATGTTTCTAAATGGTCGCGCAAGATTAGCTCTGCAGCTGAATGCACCGCGCTCTCCGCCGCTGCAAGTTGAGTTAGCACATCGCCACAATAACGATTGTCATCAATCATATTCTTGACACCGTTAAGTTGACCTATTGCACGGTTCAGGCGTTTTTTTACATCTGATTGGAGCTTATCGGCACGCTCGGTCTCTTTGAAATGACATTCACTCATTCGTACTCGCTTTTCTCTCTAGTTTTCACCCGTATTATATACCCCCATGGGGTATATTAAGCAAGTACTTTTCGATGAAATATCTCCCTCGATATCTTTCTTAATAGCTCCCTCGACACCTCTCGAAGGGTTTTCTTTTTAACCCAAAGTTGAAATAGACACCATTTTAGTAACGTTTATAAATTGTTTCTTTATTTATAGGGTGCTCCGAGTACAATGAGCAACGCGAAGAACGTTTTGTTATGCCCTTTCTAAGAGCACAGCGCTTCAATGGCGCTCAAGGCAAAACGAACCTGAGCTAGTATCCGTTTACCCGACATTTCTTGGTTGCAAAAAAAATGACGCAGCAAAACGATCCACATAATCATCCTACTCGTCGAGCCTCTTCGCGCGCGTCCTATTCGCCACGTGCGCCCTACCCATCACATCGCGCTAACTCTTCACGCGTATCTGCCTCACAGCGAATGAGCGTCCCTCATGCGCGCGATGAACTTGAACGCGAACGCGAAATGTATAGCGCACACGATCCTAATCAAAACGCGCCTTCACCTGCTCAACGCTATGCCCAGGCACAAAAAAATAAAGCAGCTGACCAAAGGCAAAACTATTGGGCTCATCGCCCTGAAGGCTCTGGTTACACTAATCAACCAAAAGCAGTTCAGGACTCTGCCTACATAAAGCAGCCCACCTACCGCAACACGCATCGTTCGAATGCTAATCCTTCACACACGAGTAGAACGCCACGCGTTGGTGAGGCGACTTTGAGTGGGCAGATTCCACGACAAGATGCTCCAGCGGCAAGCGGTCCCATGCCTCAGCAGGCAACACCATCTGCAAGCGGCGCCATGCCACAACAAGACATGCCATCCGCCAGTAGAGCCATGCCGCAACAAGACACAAAAGACGCTTATCAAAACGCATCTCCCACCCGTCGAAGCGCCTCGCAGAAACGCAGCGCTCGTACCAGTACAGCTCAACATCCCCAAGGTGCCGCCAGTCGGATACCTGAATCGTCTGATTTCGGAGCCGAACGCTATCTCAGCGCCCAACGCACCCGTCGCAAACCTTCAGGATCTTTGCGCAACAAGCTTATTGCTGGCGCGGTTGCTGTAGCGGTGGTAGCAATTGGCATTTTCGCTTTTACTACCTGGGATGCCAACAAGGCTGTTAGTGTAACCATTAACGGACAACAGCAAACCATCGAAGGTCAGCAACGCACTATCGAAGGTCTGCTTGACACCAATACGGTTTCTGTAACACCTGGAAACTATGTTGCTGTTGACGGATCGGTCATGCGCGAAGGCGAAGGTACGCGCGCTACTGCTACCATCAACGGTCAAGGTACCGAAGATTTTTCCACCCGCTTAAATGAAGGTGACGACATCTCCCTTACCAACGGTTCTGATATCACAGAGGAATATACCGAAGGCGAGCCTCAAGCCCTCCAACCCACCCTTGAAGTACAAGGCACTGGAGCAGTTCATCTGTACACCCAAAAAGGAGAACCCGGCGAAAAAGTAGTGCGCACGGGCAATGAGTCTGGTAAAACAGCAGAGGTTACCACCAAAGAGCCTGTTAACGGCGTTGTACAGTACTACAACGTAAACACCAATGGCGACAAGGTTATTGCCCTCACCTTCGACGACGGCCCTTGGGATACCTCAACCGCCGCCATTCTCGACACCCTTAAAGAATACGACGCGAAAGCAACCTTCTTTACAGTTGGTCAAAAGATCTCAGGACACGAAGACCTTCTTCAGCGTGCAGCAAACGAAGGACACGAAATCGGAACCCATACGTGGGATCATGCTGAAGGCAGTGGCCAAGGCGTAAGCTTGATCTTAATGTCAAGCGACGAACGTAAACAGGAGGTCGAAAAGGGCCTGCAAGCAATTAAGGATGCTACAGGACAAGACGCCAGCTTGATGTTCCGTTCACCAGGCGGAAACTTCGATGCATCGGTTGCAAGTGACTTAAATGGTCTTATCAATGCAGAAATTGGATGGAATATCGATACGGGCGACTGGAAGAAACCAGGAGCAGACGCAATTGCGCAGCGTATTAAAAGCGCTGGACCCGGCGAAATTATTCTCATGCATGATGGTGGTGGCGATCGTTCAGAAACCGTTGCCGCCCTCAAACAAGCCTTACCTAAGTTGAAAGAAGAGGGTTATCGCTTTGTGACGGTAAGTGAACTTATCAATAGTTATCCCTACCAAGGATAATTGAGTTACTTACCCCCCATTTAAGACTCCATATAAACCATCTCCCCCATTTTATTTCCACAAAACAAAGAAGGATAGGCATAGTTCATGTCACCTTCTTTGTTTTGTAGTCAAAAAAAGCTGCAGAATAACTAATTTGCCCTACAATAGTAATGTTGCCCTTGAGCGGTTAATTTCAAGCTGTTAGCGGATTAGCAACCCTGCGGTTCTGCCCGTAGGTATTCCATTTCCGCCAATAGCCGAAATTCGCTCCTACTGAAAGGCGAACAGTACTTATGGCAAAACGAACAAAAATTATCTGCACACTGGGTCCCGCAGTTGACTCAGAATCTGCGCTCAAAAATCTTCTGCAAGCAGGAATGGATGTAGCGCGATGTAATTTTTCCCACGGCTCGCACGCCGAACATAAAGCACGCATGGATAGGCTCAAAAAGGTTCGACGTGAACTTGATTCTCCCTGCGCGATTATGCTTGACACTAAAGGTCCCAGTATTCGCACGGGAAAACTAGAAGGCGGCAAGCCTGTTCTTCTTCGTGCTGGAGACAACATTTTTCTTACCGAAGAAGACATCCTAGGAACCTCACGACGTATCCACCAAACGTTTCCCGGTCTTTATAACTATGTTGAGCCTGGAACCATAATCCTGATGGATGATGGCCTGATCGAACTTGCAGTAGACCGTGTGCGCGGCACCGAAATCCAGTGCACCGTTCAAAATTCAGGTATGCTTGGCGAATGCAAGCAGCTTAATCTTCCAGGAACTAATGTTCCTTTACCTGTCATGACCGAACAAGATGAAGCTGATCTTCTCTTTGCTATCGAGCAAAAAGTAGATTTTGTTGCTGCTTCTTTTGTAGGTTGCGCTGAAGATGTTCGAACTATCCGTTCGTTTCTTGTCTCTCACGGCGGTAGTGCCATTCGCGTTGTTGCGAAAATTGAAAATGCTCGCGCAGTAGAACACATCGATGAAATTATTGCAGCTTCTGATGCTGTCATGGTGGCACGAGGCGATCTTGGTGTTGAGGTACCCTCTAATCAGGTGCCGCTTCTACAAAAAACTATTATCAAAGCCTGCAATAAGGCCTATCGCCCCGTGATCACGGCAACCCAAATGCTGGAATCCATGATTCACAATCCGCGTCCCACACGCGCCGAGGTTGCAGACGTTGCAAACGCTATTTACGACGGCACCGACGCGCTCACCCTTTCGGGAGAGACCGCAATTGGCATGTATCCCGTTCCTGCCGTACAAACTATGGCACAAATAGCAGAGGCAACAGAACCGCATCTTTACAAACAGGGTTCCATCCCTAATCGTGCCGCAGAACCCAATGGCATCTCTGCCGTTGTTGGGTTAGCCGCGGTTACTGCCGCCGAACATGTAGGTGCCTCCTGCATTGTTACCCCCACCATGACCGGACGCACCGCACGTCTGGTATCGAATTATCGTCCTCATGCACCAATTTATGCAGTAACACCTACCGAAGAAAACCGACGCTCTTTACAACTTGCTTGGGGCGTTATTCCTCTTCTTGGCAAAGTGGTGGGCGATGCTTCTTTTATTCTTGAACAAGCCCGTTCAGTTGTAATTGAAAAGGGCTATGTCCATAAAGGTGATATTGCCGTATTTACCCTCGGAGACAGAACAACTTCTCCCAACACTGATGATGCCGGGGTGGATCCTTCGCTTCCTTCCCCTCGCCCAACAAACGTGATGCAGATTGTTCAAATCGGTATCGAGGAAGGAGGCAACTAAATGGCTTCAACAACTAATTCGGATTGCTATGCCGCTGTTGACATTGGTGCTTCATCAGGACGTGTCGTGATTGGCACCGTCAACGAAGGCCATATTGAACTCACTGAAATTCACCGCTTCGACAATATTCAAAAGCGTATCAATGGTCATGATTGCTGGGATATCGATATGTTGTTCCGGGAGACCGTAGCAGGCCTAGCAAAATGCAAAGAAGCGGGCTTTACCCCGAAAACCATCGGCATTGATACCTGGGGTGTTGATTTTGTTTTGCTCGACGAGCAGGACGCCCTTATTGGAGAAGCAGTAGCCTACCGCGATGAACGCACCAATGGTATGTATTCAATCGCAGATCGTATTATGGCGCCTGATGCCATATATCGCCGAACAGGCATTCAACGCCAACCTTTCAATACCATCTATCAGCTTCTTGCCCTTAAGCTTGAACATCCTGAGCAGCTTGAACAAGCAAAAAGCTTCTTGATGATTCCCGACTATTTGGCTTTCCTTCTTACGGGAACCAAAGTTAACGAATACACCAACGCAACTACCACCTGCCTTTTGAATGCTCGAACCCAACAATGGGATCAGACCATTCTTGACGCATTTGGCATTCCTTCCGAGATGTTTTGCGATGTGGTAATGCCAGGCACCGATTTAGGTCCCGTTTTGCCTCAGATCGAGAAAGCACTTGGCTATTCTCCTCGCATAATCGCACCCGCCACTCACGATACGGGCAGCGCTTATTTAGCGGTTCCTGCACGTGATGACGATGCGGTTTTCCTTTCGTCAGGCACTTGGAGCTTGCTCGGCGTAGAGAACGAGGGGCCTATCACTTCCGATGCATCCCGTTTTCAGAATTTCACCAACGAAGGTGGCTACGATCTGCGTTTCCGCTTTCTGAAAAACATTATGGGCTTGTGGATGATTCAATCTATTCGTCGTGAACTCAACGGGGTTTCCTATGTGGCGGGCAAAGAAGAACATTCTTCTTCAGAAGAACCATCCGCCCAAGAAGTTGAACTTCCCGCATTTAAAGGCGCAACCCATGAGATGGGCTTTGGCGATCTCATCGAAGAAGCAAAAGCAGCGCAGCATTTCGAGGCGCGTGTCAACGTTAATGACGATCGCTTTTTGGCGCCTGATTCGATGATTGATGAAATTCGCCTAGCCTGTTTTGAAACGGGGCAGGATATACCTACCACAATCGGCGAACTGATGCGCTGCATGTACTTAAGCTTATCTACCTGCTATGCCGAATCTATTGAAGAAATGGTTTCGCTTACAGGACGGACCTATACCTCCATCAATATTGTTGGCGGAGGATGCCAGGATTCTTATTTAAACGAGCTAACTACCAAAGCATGCGGTATTCCCGTATTCGCTGGTCCCGTGGAGGGCACGAGTCTGGGCAACTTGATCGTCCAAATGATCGCCGACGACCAGATCGAAGACCTACAGGCAGCACGCGATATGATCCGCGTATCCTTCGATATCGACATGGTTAACCCGCAGGAGTAGATGAATACATCGCACGCGACATTAACCGCGTATGTAGTAGATAGAATACAGCAGATAAACAGACAACAGGAGGTTGCCTATGCTAGTAGAGACAAAAGCAAAAGTCGGCGTGTTCTCCATCGCGCTGCAGGCGTACCTGCCCCAGTTCCCGGAGCTGGTACCCGAATTTGAAGAACAGTATGCCGCATTCAAGAAGACGTTGCCTGAAACCGTCGAGCTCATCGATGGTGGCCTGGTTACCACGAAGGAACAGGCACAAGCTGCAGGCGATATGTTCCGTGCAGCGGATGTGGACCTGGTCATCTTGCAGCTACTCACCTACTGCACCAGCTACAACATGCTACCTGCCGTGCGCGATTTGGACGTACCGATCGTGGTGGTGAACCTGCAGAAGCTGCGCTGCCTTGACTTTGACACAGCGGGCACTGCTGAATGGCTGGGCACCGGCTATGCGGGCGGAGCCGTAGGCGAAATGATTGCCGACCTCAACCGCGCCGGCAAGCGTCACGCCGTGATTACGGGTGTCGTTGAAGGCGGTGACCCTGAGGCCGCTGCCCAGATCGAGGATTGGTGTTTGGCCGCACAGGTGCGCCGCCGCTTCCGCGATACCAACATCGCTCAGATTGGCAGGCCGTACCCCGGCATGATGGACCTCTACATTGACGAGACTAACCTCTACAACCGCATGAGCCTCTACACCAAGCAGTTTGACTGGGAGCGCATGTGGGCCATCGCCGATGACGTAAATGACGAAGATGCCATAGCTGCAAAGATTGCCGATATTCACAACACCTTCGAAATCAAAGGCGAATACGAAGAGGAAAGCATCCGCGAAATGGCCCGCTACGTGCTAGCCTTCGAACAGTGGGTACGTGACGAGCACCTGGGCCTGGTTGCCAGCCACTACGATGGCTTCGCGCAGGGCAAGGCCGGCGTGCTTGACTCCATGCTGATCCCGGCGTTCTCCATGCTCATCAAGCAGGGCACCGTATGTGCAGTAGAAGGCGACATGAAGGTTGCCATGGGCATGAGCATCATGAAGATCATCTCAGGTGCCTGCCAGCTTTCCGAGTTCTACACCTTCGACTTCAATGACGACGTGGTACTCATTGGACACTCTGGTTCAGGCGACGCCTGCTTCTCCACAGCACGCAAGGCCTCGATGGAGATCGTTCCGGTGTTCCACGGCAAGACCGGCGGCGGCTTCCTCACGCGCTTCTATCCGAAGCCAGGCCCGGTCACCTACTTGGCCATCACACAGGATGCCGACGGACATTTCAAGTTCATCGTAAGCGAAGGCATCATCGAGGACGGTCCCACTCTGCAAAACGGTGACACCACCTTCCGCACGCGCTTCTCCATAGGCGCACGCGAATGGAACAACCGCTGGTGCGAGTGCGGCCCCACACATCATTTCGCTGCGGCGCAAGGCAGCTGGACAGGCACTATCTTGAAGGTCGCTGAGATCTTGAACGTGCCGGTCGAGGTTGTTTGCTAGAAGTATTTTCAGCCGATGAGCGGAGCATACAATACGCCATCGGCATCCCTCTTTCCAAGAGGGATAAATCGAGAGTAAAGAAGAAAGGGACAACATGGGTTTTTCCGATGACGCGCAAGAAACGCATGAGATGGGGGGAGACACCGCGAAGGCCGGCGCTGACGGGATGTCGGTAGAGCAGCAGCCCTTCCTGCGCTCCTTTGTGCGGATGTGTAAAGATGGGTTCGACCAGGGTTGGCATGAAGCAAACGGCGGTAACCTCACCTACCGCTTGACCGATGAAGATGTTGCGGCATGCAAGGGTGAATTTTCCTTCGATCGCCCATGGACGCCGATGGGCGTGCAGGCGGACAATCTTCGCAACGAGTACTTTTTGACCACCGGGTCGGGCAAGTTCATGCGCAATGTACCACTGCACCCAGCCGACTGCCTGGGCATCGTGGAGATCAACGACGCTGGTGACGCATGGCGTATCGTATGGGGTCTCGAGAACGGCGGCAAGCCCACGAGCGAGTTCCCCACCCACTTCATGAATCACAGCGTGCGTTTAGCGGCCACCGATGGTGCCAGCCGCGTGATCTACCACGCGCACTGCCCCAACATCATAACGTTGTCCACGCTTATCGAACCTGATCCGCGCACGTGGACGCGCATCCTCTGGAAGTCTATGACCGAATGTGTGATCATCTTCCCGCAGGGCGTAGGACTTGTGCCCTGGATGGTGCCTGGCGGTGCCGAGATCGCCCGTGCCACGGCAGATCTCATGGATCGCTACGACGCAGTGGTATGGACCCAGCACGGCATGTTTGTTTCGGGCGACACTTTCGATGCGGCGTTCGGAATGATGCATACTATCGAAAAGTCCGCGGGGCTCTACTTGGCCGCACGTGCCGCAAACGGAGGTGCCGAGCCTGGGTATCTGATCTCCGACGCGCAGCTGCTCCAGGTGTGTCACGACTTCAACGTGAAGCCCAATCTGGCATTTTTGGACGAGAAGTAGAGACGAAACGTTCAACGGGTGCTCGCCGGCTTTCGGACTGGTAGGCTCCTACGACGAATGCTACCGGAACGCTGTGTTCCGGTAGCTCAAGAGAATCCGAAAGAAGGTAAGCATGGCAATTCGCAAAACAGCAGAAGGTCGCGTTATTTCGGGCTTCAAAATGAAACTCTACCCAGGGTTTGCCGAAGAATACGAAAAACGTCACAACGAATTATGGCCAGAAATGGCAGATATGATTCACGAATATGGCGGACATAATTACTCGATCTTTATCGACGAAGAAACCAATATCTTATTTGGCTATATCGAACTCGATGATCCTGAACGCTACAACGAATCCGCCAACACCGAAATTTGTAAAAAATGGTGGGATTTCATGGCAAGTGTAATGGAAACAAACGAAGACAATTCCCCTGTTTCTGTTGATTTGCCCTGTGCCTTTCATTTGGATTAACAAAGCGTTTGTATATCCCATAAGCCAACCTTTGTTAATCTCGCTAGTTTTATTCCCGATCAGAAAGAAACGTAATGGCTTTATCTCAAGAACGTAAGGGAACCATGGCGGTTTCCTTAACCAACTTCCTGGATTCAGGCTGTATCGTCGCAAGCAGTACTGCACTTACCGCTTGGGCAGCAGCTTTTGGATTCGGAGCAACCTGGACCGCTATTCTAGGTGCAATCGGCGCAAATGCCTTCGGTGCTGCAGTCGGCGCTCTGATTGGCGGTTTCTTGACCGACAAATTCGGTCGTACCATTATCTACCGCTACAACCTCTTAGTTTACGCACTGGGCGTTTTAATTGCTGCCTGTGCAGTAAATCTGCCTATGGTTGTTGTGGGCGTTGTCATTTCAGGTTTGTCGGTAGGCGCAGGTGTTCCTGCTTCATGGAGCTACATCTCAGAAACGTCGTCTTCCACGAGCCGCGCTTCCAATATTGGTATTAGCCAGTTCGCTTGGAGTTGCGGTCCTGCTATTGTATTTGCCCTTTCGCTGATTATGAGCTTCATCATTCCCGGCTTTGCTGCCGACGGTAAAACTCTACTTCCTGCAGGTACCTATGGACCTTTTGACGGCATGCTGGCAACGCGCATTCTCTTTATTGTTCTGTTTGTTGTTGCTCTTGTTGCTTGGAACCTTCAGCGTAAACTCCAAGAATCCCAAGACTGGGCAGACAAGCAGGATACTACCGAGCATGTAAGCTTTGGTCGCATGATGGCAAATGCTTTAAAGAATTCCGTTAACGTAAAGACTATCATCTTCTTGGTAGCAGTGTATTTGACCTGGAACCTGGCTGCAGGCACCAACGGTCAGTTCATGCCTTACCTCTATGCTGCTGCTGGCAATATTGACTCTACTGGTCAGAGCCTGCTTGGTATCGTTCAGTGGATTCTTGTTGCTGCATTTTCGCTCATTGTTTTCTCTAAATTGGGTGACAAGGTTTCTCATCGCGTATTGTTCGGCATCTCTGCTTTGCTTGCGTTGCTCTCTTGGGTATGCATTGCAATCTTCGGTATTGCTCTTCAGGACGGCACCAGCGCTTCTATGGGCTGGGTTCTTTGGGCATACGTTATTTTGTGGGGCGTTTCCGCTGGTTTCTCAGCACAATGCTTCTACGCTTTGTGGGGCACCGAGTTGTTCCCAACCCAATACCGTGGCGGCGTTCAGGGTATTATGTTCTTCTTAGTTCGTGGCGCGCTAGGCATTTGGTCGCTCGTTGGTGTAGGTGCCATCATGGGTGATATCTCTGCAAATCCTGCTGGATTCTTCCCTGCTGCAGTTATCATGTGTGTCGTACTGCTCATCAGCTTGGTAGTAGGTGTTATCTGGTGTCCTAAGACTCAGGGCAAAACGCTTGATCAGATCACCGAGGAGCGCTACGGCAAGCTGGATTAAAAGCGCTACGGCACAAAGCTGGATTAGCCAGCTTTGTACGACAGACAATACCTCGCTCAATCAGAACCACTCACATAGTGAACTGAATCCCGATAGTGGGACTGAAAACAAAAGTTTTCAGTCCCACTTGCTTTTATGGAGTGAAGTATTGAAGCCGGAATAAAGGAACAATGCATTGAAGCGCAGAATATATGTTAGGAGTGAAGTCACTAAGCAACTATGCATGTTAGGAACGAAGCTGTTAAACAGTTATGTCTGTTAGGGATGAAACTGCCAAGCAACTATGGTGGATCATTGGAACCGCCATTTAAATTTCAAAATTAACCGAAAACAACCACTGCTTTCCCTACTAGATCTGAATTCTCCATAGCACGATGTGCTTTGCCTATTTCCTCAAACGAATAACAGGCAGCTACGCAAGGATGGATGTGGTGATCGTTTACGAACGTAAAATATCTGTTATTGGTTTTGGTCGGGATAATTGCTGAAGGATCCTGAAAAGCATACGCCATTTGGAATATCTTTTATGGGATCGAATTAAGCTTAGATTTAACCTGGTGTATTGCCCATAGTAAATTGAAGAAAGCGCATTAACCATGATGATGTATCGACAATGGTGCAGTAACCATGATGCATCACGAAGACACAACAGTAAACTTCTAGCTAACAACTTCGGAAAAGAGTCGCCATGTTAACTAAAGACGAACTTCCTGCTTGTCCTGTAGCTACTACCATTAGGCTCATTGGTAATAAATGGAAAATTTTTATCTTACAGCGCCTGCTTGATCGTCCCTATGGATTTGGAGAATTGCATCGCTCTATTGAAGGAATCAGTAGGAAAGTTTTTGGGCACTTTTTCCTATAGTCCACACTTTGCATCTTTGAGAATCAGCAGCACAAAAACATCCCCCGTATGGTGTTCGCCATACGGGGGATGCCAGTTTTAAGGGGATATTTGTTTAACAGTCTTTGACGTCGTTACTTACATTATTTCTCTTCTGGAACTTTACCAGCCTTGATGGCTTCGAGACGAGCTGCAAGAGCTTCAAGCTGCCTGTTAGTCTCTTCGTCTTCAATACGCTGCTGTTCCTTGTTGTAAGCATAGTCGTCGCGAATCTTGTCGTTGTCGCACATGAGCAGGTAGAAGATTACACCAACTACGAAGCCGACACCGCCACCACGGGCCAGTACGAAGCCGGCGATCATGCCTGCCATGCCCTTGTCCATTTCGTCGCGAACAAGGTCGAATG
>ENA-OQBD01001131-OQBD01001131.1-human-gut-metagenome-genome-assembly--contig:-NODE-1131-length-12701-cov-17.121759_pt1 | contig 12701 bp, 9 predicted proteins | sample MGYA00242742_ERZ504543 | MGnify/ENA primary metagenome ERZ504543 (study PRJEB26092, sample SAMD00036239) | human gut metagenome | host: Homo sapiens | study: EMG produced TPA metagenomics assembly of... | reverse complement strand
ACCTGCAGGGATCCTGCAGGTCTTTTCGTATATTGAGTTGCCCTGTGTGATGTGATACAATAAGGCGTAGCTACTGTAAACGATGAAGGAGAAAAGAAAGATGAATGAAAGTTATACCAGTTTTGCCCAGGTATATGACATGTTCATGGACAACGTGGACTATCCTGCCTGGAGCAAATATCTGATTCAGCTTTTAAAAGAATATCAGGTGGAAGACGGACTGGTGCTCGATCTTGGCTGTGGAACGGGAAACATGACCGAGCTGCTCGCCAAAGAGGGCTACGATATGATCGGCGTGGACAATTCTGAGGATATGCTCGAGATTGCCAGTGAAAAACGCGCCGAGTCCGGCTTAAACATTTTATATCTGCTTCAGGATATGCGGGAATTTGAGCTCTACGGAACCGTGAAGGCGGTTGTGAGCATCTGCGATTCCATCAACTATATTCTGGAGGAAGACGATCTGCGGGAAGTCTTCTCGCTCGTCAACAATTATCTGGATCCGAAGGGCATGTTTATTTTTGATTTGAATACAAAGTATAAATATGAACAGATGGGTGAGACTACGATTGCGGAAAACCGCGAAGAGGCAAGCTTCATCTGGGATAATTACTATGACCCGGAGGAAGAAATCAACGAATATGAGCTTGCCATTTTCATCCCGGAGGGAGAAGATTCCGATCTGTACCGTAAATTTGAGGAGGTACATTATCAGAGAGCGTATGATCTTGCGACGATCTGCCGCTTATTGGAAGAGGCAGGCATGGAGTTTGTAACGGCCTACGATGCATTCACAAAGGATGCGCCGAGACCGGAGAGCGAACGTATTTATGTCGTAGCAAGAGAAAAAGGAAAAAGTGAGAAATAGGAGAGAAACATGGATTATATTGTAAGAGCAACAGCGGCAGACGGACAGATTCGTGCGTTTGCAGCGACAACAAGAGAAACCGTAGAGACAGCACGCCAGGATCACAACACGAGCCCGGTTGCAACCGCAGCGCTGGGCCGCCTTCTGACGGCAGGTGCAATGATGGGCGTTATGATGAAGGGAGATAAAGACCTTCTGACCCTGCGCATCCATGCCGGCGGACCGCTGAACGGCATTACCGTAACAGCAGATTCCAAAGGAAATGTAAAAGGTTACGTCGGAAACCCGGACGTCGTGATTCCGGCCAACAAAAAAGGAAAACTTGACGTGGCAGGTGCTGTCGGCGTCGGATTCATGGATGTCATCAAAGACCTGGGACTGAAAGAGCCGTACGTCGGACAGTGCGTTCTGCAGACGAGTGAGATCGCAGAGGATCTGACCTACTATTTTGCAACGAGTGAGCAGGTTCCGTCCAGCGTCGGACTCGGTGTGCTGATGAACAAAGACAATACCGTCCGTCAGGCCGGCGGCTTTATCATTCAGCTGATGCCGTTCTGCGATGAGAAAGTCATTGAAAAACTGGAGCAGCGTCTGGCAGAAGTCAATTCCGTTACCGCATTCCTTGACGAGGGCCTGACTCCGGAGCAGATTCTTGAAAAACTGCTTGGAGACATGGACCTTGTGATCAACGATACCGTGCCGACCCAGTTTTACTGCAACTGCAGCCGTGAGCGTGTATCGAAAGCGCTGATAGCGGTCGGAAGAAAAGAACTGAACGAGATGATTCAGGAAGCAAAACCGGTGGAGCTGAAATGCCATTTCTGCAACAGCGCCTATGAATTTTCTACCGAGGATCTGAAAGAATTATTGCGTAAGAGCAAATAGCAGTACTGTTTCAGGCGAAACGGAGGCTGTGAGAGCTTCTGTTTGCAGAAAATCTGTAACAGGGAACCAGATAGTGGAGGAAGAAAGAGATGAAACAGGGATTCGTAAAAGTTGCCGCCGCTTCCTGTGCGGTAGTGGTAGCGGATGTCAGAGAAAATACGAGAGTCATTCTGGAAACGATTCATAAAATGGAGGGCGAGGGAGCAAAGGTGATGGTGCTCCCGGAGCTGGCTCTCACCGGCTACACCTGTAGTGACTTATTCTGGCAGAGTCAGATGATTGATGCGGCGAAAGAAGGATTAAAGGAAATTGCCGATGGTACGAAAGAGACCGATGCGCTGATTTTTGTCGGACTGCCGTGGGAACAGGGCGGAAAGCTGTTCAATGTAGCCGCTGTGCTCTGTCACGGAGAGCTTCTCGGCATTGTGCCGAAAAAGTATCTGCCGAACTACAATGAATTTTATGAGCTGCGTCATTTTACGCCGGGAAAAGAAGCGGTGACAACAACGGAATTTTTTGGAAAAGAGGTTCCGTTTGGCATGAATCTGCTCTTCCAGTGTGAAAAAATGCCGCGTCTTAAGGTTGCGGCAGAGCTCTGTGAGGATCTCTGGACCCCAAATCCGCCGAGTGTGGCGCATGCGCTGGCCGGTGCGACAGTGGTCGTAAACCTTTCTGCCAGTGATGAAATGGTTGGAAAAGACAGTTACCGGAGAAGCCTTGTGAGCGCACAGTCGGCGCGTCTGATCTGCGGCTATATTTATGCGACAGCAGGTGAGGGCGAGTCGACGACAGATCTTGTCTTTGGCGGACAGCATCTGATTGCTGAAAACGGAACCATTCTTGCCGAGGCAAAACGATTTGAGAATCAGATCATTTGTGCAGATCTCGATGTGGATCGTCTCACAAGTGAGCGCAGAAGGATGACCACGTATCCGGAGCAGAGAACCGATGGGTATCAGGTCGTTCGATTCTCCTTGTCAATAGAAGAGACAAAGCTGACCCGTTACTTCGATCCACGGCCATTCGTACCGTCGGATAAGCATAACCGCGATCAGCGATGCGACGAAATTTTAAATATTCAGGCTATGGGACTGAAAAAACGTCTGGCGCATACCCATTGCCAGAGCGCAGTTATCGGTATTTCCGGTGGACTTGACTCGACGCTGGCATTGCTTGTAACGGCAAGAGCATTTGATCTGCTCGGGATTCCGAGAAAGCAGATCCTGTCTGTAACGATGCCGTGTTTTGGAACGACAGACCGTACGTATCAGAATGCATGTGAGCTGACGAGATGCCTTGGTGCAACCTTAAAAGAGATCGATATCAAGGAGGCTGTCAATCTTCATTTCCGTGATATCGGACAGAATCCGGAGAAACACGATGTGACGTATGAAAACGGACAGGCGCGTGAGAGAACGCAGATTCTGATGGATCTTGCCAACCAGTCCGGCGGTATGGTTATCGGAACGGGTGATCTTTCCGAGCTGGCACTTGGCTGGGCAACGTACAATGGCGATCATATGTCAATGTATGCAGTCAATGCATCTGTGCCAAAGACACTGGTGCGCCATCTGGTGCAGTATTATGCGGATACCTGCGGAGAGAAAGCACTCTCCGAAATCCTTCTGGATGTACTCGACACGCCGGTCAGCCCGGAGCTGCTTCCGCCGAAAGACGGCGTCATTTCCCAGAAGACAGAGGATCTTGTCGGACCGTACGAACTCCACGATTTCTTTTTGTACTATATGCTGCGTGTGACGTACGAGCCGCTGAAAATTTACCGTGTGGCGAAACTTGCGTTTGCCGGTGTTTACGATGATACAACAATCCTGAAGTGGCTGAAAACCTTCTACTGGAGATTTTTTGCACAGCAGTTTAAGCGTTCCTGCCTGCCGGACGGACCGAAGGTCGGAAGCGTTGCGGTTTCCCCGCGAGGCGATCTGCGCATGCCAAGTGATGCAAGCGTGAAACTCTGGAGAGAACAGCTTGACCGGCTGTAATCCATCGCATGAGATTCCGGCGCTTCTTCTGGTGCTTGCGATTGACGCGGTAAACTGTTCGGACGATAAGCATTAGAGTGTGTCTGGTTCACAGAATCAAGGATTGACAGATAAGACAACAGAAAAGCAATAGAAAAACAACAGAAAAATGGCTTCGGAGTGAGAACACTCAGGAGCCATTTTTAATTTTATTTGGTTGCAGAAGGATTGCGGGCCTGATCGAGAGCCTGGTCGATTGCCATGACAAGCAGTTCGGAGGTGTAGCGGTTATCCTCGCCGTAAATGAGGCCTTCGGTTGTCTGGTTTACGTAGATCTGACTTGCAATGGAATCGAGTGCAGGCTCCATAAGCGGGTACATAGCGGCCGTGGTCTCGCTTAGGTTATTCATTGAGATTGCGGTAATGCGGTCCTGCTCGACATCGACCTGTATATCGAAGGTCTGGTCACCGAGAGAAATTGTGGAGGTATAGATGCCGGGAATGTAGCGTGCACTCTCGGCAGAACCGGTGGATGAGGCCGCAGGTTTCTTCGCAGACTCCTTTTTTCCGGAACCGAACATAATCAGAAAAACCACGAGCAGAAGGATCGCGAGAGCGAGAAAAACAGTGGTGTAAACCACTTCTTTCATATGTAGTACAATGATTTTCGTTTTGGAACTCATGGGCGGGCACACTCCTTTTTGAAAAACCGTCTGTGAGCGGACGAGGGGCAAACGGACGGGCGTTTTTATTATAATGTATGTAAAAGAGAAATCGTTTATGAAAGAAAGTTTCGTAACATGCAAATTCCGAATATAATCTTTGGACAGTCTTTCTTCTGCCCGAGAATTAGTATATAATGTAATCGGTCACGATAACAGATTTCAGAGAAGAGTTGGGAAAAGAAGAGGGGAAAGATGAAAAAAAGAAAAATCAGAAGTACTATGAGTGTTTTTTTAACTACTTTTTTGCTTCTGCAGATTATATTACTGTTTCTGTACAAATCATTTATTGTTGATATTGCTAAAAAAAACGAGAAAAACCTGGTGGAAAATACACTGCAAATTTATCATAATACGATGGAAAGTGTATTGGAGCGACTTGACGATAACCTGGATCTTTTACTGGGATGTCGGCTGCTTTTGACACAGCTGAATGGAGAAAATAATCTGGAGAAAGTGAAAGCGCAGCATCAAATGCTGCAGATTCTTAAGGAAAGATGTAAAGATACCAAAGAAGCGGATGCCTATGCGATTGTTAATTGCAAAGACAACAGTATTTTGATTCAGAGAAATGGAAATATAACATATGATACAATAAAAGATATCAAAAAGTATCTTCAAAAGCGTAATACGTTTGATAAAACTCCTACATCCGGCTGGACTTCTACTGTCATGGGGGAGCAGGTGTATCTGGTAAAATATTATAATTATGGTGCAAATACGATCGCTGTATTGATATCAGAAAAAAGACTGGACTCTTTGTTAAACTATAATGATATGTCCATCAAAGAGGCAGCGTTCTATCTTACAGACAAAAAAGGGAAAATTCTGTGCGGTTCAGGAGAGGATTGGACATATGGAGAAGCGATAGAGAATCTGCAGAAACAGGATCCATCCATCAGTATCTATCGGGGATCTGTTCTGGAAGATGCATATCAGATGTATTACAGCGTAAAATCCTCCGAGTATGCCGCATATTCTACATCCGGTATCGTTATTTTTGGATTTTTAGTACTGTCTTTACTTTTCTTTGGAACAATTGTCTGGTATATGCAAAAAGAAATTTTTCAGCCGATTGCAGACCTGTCCTGGGTTTCCAGAAAAATTCACAGTGGGGATTTCAGGGCAAGAGCGGAATATAATACGAACAGCTACGAAATGGAAGAAGTAAAACAGGCATATAATGATATGGTACAGACGATTCTTGAAATGAGGGTAGAAAAGTACGAACAGGAACTTCGAATGAAGGATGTACAACTGAAGTATATCCATATGCAATTAAAACCACACTATTTCCTGAATGCTTTATCAACAATCAACAGCATGGTTTATCAGCACGAGGAAGAGAATGTCCATACCTTTATTCAGGCATTTTCACAGAATATCCGCTATATGTTTCGAACCGGTCTGCATACCGTTCCGCTGCAGGATGAAATAAAGAATGCCAGTGGATATCTGGAAATGCAGCGACTTATGTACCGGGATTGCTTTTATGTCTATATGGATATACCGGAAGAAACGCAGCAGTATCCGGTGCCGCAGATGATCCTGCATACATTTTTGGAAAATATATTTAAGCACGTGATCAGTATTGATTCGTTCACTACGGTTCTGATTCAGGCATTGTTGAGCTTTTCGGGGAAGGAAGTTTACTTAAAACTGGAACTATATATATCGCAGGGTCAATTTTCGCAGGAAATACTGGACTTTGTGAATAAAGATATGGAAATAACAGAAAAAGAAGATGGAAGTGGAATTGGAATAAAAAATGTAAAAGAGGTTCTGAAGATGATGTACCAGCAGGATCATCTTCTGTATTTTGAGAATCTGGAACCGGAAGGAACTAAAATAACCATATGGATTCCGAAAACACTGAAATGTACAGATGAGGAGAAAGACGAAGAGAGATGAATTTGCTGATTGTAGATGATGAAATTGTGACAACGCAGGTATTGGAAGAACAGCTGGATCGCGAGTTACTTTCTATTGACCAGATCTATGTGGCCTACAATACTTCTATGGCCAGAGATATTTTGCAAAAAAATAAAGTGGAACTGATTTTATGTGATATTGAAATGCCAAAGGAGAATGGAATTCATTTTCTGAAATGGGTACGAGAACAGAAAATCCAGACAGAGGTTATCTTTCTGACCAGCCATGAAAAATTTGAATATGCCTATGGAGCTGTACAGAATGGTGCGGCAAACTATCTGCTGAAGCCGATTGACATGAATAAAATCAATCAGACATTGCTTCGTGTGACAGAAAAAATAGTCTGGAAACAAAAAACGGAGGAAATCCGGGAATATTGGGAGAGCGGAATAAGAAAGATGGTGCGATATTTCTGGACAAGAGTATTGCTGGAACCCGGTGTGCAGAAACAGGGACTCGAGGAGGAAATAAAGCAGCAGGGGATAGAGGAAGAGATTCAGGAAAAATATTGTGTTGTGATTCTTCATTTTGCCAGTGGAAAACTGGACTTGGGTAAAGAAAAGGGACAGGAATCCATTTATAAATTTGCAATGGAAAACATTCTGGCAGAAGCATTCACAGAAAAAATCAAAATGGAAAATGTGATCTGCTGGGAAGAAAATAAGGGAACCTATCTTGGAATTCTGTCGGAATTTTCGGAAAAGGAGACGAAAGAGAGAGCAGAGCAGGTCAGAAACATATTTGAAAAATATTTTCCGGAGACATTGCAGATCGGATACATTTCCCCGAGTGTTCCTTTTTATGAAGTGGGTCTGGAAAAAGAAAAAATAATGGAATATGACAAAACGCATATTTATGACGAAGGGGAAATAAAGGAATTTATGGTATTGCTTCGAGAAAAGGAGGCGTCCGGACATATTCTGGACGAAGATTATATCCTGCAGTGTCTGAAAAAGGGGTCCAGGGTAAGCACACTGGAATATTTACAAAAAATGCTGCAGCATGTAAAACAAACGATGCATTCCGTAGAAGGATTTCGCAACTTTCAAGTGGAACTGACACAGCTTGTAAGCAAATATCTCCATGATAAAAATGAAAATATGAACAGCGTGATTCATGATCCGATCTATCTGAAACTGGATATGAATGCTGTTAAATCTGAGTTTTCTATGGTGCAGTGGATGACCTGGCTGATGAATAAGGTATTTGACCTGACACAGAAAGAACAGAAGGAAAAAACAGAAAAACGGATCACAGATCAGGTAATTGATTATATCAGAGAACACTATACGGAAGACATCAACAGGAATACGCTTTCAGAGAGGTTCCACTTTTCGCCGGAGTACATTGGAAAAATGTTCCGGAAGGATATCGGAACGTCGTTGAATGATTATATTAATTCCCTGCGTGTGGAAAAAGCGAAGCATTTGTTGGAAAACACCAATACAAAGGTGATTGATATTGCATTGGAAGTCGGATTTGATACGCTTCCGTACTTCTCATCTGTATTTAAAAAATATACGGGACTTTCACCGGCAGAGTTTCGGAAAAGAGAATAGATATCTTAAAAACGAAAGTTTTTGTACTTTTTTGTGTAAGAACTTTCGTTTTTTTTGCGTTATGATAAGTCTATCAAAAGGAACCGGAAAGAAGAAAGGAGAAACAAATGAAGAAAAAGATTTTGGCGATTTTGATGGCTACTTTGACAGTAGGATCTCTGCTGAGCGGATGTGGTGGAGCACAGAGCGGTGATGCAGCCGGAAAGCAGGAGAGCGGCAAACAGGAAAGCAGCGACAGCGAAGAACCGGCAGAGGTTGTATTTGCGTACATGACGCAGAACAATATCCCGGAGTCATCAGAACTGGAAAGAATTCAGAACCTGATCAACGATTATACAGTAGATAAGATCAATACGAAGGTCAAACTGGTACTGTTTTCCAATTCTGATTATATGAATCAGGTGAATCTGATGCTGGCATCCGGAGAACAGCTGGATTTATTTCAGGCATATAATACATCTCATCTGAAATATATCCAGGATGGAACAGCGCTGGATATTACAGAGTATCTGGACAATGATCTGAAAGAGACAACAGAAACTCTTTACGATGGTTTTCTGGCGCCGACAACGGTAGAGGGAAAAACATATGGAATTCTGAATATGGGTTCTAACTATGTACCGGGTGGATTTACCTATCGTGAAGATATTACAGAGAAACTTGGAATTGATATGAGCCAGGTTACCAAACCGGAAGATCTGACTGCAGTGTTTGCAAAGGTAAAAGAAGCTTATCCGGATATGACAATCATTGATCCGAACAGAGCGAATGCATTATTTGAAAGTTACCTGGGCAAGATTGATAAAATCGATCCATTAGGCGACAATATTGCCTCACCAGTTTCCGGTGTGGCTTATCAGGACAATGCAACTGTAGTGGATATGTATGAAACGACAGATTTCAAAGAACTGTGCGAACTGACCAGAAGCTGGTTTGAAGCTGGTTATTATGCAAGTGATGCAGCTACCACAACGGCAACTACCGCAGAATTACTGATGTCCGGCAACTGCTTTGGTACATTCTGTGGACTGGGTAATCCAAAGATTGCGCAGCAGTATACAAACAACTATGGTCATCCTTTTGAAAACGTACAGATCAGTGATTCTATGATCTGGTCTGGAAACGGCGGAGCATGGATGGTAAATTCCGGTTGTAAAGATCCTTCAGCAGCCTGCAAATTTATGAACCTGCTGTACACGGATGCATATGTAGACAACCTTCTGGTCTATGGAGAAGAAGGAGTGGATTACAAATTGGATGAAAATGGTTGTGCAGTAGCACCGGATGGATATACGGATCTGAACAGTGTAGCATATACCAATAATATGAACTACTATTTCTGGGGAAATAAATGGCTGACCTATCCGGTTGCAGGCGGTCTGTATGGAGAAGAAAAAGAGACAAATAAACAGCAGAATTATGATGGAGATCATTCAAATTATTATGGTTTCCTTTACGACTACAGTGATAAAGAAGCAGAATACACCGCATGCCAGAACATTGTAGAAGAGTATAAAAAATCTCTGTGGGTTGGTGCAGCAGATGTAGATACAACACTTGCCGAGATGACAAAACGACTGAAAGCAGCTGGTATGGATGACCTGATTCAGGCAAAGCAGGAGCAGCTGGATGCATGGATGAGTAGTAAGTAGAAAAGACTTTGAAAAAAGGAAAGGGCTGCGGAATATCACCGCAGCCTTATTTATAAAAGGGAGCTCGAATTATGCCAAAGAGTAAGAAGAAATATGCCAGTAAAAATACATTAGCATTGCTTTTCATTGCACTGCCAGGTATTACATATCTGATTATTAATAACTATATCCCGATTGTGGGAACCTTTATTGCGTTTAAAAAGTTCAGTTATGCAAAAGGAATCTGGGGAAGCCCATGGTGTGGACTGAATAACTTTAAATTTTTGTTTCTGACAGATGATGCATGGGTCATTACGAGAAACACGTTGTTATATAATCTGGCGTTTATTGTGATCGGAACAGTAGTTTCTGTGATTTTTGCAATCCTGCTGCATGAGCTGGGAGAACTGTTACGCGGAAAGTTTTTCCAGTCCGTGCTGTTATTTCCGCACTTACTGTCCTGGGTTGTAACGGCGTATCTGGTATATGCGTTATTGGGAAGTACAACCGGTTTTGTGAACAATACAATCTTAAATGCGCTGGGGAAAAAGGGCGTAGACTGGTATACCGCAAAAACGGCATGGCCGTTTATCCTGGTTATTGTATATCTTTGGAAGAATGCCGGATATAATGCGATCGTTTATATGGCAGGTATTGCAGGCATTGATAAGGAAATTTATGAAGCAGCAAAGATTGATGGCGCTTCTAAATTGAAACAGATTACTGCCATTACACTTCCGCTTCTGAGACCAACCATTATTATTATGACATTAATGGCAATCGGCCGTGTATTCTATTCGGACTTTGGTTTGTTCTATCAGGTACCGATGAATGCGGGAACCCTGTTTTCTACGACACAGACGATAGATACGTATGTATATCGCGGTTTGATGGAACAGGGTAATGTAGGAATGTCTTCGGCAGCAGGTGTATATCAGTCATTAGTTGGTTTTGCACTGGTAATGATTGCAAACTTTATTGTGCGGAAAAAAGATCCGGAAAACGCATTGTTCTAGGAGGCAGGATATGAAAAAGACAGTCAGCGATGAAAAACGATTTATTGCAATAGCAACAGTTATTTTAGTGGTAATCAGTATTGTGGCGTTGTTTCCGATGATTCTTCTGGTGGTTGCGTCCTTTACCGATGAAAATGAACTGATTACAAACGGATATCAGATTTTGCCGAAGAAACTCAGCCTGGAAGCATATACCTACATGGTAAAACAGGCAGCAACAATTGTAAGATCGTATCTTGTTACGATTGGAACAACCGTTGTCGGAACCGGATTAAGCGTGCTACTGACAACTTCGATCGCATATCCGATGGCACGAAAAACATTCAAATATAGAAATGCATTATCCTTTTTTGTGTATTTTACCATGCTGTTTAATGGAGGACTGGTGCCACAGTATATTATGTGGACAACATTTTTTCACATTAAAGATACGTATGCAGCACTGATTTTTCCGAATCTTCTGATGACAGCATTCAATATTTTCCTGGTAAGAAACTATTACAGCAACAGTCTGCCGGAAGCATTATACGAAGCTGCGCAGCTGGACGGAGCGTCAGAAATTGGAATTTTCACCAAAATTGTATTTCCGTTGTCGAAGCCGGTAGTTGCCACCATTGGACTGTTTACAGGTCTTTCCTACTGGAACAGCTGGACCAATGCTTTATATTACGTACAGGATCCAAAATATTTTGGTATTCAGAATCTGCTGATGCGTATCATGAAAAACATTGAATATCTGCGAAGCGGAGCATCAGAGCTGGCAGCGGAAGGACAGGCAGTTTCGCTTCCGGGCAACTCCATCCGAATGGCACTGGCATTTGTCGGAATTTTACCAATCATTATTATTTATCCGATGCTTCAGAAATATTTTATCAAAGGTGTGGTTGTCGGCGCTGTAAAAGGCTGACAGAAAGGAGAAACAGATGGCAGCATATGTACATTGTAATTTTCATTCCTGTATCCTGCGGATGCAGGTAGATGTTTCGATTCTGCTTCCGGAAAAGGAGCGGATGGAAGATGTGGAGCAGGGAAAAAAGGGAGAGACTTTCGGAAAAAACAAAAAATATCAGACCCTGTATCTGCTGCATGGATTTACAGGTGACCACCTTACGTATCTGCGGACCTCCAAAATTGAGCGTTATGCAGATGAGCATCAGATCATGGTGGTTATGCCAAGCGTATATAACAGCGCCTATACGGACATGAAATACGGACTGGATTATTTTTCTTATCTGACAGAAGAACTGACAGATTTTGTGGAGAGAAATTTCCCGGCAGCAACAAAGCGGGAAAACCGTTTTATTGCAGGAATGTCGATGGGAGGTTACGGTGCCTATAAATGGGGACTTACCTGTCCGGAAAAATTTGCGGCAATCGGAGGCGTTGCGGGATCTTACCATGCCGAATATCGTTATCAGGGAAAGGTTAACACGGTATCCACCCTTTGTGAAGCGTTATATGGTGATCCGCCTGCGATTACACCGGAGGTTCATGATGTTTTTACACTGTTGAAAAACCGGAAAGAAGAAGGAAGAGATATTCCGAGATTGTATACCTGCTGCGGTACAGAGGACAGACGTCACCAGGATTCGGTCGATCTGAAGGAGTTTGCGGATCAGCTGGGCGTTCCGCTGCTGTTTGAAGAGGGACCGGGAAGACATGATGATATTTTCTTTGATGAGTATATTCAGAAGATTCTGGACTGGATGAACTTTGCAGGGAAATCAGTAGAAGAATAAAATATACCGCAAAGTGGGGCTTGCAGATTGCGGAAATGATTTTTCAGACACGCGCTAAGCGAAAACACTACAGAATATAGAACTATTTAGCAGATAAAGACCCATATTTGTAGAAATTTTTCTTAGTGCGGCAGCCCCCACGGGAAATACAGGGAGAAGAGGAAAATGCAGATAGAAAAAGCAGCTGTAGCCGGAACACTGGAATCCAGCGATTGTATGGTTACGGTAGAAGATGGGGATGGCAACATAGATCTGGTACTGGAAAGTACAGTGATTCATCAGTATGGAAATCAGATCCGTCATGTGGTTCTGGATACTCTGGAAAATCTGGGAGTTCAGAACGTAAAAATTAAGATTGTAGATAAAGGAG
>ENA-OQBD01001130-OQBD01001130.1-human-gut-metagenome-genome-assembly--contig:-NODE-1130-length-12717-cov-3.425655_pt1 | contig 12717 bp, 14 predicted proteins | sample MGYA00242742_ERZ504543 | MGnify/ENA primary metagenome ERZ504543 (study PRJEB26092, sample SAMD00036239) | human gut metagenome | host: Homo sapiens | study: EMG produced TPA metagenomics assembly of... | reverse complement strand
AAGTGCGTTTTGGGTATTGGAAGGATGCGGCAATCCGTCTGACCGGAGAATGTGTCTGGAGTTTTACAAGCATGTTCTTGGAACTGTGGGATTATATTTTGAAAACAGAAAGTGATTATACAATTTTATCGGGCAACTTCCATGGAAAAACACAGGCTGCAGGGAAAAAAATCCATGCAGATGAAAAAGGATTCGTCCAGCCGTATACTGATTCTCCGCTGGATCACGAAGATGTCGGCGAAAATGTATATCTGAATATGATCAGCAGGGCAAAAAAATATCTTTACATCTTTACTCCGTATCTGATCATCGGGTCCGAGATGCGCACGGCACTTGTAAATGCGGCAAAATCCGGAGTGGATGTGCGTCTGGTTGTACCGGGAATTCCGGATAAGAAACTGGTGTATTTCCTGACACAGTCGAATTTCCCGTAATCTGATCAAAAACGGAGTGAAAATATACACATATACGCCAGGTTTTATCCATGCAAAATGTTTTGTGTCAGATGATGTACAGGCAACCGTGGGAACGGTAAATATGGATTACCGCAGTCTGTGTCTGCATTTTGAATGTGGCGTCTGGATGTATCGTACCCGGGCAGTTTTGCAGGTAAAAGAAGATGCGTTAAAAACATTTGCGGAAAGCCACGAAGTGACCCTGGAGGAATTTCAAAAGAAATCGTTTCTTGTGCGTACATTTATGGGGGCATTAAAATTGTTTGCACCCCTTCTGTAAAACACTAAATATAGTAATTTGTCCTTGCATTTTCTACAACATAAAGATAAAATATAGATTATGACAGAAAGGACGAGAGGGATGGAACTGACCGTTAAACTCCAGGTATTTGAGGGACCGCTGGATCTGCTTTTGTATCTGCTCGAAAAGAATAAAGTGAATATCTATGATATTCCGATTGTGGAGATCACGGAACAGTATATGGAGTATATCCGGGAAATGAAACGACAGGATCTGGAGGTACTCAGTGAGTTTCTGGTTATGGCTGCAACGCTGATCGATATCAAATCACGCATGCTTCTCCCATCGAATCCGGACAGCGAAGAGGAAGAAGAAGATCCGCGTGCGGAACTGGTACAGCAGCTTCTGGAATACAAGATGTACAAATGTATGGCGTATGAACTAAAAGACCGGCAGATGGATGCCGGTCGTGTTATGTATAAGAAGCCGACGATTCCGGAGGAAGTGCGTGCGTATGAGCCGCCGGTTGACATCCACGAACTGATGTCGGACATTACGCTTTCACGTCTGCATGAAATTTTTGAGAGCATTATGAAAAAACAGCAGGATAAAATTGATCCTCTGCGGTCAAAGTTCGGAAAGATTGAAAAAGAAGAGGTATCACTGGAAGACAAGATGGAGGATTTGAAAAAATATGCGGCCGGACACAGGCACTTCAGTTTCCGGGGACTTTTGACGGCACAGTCATCGAAAGTGGAAGTGATCGTTACGTTTCTTGCGATTCTGGAGCTGATGAAAATGGGAACGATACGGATTTCGCAGGAACATATTTTGATGATATCCAGATTGATTCGAAGTTGCAGCATAGATTATCATGTATTGCAGGATGGACGAAAAATATGGAAGCAAAAAAAATACAAGGCAATATAGAAGGAATTTTGTTTTCTATGGGAGAATCCGTAGAACTGGAAAAAAATTGCAGGAGCTCTTGGACTTGATCAGAAGAAAACAAAGGAACTGATCGATGAAATGAGAAACGAGTGGGAAGAACAGAAACGCGGCGTTACCATCACGGAGCTGGATGGAGCCTACCAGATGTGCACCAGACCCGAAATTTACGAATATCTGATTAAAATTGCAAAGCAGCCCAAACGCCGGGTTTTAACCGATGTTCTTTTGGAGACGCTTTCCATTATTGCATATAAGCAGCCGGTGACAAAGATGGAAATAGAAAAAATACGTGGCGTGTCATCGGATCATGCGGTAAACAAACTGGTGGAATATCATCTGGTGTGTGAACTTGGAAGACTTGATGCACCGGGGCGTCCGTTACTTTTCGGAACAACAGAAGAATTTTTACGCAGTTTCGGCGTACATTCAATCGATGATCTGCCGGTACTCAGTCCGGTACAGGTGGAAGAGTTTAAGCAGGAAGCAGAAGAAGAGATGCATGTGAAACTGGACGTATAAAAGAAGCAGGAATAATCATATACATAGAATAAAAATGTATATGGTTATTTTTTTATGTTTCAAAAAAGAATCTGCACAAAAATAATAAGTCTGTTGCTGGTAATCGGATGTCTGATGAGCGAACCGGTTTTGGCAGAAAAGCAAAAAGAACCCGAAGCGCAGACACTGTATTCAAAATCCTGCGCCATGGTGGATGGTGATAGTGGGCGCCTTTTGTATGGAAAAGAGGCACAGACAGCACTGCCGAATGCAAGTACCACAAAAATTCTGACCTGTATCGTGGCGATGGAACAATGTAAGCCCGATGAAGTGGTCACATTCAGCACAAAAGCGGCATCACAGCCGAAGGTACATCTCGGGGCGAAAAAAGGAGAACAGTTCTATATGCAGGATCTGTGGTATGGGCTGATGCTGGAATCCTATAATGACTGTGCATATGCAATCGCAGAACATGTGGCGGGATCTGCGGAAAAATTTGCAGCACTTATGAATGAAAAAGCAAAGAAGATCGGGTGCACCGACAGCCATTTTGTAACACCGAACGGTCTGGATGCAAAGGATGAGCAGGGGGAACATCATACCACAGCATATGATCTGTGCAGGATTATGAGTTATTGCGCATGGAAGTCTCCGGTAAGCAAGCAGTTTCTGGAAGTGACGCAGACCCGGTCACATACATTTCAGAGCCTGGAGGGAACCGGATATGCTGTTTCCAATAAAAATGCCCTGCTGGATATGATGGATCATGTGATTACCGGAAAAACCGGATATACGTCCAAAGCCGGATATTGCTATGTGGCTGCACTTGAAGAAGGGGGGAGACATTATGCAATCGCACTTCTTGCCTGCGGCTGGCCGAACCACAAAAATTATAAGTGGTCCGATGCAAAGACACTGTTTCAATACGGAATGGATGCCTATCATCTGTATCGGGGATCGGAAGCATCCATGGAGCTGCCGGATATAGAGATTGCGCAGGGCTGTCGGAAAGAAACACTCGAGGAATGGGCTACCCATGCCAAACTGCCGGTTTATGTTGATACGGATATCACAAAACTGACGTTTTTTGTAAAAAAAAACGGGGATACCGCTGAAATAAAGAAAGTATTGTCTGATCCGATAAGCCTTCCGGTCAAAAAAGGGCAGACGCTTGGATGTGTTTCCTACTGTATGAACGGCAGGGAAATTTACTCCGGAAAAATCAAAGCAGAGGTTTCCGTAAAAAATGGTCTCTTGAAAAGTTTTTTTCAAATTATGTGGAAAGAGGCACTGTTGGGCAAATAGGAAATTAGTCACAAAGAATTAGTGAAAAAATTAACAAATTATGTTGAAAAGAAGTGGGAAATGAGATACAATACAAACTAGCGGAAATTTTTATTTTTTATAGATGGAGGGCATAAAATGAGTAGTAACAATGAAAACTTGGCAATTCAGCGTATTGCTAAGTTGGTCGATGAGAACAGTTTTATGGAAATCGGTTCTCTCGTAACAGCACGTAGCACAGATTTTAATCTTACCGCTGCAAAGACCCCTTCAGATGGCGTTGTAATCGGTCATGGACTGATCGACGGCAATCTGGTATTTATTTACAGCCAGGATGCATCCGTATTAAACGGTACCATCGGAGAGATGCACGCAAAGAAGATTGCGTCTGTGTATGACATGGCAATGAAGATGGGAGCTCCTGTCATCGGTCTGATTGACTGTGGCGGTATTCGTCTTCAGGAGTCGGTTGATGCATTGGATGGGTTTGGAACTATTTATGCGAAGGAAGTAGCAGCTTCCGGTCTTGTACCTCAGATTTGTGGTGTATTTGGCAATTGTGGCGGCGGCCTTTCCGTTGTCCCGGCACTTTGCGATTTCGCGTTCATTGAAGAGAAGAAAGGACGCATGTTTGTAAATGCTCCGGATGCAATCGAAGGCAATAACACAGAAAAATGTGATACAGCCAGCGCAGCATTCCAGAGTGAAAATAACGGATGTGTAGATTTCGTTGGTTCAGAAGATGAGATCATGGAACAGATCCGTCAGCTGGTATGTATGCTTCCAAGCAACAATGAGGGAGATGTCTATACAGATGACTGTGAAGATGATTTAAATCGTGCCTGCGAGAGTATGGAGAATATGAAGGGAGATCCGAGATATCTGTTATCCCAGATTTCAGATAATAACGTATTCTTCGAGACAAAGGCAGATTATGCCAGGAATATGGTAACCGGACTGATCAAGTTAAACGGAATGACAGTCGGTGCTGTGGCAAACTGCAGCGAAGTATATGATGCAGAAGGCAAGAAAGCAGAGAGTTTTGACAAGTCCCTGACCGCGCAGGGATGCAACAAGGCAGCTGAATTTGTTCAGTTCTGTGATGCATTCTCAATCCCGGTACTTACCATTACAAATGTGAATGGATTGAAAAACTGCATGTGCTCTGAGAAGAAACTTGCAAAGGCACTTGCGAGAATGACTTACGCATTTTCCAATGCAACCTGTGCAAAGGTAAACCTGATCACAGGAGAGGCTTATGGAAGTGCTTATGTATTTATGAATTCCAAGTCTGTCGGAGCAGATCTTGTATACGCATGGAGCGGAGCAAAGATCGGTGCGATGGATTCTACTCTGGCTGCAAAGATTATGTATCCGGAAGCTGGTGCAGATGAGATCAAGCAGAAAGCTGCTGATTATGAAAAACTTCAGGATTCTGCCGCATCTGCTGCTGCAAGAGGATATGTGGATCGTCTGATTGATCCGGCAGATACCAGAAAATACCTTGTAGCTGCTTTTGAAATGCTTTATACAAAGTATGTAAGCGAGCCAGAAAAGAAACACGGTACCAAGTAGAAAGGTGAAGTTTTATGAAAAAGAGAATTGCTTTTGCACTTTGCATGATCCTGATGGTTCTGATGCTTGGTGCATGTGGAACAGACCCGACTACCGTGGATTACAATGGAAAGTCCTATTCAGATCTTCAGTCTGAAATGGATACCAATGCGGGCATGGTACAGAGTCTGGCTCAGTTGTTCAAAGAAAACAAACTGACAGCAGATACTCTTCCGGACGATGTAAAGGATCAGCTTACTTCAAGCTACGGTGTCACAGAGGCACAGATTGAAGCAGCTGCAAAGTGGCAGGATACTTTGGATGAGTTTGGTGAAATGAAAAAGATCGAAGACGATACTTTTGAGGTTACCAAATCCGGTAAGACACTTACCACAGATATGACCATCAAGTTCGCGAAGAAAGATGTGAATTTCGAAGTAGTATATGATTACTATTCCATGGATGTTACCGGTATTTCGGTAGATCCGATTTATACACTCGGTGAGAAAATGGAAAAGGCAGGACTGAATACTGTAATTTCTATGGCAGTTGTATTTGCTGTATTGATTCTGATCAGTCTTCTTATTTCCTGCTTTAAGATCTTCCCTTATCTGGAGAAAAAGAAAGCTGCCAAAGCAGCCGGACAGGCTCCACAGCAGGAAGAGACACCAGCCGCAGCACCGGCACCTGCCCCTGTTGCAGCACAGACAGATGACACTGAACTTATCGCAGTTATTGCAGCGGCAATCGCTGCAAGCACCGGAACTTCTACCAGTGATTTCGTAGTTCGTTCCATCAATCGTAGATAGGATAGAAAGAAAATTTAGGAGGAACATATTCATGAAGAATTATACAATTACCGTAAATGGTAACGTTTATGATGTTACAGTAGAAGAGACCGGAAGCACATCCGGCGCAGCAACACCGAGACGTACAGCTGCAAAGCCAGCTGCAGCACCGGCAGCACCAGCTGCTTCAGCAGGAGCCGGAAACATTAAGATCGAAGCAGGAGCAGCCGGAAAGGTATTCAAGATTGAGAAGAAAGTCGGCGATGCTGTAAAGAAGGGAGACACTGTCCTGGTTCTTGAGATCATGAAGATGGAGACACCAGTCGTTGCTCCGGAAGACGGAACTGTTGCAAGTATCGATGTAGCAGTTGGTGATGCCGTAGAATCTGGTGCATTACTCGCTACATTAAACTAATCCAAGGAGGAAAACACTGTGAGTTATGTAGGTGAAACATTATCGAACCTCCTGCATCAGACAGCCTTTTTCAATCTGACCTGGGGAAATTATGTTATGATTTTAGTGGCATTTATTTTCCTGTATCTTGCGATTAAGAAAGGTTTTGAGCCATTACTGTTAGTTCCGATTGCATTTGGTATGCTTCTGGTAAATATTTACCCGGATATCATCGCAAGCCCGGAACAGACCAGCAACGGCGTGGGCGGTTTACTTTATTATTTTTACACATTGGATGAGTGGTCTATTTTACCATCTCTGATCTTTATGGGTGTAGGTGCAATGACAGACTTTGGTCCGCTGATTGCAAACCCAATCAGTTTCCTTATGGGAGCTGCCGCACAGTTTGGTATCTTCAGCGCATACTTCCTTGCAATTATACTTGGATTTAATGACAAGGCTGCCGCTGCCGTATCTATCATCGGTGGAGCAGATGGACCTACTTCCATTTTCCTGGCTGGTAAGTTGGGACAGACCGGTCTGATGGGACCGATCGCCGTGGCTGCATATTCCTATATGGCACTTGTGCCGATCATTCAGCCACCTATCATGAAGTTATTTACAACAAAGAAGGAACGTGCGATCAAGATGCAGAACCTTCGTCCGGTCAGCAAGCTGGAGAAGATCCTCTTCCCAATCGTTGTTACCGTTGTTGTCTGCGTACTGCTTCCTACCACAGCACCACTTGTTGGTATGCTGATGCTTGGAAACCTCTTCCGTGAGTCTGGCGTTGTTCGTCAGCTGCAGGAGACTGCAAGTAACGCACTTATGTACATTGTCGTTATCTTACTGGGTACCTCTGTTGGTGCAACTACCAGTGCAGAAGCTTTCTTAAATGCAAGCACCTTAAAGATCGTTGTATTAGGTCTTGTTGCATTTATGGTTGGTACTGCTGCCGGAGTTTTATTTGGTAAGTTATTATGCTGGATTACCAAGGGCAAGATTAACCCTCTGATTGGTTCTGCCGGTGTATCTGCCGTGCCTATGGCAGCCCGTGTATCCCAGAAGGTTGGTGCAGAGGAGGATCCTACAAACTTCCTGCTCATGCATGCAATGGGACCAAACGTTGCCGGCGTTATCGGTACTGCGGTAGCTGCGGGATGTTTCATGGCTATATTTGGAATTTAATAAGGAGGAAAAGTCATGTCAGAAGTGGTAAAAAAACCATTAAAAATAACAGAAACTGTTTTGCGTGATGCCCATCAGTCACTGATCGCTACACGTATGACAACAGAGCAGATGCTTCCGATTATCCCAAAGATGGATAAGGTTGGATTCAATGCTGTAGAGTGCTGGGGTGGTGCGACATTCGATGCCTGCCTGAGATTCTTAAAAGAGGACCCATGGGATCGTCTTCGTAAATTAAGAGACGGATTTAAAAATACAAACTGCAGATGCTGTTCCGTGGACAGAATATCTTAGGATATCGTCCGTATGCAGATGATGTGGTAGAGTATTTTGTACAGAAGTCAATTGCAAACGGAATTGACATCATCCGTATTTTTGACTGCTTAAATGATATCCGTAACCTGCAGACAGCAGTTACTGCATGTAACAAGGAAAAAGGTCATGCACAGGTAGCTCTTTCCTACACCCTTGGAGATGCTTATACTCTGGATTACTGGATGGAGATGGCAAAGCGTGTAGAGGATATGGGAGCTGATTCTCTCTGTATCAAGGATATGGCAGGTCTTTTAGTTCCTGCTAAGGCTACAGAGCTTGTACAGGCACTGAAGGATTCTACCTCTCTTCCGGTAGAACTTCATACACATTATACTTCCGGTGTAGCTTCCATGACATATATGAAGGCAGTAGAGGCTGGTGTAGATATCATTGATACTGCAATGTCTCCATTTGCTCTTGGAACCAGCCAGCCTGCAACAGAGGTTATGGTAGAGGCTTTCAAGAACACACCATACGATACCGGTCTTGATCTGAATCTGTTAAGTGAGATCGCAGATTACTTCCGTCCGTTACGTGAAGAGGCACTTGCAAGCGGTCTGATGAACCCGAAGGTACTTGGCGTAAACATCAATACCCTTCGTTATCAGGTACCGGGTGGTATGCTTTCCAACCTGATTTCCCAGCTCAAGGAGCAGGGAAAAGAGGACAAGTACGAGGAAGTGCTTGCAGAGGTTCCGCGTGTGCGTAAAGACCTTGGTGAGCCACCGCTTGTTACTCCGTCTTCCCAGATCGTTGGTACACAGGCTGTATTTAACGTATTGATGGGAGAGCGTTATAAAGTCGCAACAAAGGAGACAAAGGATATTCTTCTTGGTAAGTACGGCCAGACCGTTAAACCATTCAATCCGGAAGTTGTTGACAAGGTTCTCGGAGAGGATAAAAAGAATGCAATCACCTGTCGTCCGGCAGATCTTCTTGAGCCGGAGCTTGATAAGATTGAAGCTGAGATGAAACAGTACAAGCAGCAGGATGAGGATGTATTATCCTATGCATTGTTCCCACAGGTTGCTACTGATTTCTTCAAATACCGTGAGGCACAGCAGACTGGCGTAGACGCAAAGACTGCTGATACAAAGAACGGAGCATATCCGGTATAGTCATATCCGGTTTCTACGAAAAAGACGCATCAGATCTGGTGCGTCTTTTTTGATGGGAAAAATTCTTTTTGCATGAAATCTTGCATTTTCCGGTTAAAGTGATACAATCAAAAGTGCTGTTTGTGGCACAGCTTTTATGGGATAAAGAGGAGAATATGATGTCAAATACCAATGATCTGTTAAACCGGATTAATAATTGTTACAGTTCGATGAGCAAGGGACAGAAACTGCTTGCAACTTACATTACAGATAATTATGATAAAGCGGTATTTTTAACAGCCGCAAAGATGGGGGAGACGGTCGGTGTCAGTGAGTCGACCGTTGTACGTTTCGCAACATATCTTGGATATAAAGGATATCCGGAATTTCAGCGTGCCTTAGAAGAACTGGTGCGCAATAAATTAAACTCCGTACAGCGCATGGAGGTAACCTACGGAAGAATCAGCCAGTCGAAGATTTTAGAGACAGTTTTATCGGCAGACGCGGACAAGATCAAAACGACACTGGAAAAAATTGATCACAGTGCGTTTGAGGTGGCCGTCTCGACAATCCTTGAGGCAAAAAATATTTATATTGTCGGGATCAGAAGCTGTGCGCCGCTTGCAAGTTTTCTCGGATTTTATCTGAATCTGATGTTTGATAATGTGCGTCTGCTTACGACAAACAGTTCGAGTGAACTGTTTGAACAGATGGTAAGAATCGGGGAAAATGACGTTATTATCGGAATCAGTTTCCCACGATATTCCATGCGGACATTAAAGGCATTGGAATTTGCAAATAACCGGGGTGCAAAAGTAATTACAATTACTGACAGCATACATTCACCGATGAATCTGTATTCTTCCTGCAATCTCATTGCGGACAGTGATATGGCATCCATTGTGGATTCCCTTGTCGCACCGCTTTCCGTTATCAATGCGCTGGTAGTGGCTCTGTGCATGAAGAAACAGAAAGAAGTGGCGGGAACGCTGACGATGTTAGAAGACATCTGGGATGAGTATCAGGTATATGAAAACGATGAGATCAATTATATTGATGATTCGATTAAGGTACATTATGCAAAATTAGGGGATATCGATAATGAGTAAAGTAATCGTGATCGGTGGAGGACCGGCGGGAATGATGGCTGCGTATGCGGCAGCGGAGAGCGGACATGCAGTGACGCTTTTAGAACAGAATGAAAAACTCGGAAAAAAGCTGTTTATTACGGGAAAAGGGCGCTGCAATCTGACGAATGCCAGTGATATGGAACAGCTGTTTGCCAATGTAGTCAGCAACCGTAAATTTTTATACAGTGCTTTTTACTCCTATGACAATGAGCAGGTGATTTCTTTTTTTGAGAGTCATGGAATGCCTACAAAAACAGAGCGTGGGAACCGTGTATTTCCTGTGTCGGATCATTCTTCCGATGTGATTGCGGCGTTATCCACCGCATTGCGGGGGCAGCATGTGGAAGTTTTACTGCATACAAAGGTAAATCGTCTGCTGCTTGAAAAGAGGGATGAAGAAAAGCGTGTTACCGGTGTTGAGCTGGCTGATCATACAAAAATGCATGCGGACGCAGTGATTGTTGCAACTGGAGGAATTTCCTATCCTTCAACAGGGGCAACGGGGGACGGTTACCGCATGGCAGAAGAGAGCGGACATAAGATGGTATCGCCGACACCGGCACTGGTTCCGATGGAAATGAAAGAACCGTGGGTCAGGGATCTGCAGGGCCTTTCGCTGCGCAATGTCCGTATGTCGGTTACCCGGGGCAAAAAGAAGCTGTATGAGGATTTTGGAGAGATGCTTTTTACGCATTTCGGTGTCAGTGGTCCGCTGGTATTGTCGGCAAGCGGATGTATCCCGGCAAAAGCATTTGACCAGGAGCTTTCCATGACGATTGATCTGAAACCGGCACTGGATGTGGAACAGCTTGATCACCGGATCTTAAGGGAATTTGATGAAATGAAAAATAAGCAGTTTAAAAATTCTCTGGGGCATTTGCTCCCGGCAAAAATGATACCTGTTATGATTGCGTTATCAGGCATTGATCCAGATACAAAGGTGAATGAAATATCCAGGGAACAGAGACAGAATCTGTTACATCTGTTTAAAAATATGCCGCTTACAATTACAGGGCTTCGCGATTTTAAAGAGGCAATTATAACAAAGGGCGGTGTTTCCGTGAAAGATATCAATCCTTCCACGATGGAGTCAAAACTTGTGCAGGGGCTGTATTTCTGCGGCGAGGTGCTGGATCTGGATGCACTTACCGGTGGCTATAATCTTCAGATTGCCTGGTCCACCGGACACCTGGCGGGAATATCCGTTTTGTAATTTCAAGATAAATAATTTATTTCAAAGGAGAATAGAAAATGGCATTTAATATTGCAATTGATGGACCGGCAGGAGCCGGGAAAAAGTACAATCGCCTAAAAAACTTGCGGCGGATCTGGGGTATGTGTATGTGGATACCGGTGCAATGTACCGCGCGATGGCATATTAATTTTTTACAGAATCATATCGATGCTTCCGATGAGCAGGCGATTGCGGCTGCCTGTCCGAAGGTAGACGTGACCATTCAGTATATGGGCGGAGAACAGCAGGTGATCTTAAATGGAGAGAACGTAAACGGCGTTATCCGGAAAGAGGAAGTCGGCAACATGGCCAGCGCGACCAGTGTTTATCCAGTGGTTCGTACAAAACTGGTAGAATTGCAGAGACAGCTTGCTGCAAAGGAAAATGTGATTATGGATGGAAGAGATATCGGTACGGTTGTCCTTCCGAATGCCAATGTGAAAATTTATCTCACTGCAAGCTCGAAAGTGCGGGCAAAGCGCCGCTTTGATGAGCTGACAGCAAAAGGTGTATCCTGTGATATGGATGCGATAGAAAAAGATATTATTGAGCGCGATTACCGGGATATGCACCGGGAAACTTCCCCGTTAAAACAGGCGGATGATGCTGTCCTTTTAGATTCATCGGATCTGGATATTGACGGCGTTGTTGAAGAAATGAAAAAAATAATCAAGAAGGCGGAATAGACAAAAATGAAGCTGACGATTGCAAAAAGTGCCGGGTATTGCTTCGGCGTGAAACGGGCAGTAAATATGGTATATCAGGAAGCAGAAGAGGCAAAAGTTCCGGTATATACGTATGGGCCGATCATTCACAATGAAGAAGTAGTCAGGGACCTTAAACAGCGTGGAGTTCATGTGGTCAGGGAGCTCAAAGAACTTGAGAATCTTCCAAAAGGAAAGATTATCATCCGTTCACACGGTATCAGCCGCAGAGAACATGAAGCAATGAAGGCATGCGGATTTGAAGTGCTGGATGCAACCTGTCCGTTTGTCCTGAAAATTCACCGACTTGTGGAGAAGTACAGCAAAGAAGGGTATCGGATTGTGATTGCCGGAAACGAACATCACCCGGAAGTGGAAGGAATTCTCGGATGGGTGGAAGGACAGCCTGCCTATACGGTCACAAGTCAGGAAGATATTGAAAAATTACCGTTAAAAGAGGGAGAAAAAGTCTGTCTGGTGGCACAGACGACATTTAACTACAATAAATTTCAAGAATTAGTTGAAATTATAAAGAAAAAAGGTTATGATATAAGTGTTTTAGATACAATCTGCAATGCAACGGAGGAAAGACAGACGGAAGCGCGCAAAATTGCTGCGGAGTCGGATCTCATGATTGTCATTGGTGACAAGCATAGCTCCAATACGCAAAAATTGTATGAAATATCTAAAAAGGAATGTGCAAATACTTACTATATACAAACGAGTAAGATATGGATTATCATCAGATACAATCCATCAATAACGTAGGTATTACAGCAGGGGCTTCAACCCCAAATAATATCATTGAGGAGGTTTCAAAGAATGTCAGAAATGAGCTTTGAACAAATGCTGGAAGAATCTTTTAAAACTATAAGAAATGGAGA
>ENA-OQBD01001129-OQBD01001129.1-human-gut-metagenome-genome-assembly--contig:-NODE-1129-length-12720-cov-2.717462_pt1 | contig 12720 bp, 17 predicted proteins | sample MGYA00242742_ERZ504543 | MGnify/ENA primary metagenome ERZ504543 (study PRJEB26092, sample SAMD00036239) | human gut metagenome | host: Homo sapiens | study: EMG produced TPA metagenomics assembly of... | reverse complement strand
TAATATGTAATCAGGAAGGAGATATAAATTATGGGATTGATCAAATCAGCAGCCGGTGCATTTGGCGGAACAATGGCAGATCAGTGGAAGGAGATTTTTTTACTGCGATGCAATAGATAAAGATGTTCTGGTTGTAAAGGGTGAGAAGAGAGTAGGCGGACGTTCTTCCAACAAAAAAGGCAGTGATAATATTATTTCAAGCGGTTCCGGAATTGCTGTTGCAGATGGTCAGTGTATGATCATCGTAGAACAGGGAAAGGTTGTGGAGGTTTGTTGCAGAACCCCGGACAGTTTTACCTATGATGCATCCACAGAACCAAGTATTTTGCCGGAAGTCTGGGAGAGGAATCCACAGGACTTTTGATACAGTAAAGAAGCGTTTTACATTTGGCGGCGATACAGGCAAAGACCAGAGAGTTTATTATTTTAATACAAAAGAACTGGTAGATAATAAATTCGGCACAGCAAATCCAATTCCATTCCGGGTAGTTGACAGAAATATCGGTCTTGATATAGATGTATCTGTGCGTTGCAATGGAGTATATTCTTATAAGATTGTTGATCCGCTTCTGTTTTATACAAATGTGTGCGGAAATGTTGAACAGCAGTATGACAGAGAAGAAATTGAAGTTCAGTTAAAGACAGAATTTGTAAGTGCTCTTCAGCCTGCATTTGCAAAAATCTCAGAACTTCAGATCCGTCCAAGTGCCATTCCGGGACATGTTCTGGAATTATGCGATGCCATGAATGAAGCCCTTACGAAAAAATGGCAGCAGACCAGAGGTCTTGCGGTTGTTTCCATTGCCATGAATCCTGTGACTCTTCCGGAAGAGGATGCACAGCTTATCAAAGATGCACAGAAGAATGCCATTCTCAGAGATCCGACTATGGCAGCAGCGACACTTGCCGGTGCTCAGGCAGATGCAATGAAATCAGCAGCCTCCAACACTGCAGGTGCTATGACCGGATTTATGGGAATGGGCATGGCAGGCCAGGCAGGTGGAGCGAATATGCAGAATCTCTATCAGATGGGGGCACAGCAGCAGGCAGCACAGCAGCAGGCTGCACAGAATATGCAGCCGGCATCCGGGGCAGGAACATGGAAATGTGAATGTGGTGCAGAGAATACAGGAAAATTCTGCTCTGCATGTGGTAAACCGAAACCGCAGCGGGAAGAGTGGATATGCAGCTGCGGCGCAGTAAATACAGGAAAATTCTGTTCTGAATGTGGAAGCCCAAGACCGACCGGAAAGTGGACATGCAGCTGTGGTGCGGTAAATACAGGAAAGTTCTGTGCAGAATGTGGAAAGCCAAGACAGTAAAATACAGCAGGGGGGAGAAATGTCTATGTCTGATCTGAGAGAATATAAATGCCCTGCCTGTGGCGGTGCAATAGAATTTGACAGTAAGTCCCAGAAAATGAAGTGTCCATACTGTGATACAGAATTTGAACTGGAGACATTAAAAGAACTGGATGCGCAGATGGAGCGTGAAGCCGGACAGCAGGATGATCTGTCAGGATGGCAGACAGATGCCGGTGGAGAATGGCAGGAAGGTGAGACAGATGGAATGAATGTCTATACCTGTCAGTCCTGTGGTGGTGAGATTATCGCAGATGAGAATACAGGAGCATCAAATTGTCCGTATTGTGGAAATCCTGTAATTATGACAGAGAAGTTTAAAGGTGCATTAAGGCCGGATCTGGTGATTCCGTTCAAATTGGATAAGAAAGCGGCAAAAGAAGCATATTACAGGCATATTAAGGGAAGAACATTTTTGCCAAAAGCATTTCGCAGGGAAAATCATATTGATGAGATTAAGGGGCTGTATGTTCCGTTCTGGCTTTTTGACGGGGATGTTGATGCTGAGGTGCGTTATAAGGCGACAAAGGTAAGAATGTGGAGTGACCATGATTATGATTATACGGAGACCAGCTACTATTCTGTGGAGCGAAGCGGAGAGATGACATTCGTTTCTGTACCTGTAGATGGATCAGAAAAGATGGCAGATGATTTGATGGAATCCATTGAACCATTTAAAATTTCAGAGTCTGTGGATTTTCAGACCGCATATCTTTCCGGATATCTGGCAGATAAGTATGATGTCAGTGAAAAAGAGAGCATCAACAGGGCACATGACCGTATGAAAAAGAGCGCAGAGGAAGTACTGGCAGATACAGTGAAGGGTTATGCTTCTGTTGTTCCCGAAAATACAAACGTAAATATTTCAGGCGGAAAAGCACAGTATGCACTGTATCCGGTATGGATTCTGAATACAACATGGAAAGATAAGAAATATATATTTGCAATGAACGGACAAACCGGAAAAATGACAGGAGACCTTCCGATTGACAGGGGAATTTATTTGAAATGGCTTGCCGGACTGACCGCTGTATTCACGCTTGTTTGTGCCTTGCCGGACTGCTGATTTTTTAAGGGAGGACGAAAGATATGCTGAAGAAAAAGATCATACCTGTATTTCTGGCTTCTGTCCTTACTGTATCAGGTACAACAGGATTTGTGACGGAAGCATTTTCAGAAAATGTTTATGCGGCAGAAGAAGTGCATACAGAAAGGCTGGCAGATTTTGCAGATCTGTTAGATGATGGGCAGGAAGAAGAACTGGAGGCGAAACTGGATCAGGTCAGCGAGGACTACGGCTGTGATGTTGTGGTTGTCACAGAGGAGGCTCTGGATGGTGCAGTTCCGCAGGATTATGCAGACGATTTCTTTGATTATAATGACTATGGCATGGGAGAGGACAAGAGTGGTATATTGTTTTTGATAACCATGTCAGAACGTAAGTGGTGTATATCCACACATGGAGAGGCTATTCAGATTTTTACTGATGCAGGACAGGAATATATGACGGATAATTTTGGGTCATATTTATCCGATGGTGAGTATTATGAGGGCTTTATGAAGTTTGCTGATCTGTGCGAAGAATTTATCATTCAGGCACAGAGCGGAGAACCGTACGATGTAGAAAATCTGCCGGAGGAAACCATCCCTTTTTATATGATATTTCTCATTTCGCTTGTGGTCGGATTTGTGATCGCGCTGATCGTAACCGGAGTAATGAGAAGCCGGATGAAGACTGTACATATGAAGCCGGATGCAGCAGATTATATGAAAGACGGAAGTCTTCATATTAACAGAAGCCGGGATATATTTCTGTATCATCAGGTCACACGTACGGCGAAGCCGAAGGAAGAGAGTTCCGGTGGCGGTGGAAGCAGTACCCATACAAGTTCTTCGGGTGAGACGCATGGGGGTTCCAGTGGATCATTTTAACTGACTGGCATGACATATAAAAATCCTGATCTTTTATATTATTTTATGGGATAACCATAAAATGACAGGAAAGATTGGGATTTTATTTTGCGCAAAATTACGGATACCGGTTGCAAGACATCAGAGAATATGATACAGTACAAGGTGGTTTGTTTTGTGTAGAGACAGTTGTCCGGCAAAAAGAAAATAAACTGCGAAGCGGATTGCAAATATCCGCCTGACGATAACAGATTTCTGCACAAAAGAATTATAAAATGAAATAAAAAACAGAAATAATGGAGAGGACATGAAAAAATACGTTGATAATTTTATGCAATACCGGTTTCTTTTGTCAGAACTGGTAAAAAAAGGGATTAAGCTGAAATACAGACGTTCTTATCTGGGAATGATATGGTCTATGTTGGAGCCGTTGCTTACCATGATCGTGCTTACAATTGTATTTGGTACTTTGTATGGAAATACAGACAGGACCTTTCCTGTATATATCCTGACCGGACGACTCCTGTACAGTTTCTTTTCACAGTCCACCAAGGCCGCTTTGAAATCTATACGTCAGAACTCGGCAATGATCAAAAAGGTATATGTACCCAAATATTTGTATCCGCTGTCCAGTGTGCTTTTTAACTATGTGATCTTTCTGATCTCACTGATCGTACTGGCAATGGTGAGTGTGATACTTGGTGTAAAGCCTACGTTCTATCTGCTTCAGGCACCAATCGCACTGATACTGATTCTTATTATGTCATATGGATGCGGAATGATCCTGGCAACAATAGGTGTATTTTTCAGAGATATGGAATATCTCTGGTCTGTAGCACTTATGCTGGTTATGTATACATGTGCGATTTTCTATTATCCTGAAAAGCTTTTGAAGAGTGGATGGGCATGGATACTGAAATATAACCCATTGTATTGTGTGATTGATATTTTCAGATGTTCAGTATTTGGAAAAGCGATGAATATTCATTATTTTGCATATGCACTTATCTTTTCCGTTGTGGCAATGGTGATTGGATTACTTTGCTTCAAGAAGAAACAGGATGATTTTATTCTTTACATCTGAGAACTGAGACAGAAAGCTGCAGGGCAGCGGAACGAATTATTTTTGAAAAATAGGGAGAAAAATGAGCAAACAACCAGCGATTATTGTTGATAATGTGAGTATGAAATTTAATCTCAGCAAAGAGAAAGTAGACAGTCTGAAAGATTATATTATCAAGTCAATTAAAAAAGAGATTAAATATAATGAATTCTGGGCTTTGCAGAATGTGAGCTTTACAGTGGAAAAAGGAGACAGGGTAGGAATCCTCGGACTGAATGGTGCAGGAAAGAGTACTCTTCTTAAGGTTATCGCAGGCGTTTTCAAACCAACAGAAGGTTCAGTTACAAAACATGGGAAGATGGTTCCGCTTCTGGAACTGGGTGCAGGATTTGATCAACAGTATACAGGAAAGGAAAATATTTATCTTTACGGAGCAATGCTTGGATATTCCAAAGAATTTATTGATGAGAAGTATGATGAGATCGTGAAATTTTCCGAATTGAAGGATTTTATTGATGTGCCGATCAAGAACTATTCATCAGGTATGAAATCCAGACTTGGATTTTCGATTGCTACAGTGGTTTCTCCCAAAATTCTGATATTGGACGAGGTATTATCTGTAGGTGATGCGAAATTCCGTAAGAAGAGTGAGAAGAAAGTACTCAGCATGTTTGATTCGGGTGTAACAGTGTTGTTTGTCTCTCATTCTCTGGCACAGGTTCAGAGAATCTGTAATAAGGCGATGATCCTTGAAAAAGGAAAACTGATCGCTTACGGAGATATTGATACGATTTCTGAACAGTATGAGAAAATGACTAACTGACAGGGACAGACAGAGATATCTGTCTGACAGAGAAAAAATTTAAGAAGTCAGAAATATCCGGAGGAGTATATGACAAACGGATTAAAAAAAGAAGATTCAGCAGCTTTAAAAGGTCTTGCAGTGTTACTGCTGATCTTTCACCACTGCTACCGTCTTGCAGACAGAATCGAAAGATATCAGGTGGATCTGTGCGGGCTGACAACAGAACAGCTTGTTGCTATTGCGGAATGCTGTAAAATCTGCGTGGCAATATTTGCATTTGTATCCGGTTACGGGCTGATGTATGGATATTCGGCTAAAATGAAAAATAAAGAAAAGTATGCAGTATCAGAATGGATATCCGGACATCTTCTTTCCACTATGTCCGGATTCTGGTTTACTGCAGCTGTATCCTATCTTATTTACTTTGGACTTGGACTTAAGGATCCGAGCAAGTGGGGAGAAACCTTTTATGAAAGAGGATTCGCCGTATTTGCAGATATACTGGGAATCTCCAGACTTTTGGAGACTGAAAGTCTTAACGGGGCATGGTGGTATATGAGTGCTGCGTTTGTATTTATTATATTGCTTCCTCTGTTAGATGGGACGATTGAGAAATTTGGAGGCATATTCTGTATTGCAGTTATCTTTTTGCTTCCGAGAATTTTAGGTATTGGATTTCAGGGAGGCTCAAAGCCATATTCATTTCTTTTGATATTTGTGGCAGGAATGTTATGCTGTAAATATAATTTCTTTCAAAAATTGCATGAATACAGGCGGAAAAAATTAAAATTCATCTGTTTGTCTGCTTTACTGTGTGCCGGCCTTTTCCTGTACCATAAAATCGACCTGAAAATTTTCTGGGAATTTCGGTATGTACTTGTTCCATTCCTGCTGATTCTCTTTTGCGTTGAATATTTGTTCAGGATTACGCCTGTATCCTTGTTCCTTCAGTATCTGGGCAAGCATTCCATGAACATCTGGCTGGTACATACATTTGTGAGAGATTCTCTGGGAAAATATGTATTTGCATTAAAAAAATTCTGGCTGATTCCTGTTGCAGTTCTTGTGATTTCGCTGGGAATCAGTTACTGCCTGGATTTTCTTAAGAAGATTACAGGATATCAGAAACTGATACGGCTGTTACAGAAAAAAGTGACGGAACATTATGCGGTACGGGAATGATTTTTCGAGAGGATCGCAATAGGATTCAGAGTGGACAATAGTGACGGATGGGAGAGCGTATCATGAAAATACTGCAGATTGGAATGGAAATGTTGCCGGAGGTCTGGAAGCATTTGTGATGAATTACTATAGAGTTCTGGTGCATATGGATATACAGTTTGATTTGTGTGTATGTATGATAAAATTGCATATGAAGAGGAAATCAGGAAACTGGGTGGAAGGATCTACTATATTCCAAATGTAAAAAAGAACTATCAGGGCTATATAAAGAACTGAAAAAAATATTAAAAGAAACAAAATATGATGCAGTACATGTAAATATGCTTTCAGCTGCAAATATTGTTCCGTTACGTGTGGCTCATACAATGAAAGTGCCAAAGATAATTGCGCACAGCCACAGCTCTTCCTGTCCCGGACTGATCAGGAAAAAATCATGGACAACTGGAACAGACCAAAGATTGCAAAAATATGCTACTGACAGGATTGCATGCGGAGAAATGGCGGGCAGGTGGCTGTTTGGAGATAAAGCTTTCCAAAGCGGTCAGGTTACGTTGATCAATAATGCCATTCAGGCAGAGAAGTTCAGTTTTTCAGAAAAAGACAGAGATTCACTCAGAAAGGAACTGGGATGGGAAAATAAAACAGTGATCGGTCATGTAGGAAGATTTGATATTCCGAAGAATCATGACAGAATGCTTGATATTTTCCAACAGATCGTTTCCGAAAAAAAAAGATGTGATGCTGTGTCTGGTAGGTCCCAAAGGAAGGTCTGTACAAAGAGATAAAAGAGAAAACAGTACAGAAAGGACTGGAAGATAAGGTATATTTTGCCGGTAAACAGGAGAATATCCGCAGGTATTTATCTGCTATGGATGTTTTTCTGTTTCCGTCTGTTTTTGAGGGTGTGCCATTTGCGCTTATTGAAGCCCAGGCAAATGGACTTGCCTGCGTAATGTCAGAGGCGGTGTCTGAGGAGGCAGTTGTTTTTCCTGAGAGAGTCAGACGGCTGTCACTTGACAGAGATAATATACAGTGGGCGGCAGCAGTGATGGCAATGAGTTCTATGAACAGAGAAGCGGCTGATCTGATAAAGATGCGGCTGTCAGATGCGCATTTTAACATTGAGACAGAGGCAAAACGTTTGAAAGATTTATATTATCATACGAGGTAAATTACAGATGGACAAGATTGATTTTGTATTGCCATGGGTGGATGGATCAGACTCAGCCTGGATAAAGCAGAGAAATGAGTATCTGGGAATTAAAAATTGACCAGACACAGGACAGCAGATTTCGGGACTGGGAAAATCTGCAGTACTGGTTCAGAGGTGTTGAAAAATTTGCTCCATGGGTGAATCATATATATTTTGATGTACATGGGGGGCATATCCCTTCATGGCTGAATACAGATCATCCGAAGCTGACAGTTGTAAAACACGAGGATTATATTCCGAAGCAGTATCTGCCCACATTCAGCAGTCATCCCATTGAACTGAATATGCATCGGATCCGAGGTTTATCCGAACAGTTTGTATATTTTAATGATGATATGTTTCTGATAAAAAAGGTCAGACCGGAACAGTATTTTAAAAATGATCTTCCGGTGGATATGCTGGCTCTTCAGCCTGATGTGGCAAATACAAAAGATCAGGTCATGCCATATATTTACCTGAATAATGCCATGCTTCTGGCAAAATATTTTGACAAACGTGAAAATATGAAAAAACAGCCGGGAGCATATTTCCATCCCGGTTATCCGTTTATGTATTTTATTTATAATATGTTAGAACTGGCGTTCCCGTTGTTTACAGGATTTTACACGGTTCATGGGCCGTCTCCTTTTAAAAAGAGTACTTTTGTGAAAATGTGGGAATTAGAACCGGAGTTGTTAAACGAGGTGTGCAGCCATAAATTCCGTCAGAAAGAGGATGTCAGCCAGTATGTGCTCATGGGAGTATCAGAAACTGACTGGCGGTTTTGTTCCCGGCAATGTAAGAAGACTCTGCCGGTATTATGATGTCTCAAATGATAACAGCAGGATTGTGGCTGATATAGGTCATCAGAAGAGTGGAAGCGTCTGTTTGAATGACAGCAATCAGGAGATTGATTTTGAGTGGGCAAAAGAAGAACTTCATATGGGTTTTGCGCAGATCTTGAAGGAAAAATCTGCATTTGAAAAGTAAGAGGTGAAAAAAGTGATCGTATTAAAAGCAGATAGCGAATTAAAAATGACATTTGAACGGCTGATAAAGACCATGCATGCAAATGTAAACTGGACAGGTCCTTTTTGTGGCACTTGATAATTATCTCATTTTACAGGGGGAAGTGCGCTCCCTGTTTTTTCATTTTGACAGTAGAAAAGTGGCGGAAAATATTGTAGATCTGCCGATCAAAGAAGATGAGATCAAAGATACCGATGAGGCAGCAGTACGGGATGTGATCAATATGATCCTGTATGCATTTGGAAAATGGGGAACGATCCAGGGACTTCGTGTGGAAAAAAATACGGAGCAGCTGAATACTCTTTTCGGGCATGTGCTTGCAGGAATCTATATTGAACCGGAATATACCACGCAGTATTTTTCGTTTTTATCATGCAGGAAAGCGTATTACCTATGAAGATGTGATACAGGCGGCACTTGAGGCAAAAGAAGCAGTGCAGAAGGAAGAGGAAGCAGACGAGGAACAGGGACTCTGGCATAAAGTTGAATGGAAGATGGCGCATACTGTTTTTGAGAGAATAGAACTTTCACTGTCAGAAAGAGCAAAAGGCAGGATTGGCAATAACTTTTATAAAGTTGGTTACCGCTGCCCAAAATGCAAAGGAAATCTGCATATGATCATGTATCCGAAAGGAAAAGAGTTTCGAATCGAGACGCCTGAGGGAGTAGTCCTTTTGGCAAAAGCATGTACCTGTGCAGCGTGTCACAGATTTTATACGCCGCGCCCATGGAAACTTCTTGGAGACGGCGATATTTATCTGATGGATTTTGAGGAGGATAAAAAGGCATACGAAGATTATCTTGAGCTGATGGGGCGTAACGGCGAGCATGAGGCAAACAGCCGTTATAATGAGTATGAGGACGGCAGAAAGCCGGCGGGTGTCGAGGACGAGCAGCAGCCACTTGAGGAACTGTGCGAGGATCTGCCGGAATATTCAGATGCAGACTTTGAGGAATTATTAAATAAAGATAGAAGAGGGAATTTTTCCCGGAAAGCAGTATTGCAGCCTGCGAACCTGCCATACAGGAGGAAAAAAAGCGTCGTAAAAAGTTAAAGAGTACGCCTGCATCAGATCAGGACGAAGTCACAGATGATGAAGAAGAGCAGGATGAGAGCAAGAACCGGCACGCAGAAAAACAGCATGGAAATGAAAGCGCGAGTGAAAGTGGATGGAAGCGGAATGAGAACGAAAGGCTGTATGCAGATGCACGTCAGGATGAAACCGAACGACGCCATGTGAAAGTTTCCCGATATGAGAGTGACAGCAGGCAGCCGCACGAAGCTGGGCAGATCAGCGGGGAATCGTCCGATGAAAAATATGCACAGGTAAATAATGCGGAGGCGCAGAAAGTCTGCGAGACTTATCAGGCTAAATTTGGAGTCGCAGACCGTATGTCAGAGCGCCAGCTTTCCGAATTAAAACATCAGCTCATGCATGAAACAAGAATTTCGCCCGAAGAGCGGAAACAATACCTGGATATGTTAGAGGAAAAAGAACAGGACAGAAAGCTTGCCGCGTTAAATAAAAAGGCAGAGAGCTGCGCAGATAAAAATTATGCCGTGATGCGCCGTGTCTATGACGAGATTGCAGAGGAAAAGCTGCCGCAGGAGAAAAAACAGAATCTGCTTTTAAATCTGAAACAGAAAATGCAGACACAGGCAGAGCGGGAAGTCGCAGAGCTGGTTGGAAAAATGCCGCCTAATATGGACAGGGCACGTTACCATGCACTTCGGGAGAAATTAAAAGAATACGAAGGAGTAGATTTAACCCCATATCAGGAACGGTTAGAATCGCAGAAAAATCTTGCCGAACAGCAGGAAATAAAAAATATGATCCGCCAGTCGAGAAAAATCACCAGAGATGATCTGACAGAGCTTAAGGAGCGTCTGAAAGAAAAGGAGTTTGAGCCGGGGCTGGTTTTGCCGTATTTTGAGCAGATCGAGAATAAAATCCGTCAGATGGATGAAAATGAGATCGCAGAAATTACCGGTGATCCGGCACACATGTCCTTTGATGAGGGAATGGATGCGTATCAGAAGATTGCAGAAGGACCATATTTACCGGATTTAAAGGATAATGCATTAGAACTTTTAAGCAGGCGTCTTTCCAAGATCAAGACGGATGAGTGTGAACAGCTTGTAAATAAGCTGAAAAATGAACTGGAAGAGGCGGGAATCACAGAAAGCCAGAAACATTATTTTTACCCGGCGAGAAAAGTGCTGTTAAAGCAGGCAGCGCCGCAGGAAAACAGAGGTTATCGATTATGCCATGGCATCCTATGCCGCAGGAAACGGTCTGTTTGAATATCCGACTTTTTTGTGGTGGATACATCGAGAAAACAACAGTGGAAAAGAGGGGATTATCCTGACACCGGAACATCTATATTACAGCACACTGATGACATCTTACCGTATTGATGTTCCGTCCATAGATGAGATCACTGCATCCACAGGACTTTTAAACCGTGGTGTGTATGTGACAGAGAAAAATGGGAAAAAGACGAAAATTCCATATGCGGTAGAAAATAAGCAGCTCACGGCATATGCCGGGGTATTGAATGAATTTATTCATTATTTACAGGAAAAACCGGATTCGCGAAATATTTCTTATCTGGCGAAAGAAAAACATGATACGATCTGCTGCTTCCGCTGTGGTTATGTATATAAGGGAGGAAATATCTGTCCAAAATGTGGATTTAAAAACAATGCTTAGAAAATATTAAGAATTATTAAAAATGTATAAAAATGCTTCTTATTTTTGAAAGATATGATATAATGTTACCATACATATTGTTATTTAATTAACAAAATATGTGATGGTTATATAAAAGTTGCACACAGTAAATGACACAAAAAATACAGGCATGTGTATGTGTCAGGGGGCGGCCTTTTGATGGCGGCAGATTGGAGGAAAGATGGCAAGATTTACATTACCACGCGATTTGTATCACGGGAAAAGGGGCATTGGAAGCATTAAAGACGTTTGAAGGCAAAAAGGCGATTATCTGCGTAGGCGGTGGTTCCATGAAACGTTTCGGTTTTCTTGACCGCGCAAAACAGTATCTGGAAGAAGCCGGCATGGAAGTACAGCTTTTTGAAGGAATTGAGCCGGATCCATCGGTGGAGACCGTAATGAAGGGCGCAAAGGCGATGGAAGAGTTTGGTCCGGACTGGATCGTTGCGATCGGAGGAGGTTCGCCGATCGATGCGGCAAAGGCTATGTGGATCAAATACGAATATCCGGATATCACATTTGAGGATATGTGCAAGGTATTTGGTATTCCAAAACTTCGTAAGAAAGCGCATTTCTGTGCGATTTCCTCAACTTCGGGAACTGCAACAGAGGTAACTGCATTTTCCATCATCACCGATTATGAGAAAGGTATCAAATATCCGATCGCTGACTTTGAGATCACACCGGATGTTGCAATCGTTGATCCGGAACTTGCAGAGACAATGCCACAGAAACTGGTAGCACATACCGGAATGGATGCGATGACACATGCAATCGAGGCATATGTATCGACAGCGAACTGTGATTTCACAGATCCGCTTGCCCTGCATGCAATCAAGATGATCCAGCGTGATCTGGTAGGATCTTATAACGGGGATATGGAAAAGAGAGATAACATGCATAATGCACAGTGTCTTGCCGGTATGGCATTTTCCAATGCACTGCTTGGTATTGTACATTCCATGGCACATAAGACCGGTGCTGCATTTGCGGATTACGGCGCACATATCATCCACGGTGCAGCCAACGCAATGTATCTGCCGAAAGTGATCGCATTTAACGCCAAAGATGAAACTGCAAAGAAACGTTATGGTGAGATCGCAGATTTCATGGGACTTGGCGGTGATTCATTAGACGAGAAAGTGGAACTTCTGATCAAATATCTGCGTGGTATGAATGATGACTTAAAGATTCCGCACTGTATTAAGAATTATGGTGCAGACAGTTATCCGACCGAGCAGGGCTTTGTACCGGAAGAAGTGTTCTTAGAGAGACTGCCGGAGATCGCAGCCAATGCAATCTTAGATGCATGTACAGGATCAAACCCGAGACAGCCGAGCCAGGAGGAGATGGAAAAGCTGTTGAAATGCTGTTACTATGACACGGAAGTAGATTTCTAGGATTTTTCGAAGCGGAGAATAAAAAGAAAAGACAGACGGATT
>ENA-OQBD01001128-OQBD01001128.1-human-gut-metagenome-genome-assembly--contig:-NODE-1128-length-12745-cov-2.516564_pt1 | contig 12745 bp, 13 predicted proteins | sample MGYA00242742_ERZ504543 | MGnify/ENA primary metagenome ERZ504543 (study PRJEB26092, sample SAMD00036239) | human gut metagenome | host: Homo sapiens | study: EMG produced TPA metagenomics assembly of... | reverse complement strand
TTACCCTGATTTCCGTCCGTGCGAATCACATCCGCTCCTTCGCCCACAGCTACAACATCCGGTTTAATCCGGTATCACCGTGTTGCCGATAGAGGAAAATGCGCCAACACCGCCTGTTTGTTGATAGCGTCCTACCGTCAACACATTATCAGCATCTCCCGGCGGGGTACTTTTTTCCAAGACCCCATTCCCGAATTACCGGCACTGCACACCAGTACCATACCTTTATCGGCTATATGCGAGGCTTGACGCGACATCAATGGAATGATGTCCGTCCAAATCACGATATCTGTAATTTTTCGATTTGTCATCGAACGCATAATACCCCAAAGAAGTATTAAGCACATCAACTCCCACACTGTCGGCAAACTCTACGGCAGCAGCCCAATAATCCTGCTCCACCAAGTGTTCGGAAGCCTCATCCTCACTGCGGAACAGCCAAAGGAAGCTTCCGGTGCAGTACCTGTCATAATTCCCGGCTGATTCATTCCAATGCAGGAAAGCACACTCAGTCCATGACTGCTTGCCGCAAATAAATCCGCCTGAGGATTGACAAAATCTTTCATGCCCAAGACACGGATATTCCGCATAGCCGTTATCTTATCCAGATTATGAAATCCGGCATCAATCACGGCAATCGTCATTCCCTGCCCCCTGAATCCGGCATCATGCAACTTATCTCCATTGCTCAACTGAATTTGAGTGAGAGCAGGACCGTAAATACTGTCTGTATATATCTTCGGCTCATTGATTACAGAATCACGCATTGCATCCCCCACTCCTTCATTCATTTTCGGAGCAGTCCATACTTTCTCCGTAGCGCGTACAAACGGCAATGCAGCAATATGTTCTATCAAAGCGGAATCATTGCAGGAAACCGTAACAAAACTTTTCCCATTTCCCTACAACTACAATATTCACTCCTTGTCTGCGTATTTCATCAATATACTGACGGCAAACCGCAGGTCGGTGGAATCAACCGCCAGGTTCTGTTTTTGACGTCTTGCAATGGCTTTCTCCGAAAGGAACTGTTCAGGATGCTCCAATGAATAAACGGTAGCTGCCTTGTCTCTTAAACTAATACGGTATTTCAACGTATCTTGCTGTGCCGACGCACTTGCCAGAAATAACACTAAAGCTGAAAGAATAATCAATCTCTTCCCCATTAATCTCTTTTTATTTTCAAATTTCAGTTTTTAATTTTCAAATATACATGCCGATACCACGTTGTGAAGCAATGAACGAACCGCCTACCACCCTTTTTCCAATATAGAATACAGCTGATTGTCCGGGCGCAATGGCAGATGCTTCCGTCTCAAAATGCACCAGCAATCGCCCGTCTTCCAGACGCTTTACCGAACAAGGTATCGGTTTGCTCCGATAGCGGATGCGAACCGTCAGCTCCCCGCTTCCGAAAACTTCCCCTCATCAATCAGATTATCCTGTTCCGCAAGCATATATTCCGCTTTGAGCTGCTCGGCATCTCCCAACATTACGGTATTCTTCTGCGGATTGATTTTCAGCACATAAGCCGGTTTTCCCAATGCGATTTCAAGTCCTTTCCGTTGCCCGATGGTATAGTAAGGAAAGCCCTTATGCTCTCCCAGCTTCACTCCTTCCGAATTGACAAACCATCCCGGGCCTACTTCATTGTCTATCTCCGGCGAATGCTCACGCAGGAAGTCCCGATAATCTCCTTTTATGAAGCATACTTCCATGCTCTCTCCTTCCTCGGCTTTCGGTGCATAGCCTTTATCCCTCAGATAATCGCGCACTTGCATCTTGGTATAGGTTCCCAACGGGAAAAGACAACGTCGCAAGACATCCTGCCCCAAGCGCCAAAGGAAATAAGACTGGTCTTTCTTATCGTCATCCCCGGCAACTATATATATTTTCCTATTCTGCTCTTCCAGACGGGTATAGTGCCCGGTAGCAATATACCGGCAATTCAATTTATCCGCCCACTCCGTTAGAATACGGAACTTGAACAGAGGATTGCACATCACACAAGGATTGGGGGTACGCCCCCTGCCGGTATTCATCGATAAAGTTCTGAACGATAATCTGCCGGAAAGCCTCACGCTCATCTGCCACATGGTGTTCAATTCCCATACTGTCGGCAAGGTTGCGAGCTTCCGCCGGTTCGTTTCCCCACACCCACATGGTGAGACCGACTATCTCATAGCCCTGTTCCCTCAACATCAGGCAAGTGGCGGTACTGTCTATACCTCCGCTCATTCCCACTAATACTCGCTTTTCGGATTTGTTCATATTCTGCCATTCATTCATATAATCTGCAAAAGTACACGTTTTCAAGCAGAATACACAGCTTTTCAGCTAAAGAGAGAGTATTTTTCATCCTCCACCGCCTTCACCTTCTTCCTCAACCTTTCTATTCATCGTCTTTTTCGGTAAGACCTCTTTCCTTCGCACTACCGCACCTCATAGGTGTTCCGGTATTTTCTTATCAATTACGCATCTGTCTTTGATTATACCTCCTTTCCTCTTAGCATAACCATTTATGAATCAACAGATAATCAGTGCAAAAAATGCAGCCATTTTGCACTGATGATCCCCCCTACTACAGTGAAGTTAGCAGCAGGCAATTGACAGCTCCCAAGCCTTCAACGGGAAAGCGAACGCAAGGAGCTTACCCGATAATCCACTTACTGCCCGGTATCAACGAGATGAGCTTGGTTACCACGAAACAACTGATAAATGTACATACCGCTATTACCGGAATGGCAGCCACAGTGGGTAATCCCAATGTAGACTTAAACACCGATACCCACAAGCCAAGCCAGAAAATGTGCATAAGGAACATGCCGTAGCTGAGTTTAGACATTTCGGCAATGATGCGCGGAGGCTGCGGAATGCTGATACAGCCGAACAACAAAAAATGTGCCTGCCGTCAACGCCACGCAATTAAGGGTACAGAAAGCCCATCCCACCTCAATGACCGGTGTAGAATGCACCACTCCCGGAACAGCCTGGACATAGAACGACCATATGGTAGCCGCCGCGCCGACCAGCATAAGCAGGAAACCGACCCGCAGACGCAAGGAGCGCCCCCAAGTAAGATGCACGCGGATATAATGTGCCAGCACAAGATAACCTAAATAACCCGAAAAATACCATAACATGTGATATTCGTTCCAGAAACACTGTCCCCATACTTCACCAAACCAACGGTTGAGGAAAGGTATACAAGTAGAAATCAGAAACAGTCCGATGAAGAAACGTTCTTCTTTGGCCGAAACCTTCTCCAGCCACGGTGAGATGACCGGAATGAACAGATAAAGACTTATCAACGGATACATAAACCAGAAGTGCCCGGCAAGCGCAGGAAAGTTCAGCCAGATACGTGAAAGGTCGTTCAGAGATTGTTCGCCGTCTATCTGTCCCCACAACATGGGCAACGTGCTATATAGTACCATGAAAAAGACGAACGGCGGCATGATGCGCAGGAAACGTTTGCGGTAAAACTGCCAACAGCTCTGTCCTTTCTTCATCGGTGCAAGCAGGTAAGCCGAAACAATCATGAACAGAGGCACAGACATACGAGAGAAGCCATCATAAACTGATACCCACAACCTATCGGCCTCATTCTGAAGGAAAGACTGCGGTCCTACCATATCTGTAGAGCCGGCAGCTCCATAAAAATTCTCGCTGGCATGAACCAACATGACCAAGAAGCACGCAAACACGCGCACGTAATCCAAAAAAGCAATACGTTTCATTTTATTTTAAGTTTTCTATTTATGCAAATCAAGAGTTAAAAGTGTCTGTACTTCACTCCTATTCGCATCATTCATCAATTTATTCTCTTGTATTCGGGAACGCAGATATCCTTAACCGCGCAGCTCCCATAGGGATGAGTGTGATTTCTTCTTTATCGCCTCTCGCTGCATCCTCTTCGGGCAACACACCACACAACCCGGTTTCATCTATTTTCCATTCGGGAACCAACCGACCGACAGCCTTCACCTCCAAAGGTACATTGGCCACTGTAAAAGGGTAGTCGTCGGCTGGCCATGATTTACGGATCACCTCGAAGTGCTTCAAAGGTTCTGTCTTGTCCAACACCAGCGAATAATTCCACGGGCTGCCGGGATATATCTCAGTAGTGGGCCATTTTTGAGAGTCAGCATCTTTCTGCCATTTAGAATCACCGATGGCCGTTTCGCGGCTGTCCTTCTCTACATATTTCTCTGCAATCTTAAGAGAGAGCGTGAGAGGACCGTAATCCACACTTACGCTGTTTTTATTGACCTGCCAGGTGCGCATGGACAAAGACATCGGAAACGTCAATTCCACACGGTCTCCATCCGACCACTCGCGATGAATGCAGAGATACTTTCCTGCTACGGGAACCGCATCCACTTCCTCACCATTCACGCATACTTTCGCCTTTTGAGTCCATGAAGGGATTCGGAAATAGAACGGAAGACGACTTTTCCTCGGTTCAGAGACAGAAAACGGATGAAGTCTTCCTTCCAAAGGAATGAATTCAGTTTCTTTCATGCAAATGATGATTTTCTTTCCATCAGCTACTTTCACCACAGCTTTGCAAGCTGCATAAAGAGCCGTTGCCACTCCATTGTCGGGAGTTGCCAAAACCAGATGTTCGGCAAAGTAGGGCCAGCCTTGTGCATGATTGTGCTGACAGCAACGACTGCTGAAAGGATTCATCGAAAGAAACGGTCCGCGATTGTCGATACCCGGATGATGATTCTTGGAATCACTGACGACATGGTTCGGGCAAGTGATGTAACGCAACGCTTTAAAATCCGGCATCACGGCAACCGGATAAGAGTTAAATGCCACTTCTTCGCAATGCTCGGCCCATAAGGGGTCGCCCGTTATGCGAAGCATAATTTCATCGGAAGCCATCTGCTCAACCAGCCCGCAGGTTTCCACCCCTTTGGCGGGGGATCAATATATCCCAAACGGGCATTCTCATCTGCCCCGAACATGCCACCGGGCACTTGCCCGAAAGTACGACGAATCAGTCGATGGACATTATAAGAGGCTTTCAGCATAGCAGAATCACCAGTCTGCATATAATAAGTGGCAGGCTCACGGAAACATTGGGCAATGTTTACGTTGTGCCAGTTAGGCAAAGAGGTCGACTGAGTCCAGTCCGCAGTAGTTGCGATGAATCTTTTCGGCCAATTCGAGCAAAAAAAGCATCTCCCGTATGGCTGTAAAGCCAATAAATGCTGATGATATTATCACCTCCACGACTATTCTCCCAAAAGTCTTCCAGAAGTCGGTCGTCGGGAACCGTCATCTGCCATTTAAAGTAGTTTGTCATTAGGTCTATGACACGCTGGTCTTGAGAATACTCGTAATAAGATTGCAGGCACCAAAGCATAATCATCTGTGCCCAAAGTTCGCGTTTCCCATTGCGTTCGTTAACCGGGCCGAAATAACCGTCCGGCTGGCGACTGGCAAATACGCCTTCGATCCAGTATTTGGTTTCTTCTATCATCTTCGGATCATTCAGAATATATGCCAAACTGCTATACCCTTTGAGCCAATAGGGAACCTCCTCCCAACCATGGTCCCCACCGGTCGTAAGCCAAGCATTGTCATCCTTTTCCAACCAAGCGCTGATTTCCCCTAAATGTCCGGTCAGGCCGTCGCGCTGCAACTCCAGAAACTTCCTTACCCACCCCTCGGGACGGATGCTGCCTACTGGCAATTTTATAAAGTTCAATGGCCGAAGCGGGGCACGATAACCCATATAATTAGTATTGACAGCATGTATATTCGGCCGGTCAACCACCGTCACCGTACCAGCAGAAGAGGCAGAAGTACAAGCCATAACCGAAATTGCCAATGTCACAAAAAGGAGGGAAGCCACCCATGTATATAAGTTCTTCATGCTATATCTTAATCAATGCTATTCAATAAATCCACCTTTCCTTCATTAACCAACTTCAATATCAACTCACCGAAAAGGGTGTTCTGCCAAGCAAACCAAGGGCGGGTGAAGTTGGTTGCATCATCCTTATGGAACGACTCGTGCATGAAGCCCGTACCGGCATCCGTATCCATCAGCATCTTGATGCAAATTTTGATTTCCGCATCATCCTGGCTTGTGAAAGCTTTCATCATAATGCTCATGGGCCACACCATATCATAGCCGATATGCGGTCCGCCGATACCCTCACCGGCTTTGCCGCTGAAGAAATAAGGATTGCTGTCGCTCCACACAAAACGGCGGGTATTCTGATAAATAGGGTCATTGACGTCTACATCTCCCAGATAGGGCATGGCAAGCAAGCTAGGCACATTGGCATCGTCCATCAGCAAATGATTACCGAAACCATCAACCTCGAAAGCATAAATGGTACCAAATTCAGGATGATTGTAGGTTGCATAGCGTTTCAAAGCCATTTCCACCTCATTGGCCAAGGCACGGCAGTCGGCAGCCAAAGCAGTCTCCTTGTTCACTGTTTCCAAAATCTCGGCAGCCTTACGCAAGGAAGTGACAGCAAAAAGTTGGAAGGTACAAGGAACTGAAGCGTTGTGGCATCGTCCGACGGGCGGAAGCAGGACACGATGAGTCCCACCGGACGGACAGGAGCACCCAGACCATCATTGTTCAGCGTATCGAGCGCACGCTCCGTCTTGCGTTGAAATTTGTAGGGACCGGCACCCTCTTTGCGCTGCTGCTGACAAAAAGTAATATAAATATTGCGGATGGCTTCCAGCCATTCAGCACCGAAAACCGAAGTGTCACCCGTCACCTGCCAGTAGTGATAAGCCAACCGTAAAGGATAACAAAGCGAGTCGATTTCCCATTTACGTTCATGCAGTTCGGGCTTCATGTCAGTAAGGTCACTCATCCAATGTCCATCGGGCAGCGCACCATCGTTGTAAGCATTCGCATATGGGTCGATATTGATACATTTGAACTGGCGTAGAATAACACCGGCCAGCATCTCTTTCAGTTTCGGGTCGTTGTTGGCAAGCTGCACATATGGCCATACTTGCGCTCCTGAGTCACGCAACCACATAGCATGGATGTCACCCGTATACACAAAAGTATCAGGCTTTCCATCGCTACCTTTGCGGAAGTGCACAGTAGTATCCAGCGTATTTGGAAAACAGTTGGCAAACATCCAGGAAAGCTTGCGGTTCTTCAAAAGTTTCTGTACACGGACAATCTCTTTCTCCACGGCAGTGGAACGGAAAAGTCGTTGTTTCTCTTTAGGACGGTTAGAGGTATAGTTACCGGCAGATGCCGTATTATCCTGCACGGCCACAAAGCCCGCATCGGCAAGAAGGCAGCTACTATTGACAGCCTGAACCATCCCGGCAGCCGCAGCCAGAACAAGACTGAAACAAATCTTTTTGGAATTAATACTCATATTTCTTCTATATAAATTTGAATTGAAAATTGCTATTAGTCAAGTGGAGTTTTGGTAGCTTTCACTCCCTCGAAAGTCATGCGCACCGGTTTTATCTTTCCTTTTTTTGTCAAAGTACATCCGGTCAATGCAGGTGGCACGGCTATTTGCTGCCGTTTCTCCCAACGGGCGACGGTGGTAAATGATGTACCATTCATCCTTACCTTTTCCACGCACCACTGAATGATGTCCGGCACCGGTAGCCACATCCACATCCTGCTGAAGAATGATTCCCTCGCGATGGAACGGCCCAAAAGGAGAGTCGGCAATGGCATAGGCCACACGGTAATCGGGACTTCCCCAACCGCCTTCCGACCACATGAAGTAATACTTTCCGTTACGTTTCAACATGAAAGGACCTTCCACATAGTCCTGAGGAGTAACTTCTTTATAGACTGTGCCATCATCAAAAGGAACGACACTAAGTAAATCGGGAGACAGTTTCACGATGTTGCAATGCCCCCATCCACCATAGTACATATAGTAAGTGCCATCGTCATCACGGAACACAAACTGGTCAATGGGCTGTGCGCCATTCACAATTTTATCAATCAGGGGCTTGCCCAGCACATCTTTGAAAGGACCTGCCGGATTGTCTGCCACAGCCACACCGATACCGCCAATCTCAGAGTTGTTCTGTATATCGTTCCCTCCGAAAAAAAGATAATAGCGGTCATTGGCCTCGATGACAGCCGGCGCCCACAAAGCACGGCGCAACCATGGGATATTTTCCTTTGAAAGCACGCGTGGATGTTTGGTCCAATGCACCAAGTCGGACGAAGAATAGGCATCCATAAAAGTCTGTTCATCATAAGGAGCGGAATATGTAGGATAAATCCAGAACTTCCCGTCCAGCACTACTCCCTCAGGGTCGGCATACCAACCGGGAAAAATCGGATTGCCGCTACGTTTCTTTTGAACTTCTTCACCAGATTGCGCATAAACGGAAGAAGAGGAGCAAAACAATGTCAAGCAGTAAATAGTAAGTTTCTTAAGTTTCATGGTAAATAGGGTTTTCAAACAGTGATTTATCGTAAAAGAGAGAGGGTGTGTCAAAACATTTTTCAGCTATCACTCCGTCAGACATTCGGCACACCCTCATCATTAATTGCTATGGTTTTGGCTTTGAGGTCACTTCTTCTTTTTAAGCGTTTTCGAGAAGGAGTAAGGAGCATCCTCCTCTCCTGTCCCACGCAGTTTGTTGGGCACATTGTCCATAGTGAAGCGCAGTGAGGAGCCGTTCGTCAGTTGCTCGTGTGTCAGAAAGTTGCGTGTATAGTCAACGCCATCCACTGTAAGTTTCTGCACGTAGCAGTTGGCACGACTATTCTCAGGAGCTTCAATCGTCACAGTCTTACCATTTTCCAAATGCAGACGCACAGAACGGAAAAGAGGAGCACCCAGCACATACTGGTCTGTACCCGGACAGACGGGATAGAATCCCAAAGCTGAAAACACGTACCAAGCAGATGTCTGGCCGTTGTCCTCATCACCGCAATAGCCGTCAGGATTGGCATTGTACATACGCTCCATAACCTCACGCAGCCAGTACTGCGCCTTCCACGGCTGGGAGGAATAATTATAGAGGTAAATCATGTGCTGTATAGGCTGGTTGCCGTGAGCGTAGTTACCCATATTCATGATCTGCATCTCTCGAATTTCGTGGATGACACTGCCATAATAACTTTCGTCAAATACAGGCGGCAACACAAACACGGAATCCATTATCTGGTTGAAGGAGTCCTTACCACCCATCAGGTCAATGAGTCCTTGCGGATCGTGGAAAACCGACCATGAATAATGCCAACTGTTTCCTTCGGTGAAGGCGTCACCCCACTTCAAGGGATTGAACGGCGATTGGAATGTACCGTCTTCATTCTTGCCGCGCATCAACTTATGAACAGGGTCGAAAAGATTCCGGTAGTTCAGCGCACGTTTGGCAAAAGGAGCCAGTTCTTTCTTCGACTTGCCGAGCGAAAGTCCCAGCTGGTAGATGCACCAATCGTCATAGGCATACTCCAGCGTACGGGCTGCATTCTCGTTGATCCCCACATTATAAGGCACATAACCCAGCTTGTTGTAATACTCATGTCCCAAACGTCCGGTAGAGGAAACCTCGGGATGCACTTTCTCCGTACCGTTCTTCACAGCTTCCCATAATGTCTCGATGTCGTAACCGCGCAGCCCCTTCAGCCAAGCATCTGCCACCACAGAGGCAGAATTGTTGCCCACCATGCAACCACGGTGTCCCGGACTGGCCCATTCGGGCAGGAAACCGCTCTCCTTGTAAGTATTGGCCAACCCTTCCTGCATCTTGACATTCATGGATGGATACATTAGGTTAAGGAAAGGGAAAAGACAACGGAAAGTATCCCAAAAGCCGGTGTCGGTAAACATATAGCCAGGCAGCACCTCACCATTATAGGGGCTGTAGTGCATTACCTGACCTTGCGCATCTATCTCGTAGAAACTGCGTGGGAAAAGCACCGAACGGTAGAAACAAGAGTAGAAAGTACGCAGACGGTCGAGGTCGGTATCCTGCACTTCAATGCGGCCCAGTACCCGATTCCATTCGTCACGCCCGGCTTTCGCCACCTCTTCAAGCGTCCGGTCACCCAGTTCCTTCAAGTTCAACTCGGCCTGCTCGTGACTGATGAATGAGGAAGCCACACGTACATTCACCTGCTCGCCACGGAGGGTATGAAAACCGATGATGCCACCAGCATGATTGGCACCTATCTCGGTAGTACGGGAGTCAATCTTTCCGTCCTTCACGGCAGCAGTATAAGTAAAAGGCTTATCGAACTGCAATACAAAGTAGTTCTTGAAATTGCTTGGCACACCACCACTGTTCTTGGTGGTGTAGCCTATGATTTTCTTTTCAGCCGGAATGATTTTCACAAAAGAGCCATTGTCCATGGCATCGATCACCACATAGGCTTCCTCCGTTTCAGGGAAAGTGAAACGGAAGGCAGCGGCACGCTCGGTAGGAGCAAACTCCGCCGTCACATCATGATCGGCAAGATAAACTTTATAATAATAAGGAGTGGCGGTCTCGGCTTTATGAGAAAACCAACTGGCACGCTCATCCTGGTCAAAAGCCACCTTTCCGGTGATAGGCATAATGGCAAACTGTCCGTAATCGTTAATCCACGGACTGGGCTGGTGTGTCTGCTTGAATCCGCGAATCTTGTCGGCATCATAAGTATAAGCCCATCCATCCCCCATAGTACCGGTCTGTGGTGTCCAGAAATTCATACCCCAAGGCATTGCCACAGCAGGATAAGTGTTGCCCGTAGAAAGGGCATGCTTGGATTGTGTGCCAACCAAGGTGCTGACGTAATCAACAGGAGTAATCGGCTCGCCAACCGGCAGTAAGGCCGCCTGCATACCGCCTACAAGAAGGAGGGCGGTTCCCCATGCAAAAAGGTCTTTTCATTCGTTTAATAGATTTTGTCATTATTTATTTCCAATCAGCTTGCCTTCAAGCATTTTCATGTAATATCCGCCTACTACCGAGCGGGCCTTGAAGCCACGCCAGTTGGGCTTGTCGGTAAACACCCAGTCAGACATAGGCACGCGGTCTATCGTTTCGTTCATGAATTTATGCAGGGGGACGATGAATTCACGGAAAGTGGCTAGGTCAGGAGCCATTGTCGCAGTCCACATGATCCAGTCGGTCTTGGTATAAGTCTCACGACTGTCCAGAGGCAAACCATAAATATTCTGCTTCGTCAGATAATAAGGTATCTCCATTTCTACAATTTTTTGTGTCAAATATGTTCATTCCGAGCAATTTATCCCAGACAAGGTTGTACTTCTGGCTCCAGGTACCCGGCTTGTCAAAGGTCAGACGATAATGGTCACCGTCGTTGGCCATACGCTCCCACTCAGCCGCCATCTGACGGGCCTTCGCTGTATAGCTTTCGGCAACATCCTTCTTACCGAGCATTTCGGCCAACCGGCCATAAGAGGCCACCCCTAAAATTGCCTTGATGGAAAGATTCGTGTTATGGGCAAAGTGTCCGGCGAAGTCATCGGTACAGAGCTGGTTCTCAGGATCGAGTCCCTTTTCCACCAGATAGTCGGTCCAGGTGGTGAGCACTTCCCAATGTTTGGCCGCATAGCCGGCATTGCCCTCTACGGCAGCAATGGCAGCCGTAAGAATCAGCATGTTTCCACTCTCCTCAACCGGCATATCACCTCCGTAAACCTGTCCGTTGGCAAGAGGATAGGTACCCAAATCATGGGCGGCGAAGGGCTTGGTCCATTTGCCACTTTCACTATAATGGAAGATACCGTTCATCATGCCTTTCTCCAGTTCAGGATTATAGATCAGATAGAGGGGAGCCGAGGGGTAGGTCAGGTCCACCGTATTGATACAGCCGTTACTATTGTTTTCCTTCGACAACCACAAAAGGTCACCATTGGGGGCTTCCACCAGCTTGTGGGCGGCAATGGACTGACGGTAGGCCAACGCGCAGAGTTCGGCATATTCCTTGCCGCCTACAGCAGAAGCATCTTCCATTAACTTTTTATCGAAGGTATAGCAGCGTGTCAGCAACTCGTCATACTCATTGTAGGCGGCCAGCATTTCCGACTCGATGGTACGGTCGCCTTTCGAGTTCCAGTAAGGACGCAAGTTTGTACCGAAGTATTGGATGGAATAGATGTCGTCATATCCCAGCATTATCTTGTCGGTGACCTTCCTCACTTTACCATAGTCACGCACCAAGGCCATATTCCCGTTTCCGTCCTCACCCGCAAGCGAAGCTGAATTAAAGGTGCCGTTCACGAAGTTCTTGCGCAGTTCGGAACTGTTGCCAATGCTGTATGCTGTGTTTTCTTTACCGGCAACCATGTAGAAATATCCCCAGTCAATGCGAAGGTCATCGCCCTGCTTAGCCAGGATATTCTGCTCTTTGCTTCCGCTCTTCAAGTAAAGCAGCCCGTCAGCTTCATATCCCTCGCTTGCAGATTGCTGGTAAGGCTGGTCGAGCGCCCAGCGCGGCGAGGCCTCAAAGTACACCTCCACATCGTGTTCCTTGCCATCACGGGCAGCAACACTATAAGTAAGGTAATTCACGGGGCGGCTCAGCAGTTTCAGGTCTTTCATGAAAAGAGGTGCCGTGAAAGTGACTTTCAAGTCGACATCACCACAGGTAAAAGCGTAGTGTGTCTGCATGGGCTGCACATCGGCAGAGGTCTGCACGGCTGTGTTGCCAAACACGGTTTCCTGATGTTTCGGAATCTGCAGACCAAAGTCGAGCAGACCGTTGCCTACCGGATTGATACACTCGGCGGCAATGATGTTGTCTCCTTGT